>LFCJ01000585.1_pt1 | contig 23243 bp, 23 predicted proteins | sample 643141 | NCBI WGS metagenome assembly LFCJ01 (sample SAMN03766243, study PRJNA286221) | soda lake metagenome | biome: soda lake; feature: Kulunda steppe; material: water; isolation source: sample B1-Br-g2 brine of Lake Bitter-1 | place: Russia: Kulunda steppe | collected 2010-07
GCTCGTCGTTCTGGAGTGCCTCGGCGACGGGCCGGTAGTCTCGGTGGCCGAAGATAACGCCCCGCCGCATCAGGTAGTGTGGGTTTGGCACCTGATCGAGAACCTCGTCGAACTCCTCGATGCCGAACTCCTCGAACAGCTTGCGGTAGTCGGAGACGGACGAAGAGCCCCACGGGTCGAGCGCAACGTCATCAGCACCTGCGGCTCCACCGTCGGCACGAACGGCCGACGGAGATTCACTCCCGTCTGGGGACGGTTCCCCTGATTCGGACTCCTCGAGTGGGTCGTCTCCGGTCATTACCACGGTTTTGACGGTCCGGAGCGCAAAAGCCTTCGCCTTCGTCGCGACGAGGGAGTTCCACCCGATGTCTCCCGAACTGGGGGGAACCTCCAATCGACCGTTTCGATCGAACGGGCCGATCGTCGCTGCTGAACTGTTATGTCCGTTCCGTCCGACCGGTCGACCGTGACTGACATTCCGCTGCTGACCGACGATGACGTCTATTCCGGGGTCGACTACGCACTCGTCCTCGACGCGATGCGTGACGCGTTCGCAGAACGGGCCGCAGGCACCCTCGAGGCACCGCCACGGTGGTACGTCGACGTCGGCCACGGATCGCTCGTCTTCACTGTGGGTGGTGCCACCGGTCCGGCGAATGCGGCGGGCTTTCGCGTCTACGATAGATTTCCCGATTCCGGGGTCGAGCAGACCCAACTGGTAACGGTCTTCGATGCCACGACCGGCGCGTTCGAGGGACTGTTTCTCGGACACGCGACCGGCCGTCTCCGAACGGGCGGAATCGGCGGCGTTGCGATCGATGCGCTCGCACGCGACGACAGTGACACCCTCGGCGTGCTGGGATGTGGGGTCCAGGCCCGATCGCAGGTCGGCGCGGCGTGTGCGGCTCGATCGTTCGCGGACGTGCTCGTCTACAGTCCGACGCCAGAGAGCCGGAAATCGTTCGCGGAGACGGTCGACGGCGACGTCGATCCCGCTGTTCGCTCGATCGACGACCCCGAGTCGGTCGTCCGAGCGGCCGACGCGCTCGTCTGTGCGACCAACAGCGAGGATCCGGTGTTCGACCCGGACTGGCTCCAACCCGGCACGCACGTGACGACGATCGGTCCCCGGTTCGTGAACGCTTGCGAACTCCCGACGGCGGTGGTCGACCGAGCCGACGTCATCGCCACGGACTCGCTCCCGCAGGTCGACGACTACGATCGGGAGTACATCGTTTCGGGTGCGGATCGCGATCGGATGGTTGAACTCGCAGACGTGCTCGAACGTCCCGAACTCGGTCGGCAAACCGAGACCGATATCACCCTGTTTTGTTCGGTCGGGCTCGCCGGAACGGAGGTCATACTCGGCCGGCGGTTGCTCGATCGGCTCGCGTGATATGGATTAGCGGCTACTATAGTAGCCACTGCAAGTCACTGCACACCTGATCGCACAGCCGTCGTGCGATCAGTGTGTAAATAGTTGCAGTTGTTACTATTTACGTGGCCGTGGCGGATGCCACGGGCGTTAACCCCGAGGCACTTCACGGCGTTATTCGTTCGATCGACCACCAATCGATTCCTGCCTCGCCTACGAGTGCGAAGACCATCGTCTTCCGAACGCCGTGGGCGAGGCGAACGTCGAGCGCCAGATCGCGCGGTTCGAAGACGTACTCTGTTGGGTGGACCCGGACCAGCAGTTCGGAGTGACCGAGGTCGTCGACCGAGTCCACCTCGGCGTAGGTCCGGAAGTCCGCGCCGAACTTGTATCCCGTCTTGGGGACGACACCACGATCGCGGAGTTCGGTATAGACATCCAGACGGCGCTTGAACCGATCGCCTTCGACGTCCCGGCCCCGCTGGCGAACTGTCTCGGGATCGAGATCGATCGCGTCTCGCTCGGCGAGATACGTCGCTTCGAGCAGCGAACACTGCAGCGTCGGCTGGTCGTACTCGCGGCCCTCGAGTGGCTGGCCGTAGAACGTCTCCTCGTAGAGCGAAAGCGGTGGCTCCCAGACGACGACCCGATCGGCGAGCAGATCGGCCTCACAGCCGTCGGGGAGTGCTGTCACAGAGTCTCCCGACGGCTCGCGGCGATCGATTTCGAAGTACGTGATCTCACTTTCTTCGTCGACGACGGCGAGGACACCGTCAGTGAGGGCACTCGCGGGGACGTCGGTTCGTTCGCCGATGACGCGAAGGCAGTACTCGATCTCCCCGTCTTTCGGCCCCTTGCCGCGCGGGAAGACGGCGAAGTCGGCCGCCCCATCGGTTGCTGAGTCGTCGATCCAGGGCTCTGCGGCCGGCGAGAGATAGAAGCCACGTGATCGGAGATCCGCATAAACCAGAAACCGAACGCCAAACTCCGTGCCGGGTTCGCGGGCGACGAACGATCGGAAATCCAGTCGGTCGCCGTCGGCGACGACGGCTTCGAGGTCGCCCCGAAACAGCAGGTGGGCCGCCTCGACGGGTGCAAGGGCGATCTCGTTGCCCTCCAGGGGGTAGCCATACCCCCGTGAATCGTAAAACTGCTGGCGTGCGTTACCACCGACGTGGACGACGCCCGCCGCCTCGTCGAATCGCCCCTCGAGTGTCATAGCCGGGAGTTGGTCGTCGGACACTAAGTGGCTGCGGATCGGCGATCGGCGAGACGTGGCCACGAGGGCCCGTATTAGTCATCGCCCATTGTTCCGATCGTCTCCTCGAGTACTCGCTCGCAGGTCGCGTCGAGACAGCGCCGTCCGTTCGCGGTCTCGAAGGTCGGAAGCCCGCAGGCACATTCGCCATCAACGACGCCAGCGGGGAGTGCAAACCCGGTGTCGCAGTCAGGGTAGTGTTCACAGCCGGCGAGCAGCCCACCTCGACGGAGGATCCGAAGGTCGCCGTCACAGCCCGGCTCGGGACACGTCCACTCCCGATCGAACGCCTCGCGGACGGCCTCGTCCAGCGACTCACAGGTTCGATCGAGACAGACGGTGAAGGCGAGGCCGCGCTCGACGCGCATCCGCGGGAGGCCACAGTCACAGTTGCAGCGCTCGTCCCGGATCGTCGCGTCCGTGGGGACGCCGTAGCGATCGCCACAGCCGACACAGTGCACCCCCGACGAGCGGACCAGTGCACCGTCGCAGTTCGGACAGGTGCCGACCGGCTGCCCGGCGGCCGAACTCGGGTAGTGGGCGAACCCGTCCTGTTCGTGGGCGGCGATCCGTAGCGTCTGGGTGCCTTTCGTCGCGACGAGCGTAAAGCCGTCAGCACGATCGCTTGAGACCGAATCGGCGCGAGTGAGCCAGGCGACCGGCTGGTAGCCGTCGATATCGTGGACCAGGACGGTGTTGTCGGGCTTGACGATCGTCGTCACCCGGCCCCGGTACTCGTCACGATCGGTGCCGTCCGCGATGACCGTACAGTCGCCGGCGAGGATCCGAATCGAATCGTCGATCATGGGGACTCTGGCTGCGGATTAGTACTTAAACTCATGGACGGCGGCGGACGCCTACAGTGACGGATCCCCGATCGGTTCGAAGGGAACGTGTCGGCTGCACACCACGTGAACGTGGAGTATCGACCTACTAGTTTCGTATCATGACAGGGGTGAATTCGGGTCCCCGGAACTGTTCATATGATTATATAGGGATCGTTTCACGTGGGATATTGAGCTGTTTCTCATGGGATATTGAACTGGTCTCCGGTACGAATATCAGTAATTATTTGATGATGGTCTAGTTATAACTTCACGGATGTCTAGAGAGACCAGTACATCACGCAACACGCGACGTAGTTTTTTAGCGACAACCGGTGCCGCGGGGGCGCTCGCACTGTCAGGGTGTTTGGGGGATAGTGATACGGAGGGAAGCGATGACGATACCATCACCTGGGTTATGAACCCGGCTGAAGATACGATCGACATCGAGGTGCAGTATCAGCCGCTGTTCCGACTGATCGAGGAGGAGTTCGATCTCGAGGTCGAAGGACTGCCGACTCAGAGTTACTCCGGGACGGTCGAGGAACTCGACCGTGCAGCAGAGGGTGACCGGATCCTTGCAGACACGTCGCCAGGTGCAGTTCCACAGCTCGGCCCAGAGGAAATCGACGTCGTCGGAATGCGAGAAGCGTTCGGCGCAGAGCTGTACTTCGGAACGATCGTGACGACGGCAGACAGCGGTATCGAGGAGCTTTCGGATCTTGAGGGAGAAACGATCGCATCGGCCGACGTGGGGTCGGTCTCCGGCGGTATGGCACCGTTGTGGATGCTTCAGGACAGCGGTCTCGATATCGGCAACGCAGCAGAGGGTGGCAGTCCGGAAGACTTCGAGTGGCGAAGCGGTGTCGCACACGACCTCGCCGTCGAAGAGCTGATCCAGGACGATACGATCGTTGCGGCAGGTGCTGGCGAGTTCGCTTCCGTCCCGCACGTTCCGTACGACCAGATCGAGGAGAACTTCGAGGATCTCTACGATATTTCTCCGGAAGTCGAGATTGCCGGGACGCGCGACCCTGAGTTACAACTGCTTGCGACGTCGCCAGCGATCCCGCGCGCACCGATCGTCGTTAACGCCGCATGGGAGGAAGACCTCCGGTACGATGTCGAGGAGTTCATCCGCGACGTCGAGTCGGAGGAGTTGGAACACGACGCCTTCGAGCTTGCCGACGCGCTCGACCTCGATCTCCCTGAGGATATGCTCGAAGAATACAACGAGGGAACGCTCGATACGGACGAGTACGACCTGAGCGACGAGCAGGAAGATGACTGGCAGGACTTCAACGATCACACGCTCTGGTTCAGCGGTGTCGTCGAGGCCGACCACGACGCTTATGACCCGGTCCGGGACTTCGCCGACGACCTCGGCATTGGGTTCGACGAGATTGAGTAAGGTCCATATGAACGGGCTCAAAACGAGGGCGATCTGATGAGCAGGATTGTCGTCGACAACCTCAGGAAAACGTACGGCGAGACCGTCGCGCTTGATAACATCTCGTTCGAGGTTCCCTCGGGTGAGTTCGTCATCATCCTCGGCGTTTCCGGCTCGGGGAAATCAACGCTCTTGCGGTGTATGTCGGCGCTGATCGAGCCAACGGAAGGGCAGGTGCTGATCGACGGTGATCCGATCACGAGCACCCAGCCGGAAGTGGCGATGATCTTTCAGCAGCATAATATCGTCGGCGACATGAGCGCGTATTCGAACGCGCTATCGGGTGGGATCAACCGAAGCCGCCTCACCGAGAGCATTCTTCAGTTGCAAAATAAGAGTGAAAAACAACGCGCCCTCGAGGCACTCGACACGGTCGGTCTTCTCGAAGACGCCGAAAAGAAAGCACGACGGATGAGCGGCGGCCAACAACAGCGGGTCGGTATTGCGCGTGCACTCACGCAGTTACCAAATGTACTGTTGGCAGACGAACCGGTTGCGAGTCTGGATCCGGGAAGTGCACAGGACGTAATGGGCTACCTGAGTCACGCAGCGACCGAGCGGGATCTGACGACGTTTATCAGTCTTCATCAGGTCAACATCGCCCGAAAGTACGGACAGCGGTTTATCGGTCTCCACGACGGTGAAAAGGTGTTCGATGGCTACCGCGAAGATCTGACACTCGAGGCGATCGATCAGATCTACGGCGATATCGATACGACAGGAATGTTTGTCTCTGACGAAGATACAATGGCGGACCAGTCGGCCGCTGATGTCGAACAGAACACGGGGACAACGTTATGACCGACCGTGACTCCGACACGGGGGAGATCCCAGCCGTTTCCGACGGCGGAACCGATCGGTCGAAACCGCTTGCGCACGCGAGTGACGAAATCAACGAACAGTTCGAAAGTATCCGTGAGACGCGTCGACGGCGGGCGGTCGGCTGGCTTGCCCTCACTGTGTCGCTCGCGTTCGTGACGCTCCAGGGGCTTGCTGCTACGGAGTTTTTCGACGACCGTACCCGGTTTACCTGGAGCCACTTCGCGGGGCGAATGGGAGATTATTTCCCGACGACGACCCACTTTGGCGTTCCGTTTCTGGACGTCGGTCGGTATTGGGAGTTCATCCGAGCTAACGAGTTGATATACGATCCCGAAATCGGGGGCTTGCTCTTTCAGTTCCCACCAAATCTCACCGATCTCTCTACGTTTTTTTTCCAGGAGCTCGGTATGTTCGCGATCTTCGGTGAAGCTGGCACCACTCTGGCGATGGGGTTAGTCGGGACCCTTCTCGGCTTCCCGCTTGCGTTCCTGTTCAGTGTCCTTGGCTCCGAGCGAGTCACACCGTTTCCGATCAACTTCATTTTCCGCGGAATCATGTCTTTCATCCGGTCGATTCCGGCGATCATCTGGGCGCTGATCTTCGTCGCACTGGTGGGTCTCGGCGCGGCCGCAGCAACGCTTGCGATCGCGTTGAACACGATCGGGAACCTCGGCCGGCTGTTCGTCGAGGAACTCGAAGAGCTCGAAGATGGCCCGATCGAAGCGATGCAGATGACTGGTGCGAGCAAGCCACAGATCGTTTTCTTTGGTATGCTGAGCCAGGTCAAAACGTCGTTCATCGCCTGGACGCTCTACATCTTCGAGATCAACGTCCGGTCTGCCGTGACTGTCGGCGTCATCGGCGCGGGTGGGCTCGGTGCGGTTGTCGCGACCCAACAGAATCGACTCGTCTTCGAGAACATGATGGCGACGCTGCTCGTTATCTTCGTGCTGATTTTCGTCGTCGAACTGTTCAGCCAGCGCCTCCGTGCCCGGCTTCGCTCCGACGAGGAGAAACTGAGCATCCGTGAACTCGTTGTCGGGTTCCCGAAGCGAATGGCTGAGTCGGTGCTCCGATAACGCACCGACGCTCTGCTCAAATTCGGATACTGTAGCCGACCCGCCTCGTCGACGAACCCCGCTGTGCTCGACCCAGCCCGGAACCGGTTCGATTTAATAGCTGTTCGACACACTGCGTACCGTGCCCCGTCCAACATTGATCGTCTACTGCGGGCTTCCTGGAGTCGGCAAATCCGTCGCTTCGGCCTATACTGCAGCGCAGTTACCGGCGGAGCGCTACCGGAGTGACGAGGTTCGAAAACGCCTCTTTCCAGCGCCGGAATACACCGACCAGGAAACCGTCGCGACCTACGAGGAGCTCCTCGCTTGCGCTCGGTCGGAGCTCACCGCCGACGGTGACGTCGTCCTGGACGCGACGTTCCGATCGAAGCGATTTCGCGATCGGGCGGCCGCGGTTGCACGCAAAGCGGAGGCGGCGATCGAGTTCGTCCACGTCACCTGCGAACTCGATATCGTCAGAGAACGCATCGAGAGCCGCACCGACACCGTAAGCGACGCCGCCTTCGGCGAGCACCTGCAACTCAGACGGTCGTTCGAACCGATCGAGCGCGAGCACGTCGTCATCGACAACTCGGGCACAATCGACGAAACGAAGCGACAGCTCGATCGATCGGTGCTCTCGCGTTGATCGGTGCTCTTGCGTCGCCCGATCGACTCCGGTCTCTCCGTCTGGAGACCACTGTTGCTAAGCCCTTTGTCTCTTGAGTATCATTTGATGACGACGATCAAGGACAGCGTCCACGATTACATCGAGCTCTGCCCGCTGGCCGAGGCGGTGCTCGACACTGCGCCGATGCAACGGCTGCGGTACGTCCGGCAGTTGAGCACCGTCCAGCTCGTCTATCCCTCCGCAAACCACACTCGCTTCGAGCACAGCCTCGGCGTCTATCACCTCGCCTCGAAGGCTGTCGACCACCTCGATCTCGAACCCGATCTCGCCGATCGCCTCCGGGCCGCCGCGCTGGTCCACGACGTCGGTCACGGTCCGTTCGGCCACCAGACCGAAGCCGCGATCGAGCGCCACCTCGGTCGCCACCACGACGAGATCGAGTGGCTCCTGTCGGAAACCGATCTCGGCGCGGTCCTCGAAGCACGGGGGCTCGACCCCGACGCCGTCGCCGCGACGGTCGACGGTCGCGGGCCGCTTGGCGATCTCGTCTCCGGTGCGCTCGACGTCGATCGGATGGACTACCTCGTCAGGGACGCCCACCACACCGGCGTCCCCTACGGGACGATCGACCACGCACGCCTCGTCCGGGCGCTCCGGGTCGTCGACGGTGACCTCGCACTCGCTGATGGAAGCGTTGCGACCGCCGAGAGCGCGCTCATCGCCCGGACGCTGATGAACGCGACCGTCTACCGCCACCACGTCTCGCGGATCGCCGGCTCGATGCTCGATCGGGCGAGCGAACGCCTCCTCGCAGACGGCGCGATCGAACCGACGGCGTTCGCGCGCCTGACCGACGAGGAGCTGTTCGCGACGCTCGCCGATCACGAGCCGACGGCCGATCTGGCACGACGACTCCGCGAGCGATCGCTCTACAAACGGGCGCTGTGGGCCAGGCGAGAGGGAGTTCCTGAACGGTTCGTCGCACCCGACTACGAGCGGACGCGCACACTCGAACGTGAGATTGCGACCGAAGCGGGTGTCGAGCCGTCTGCGGTCGTTCTCGACAGCCCAGGCGATCTCTCCGCGCCGGAGTCGAACGCTCGGATCGTCGTCGATGGCGATCTCCGGAGACTCGGGGAGAGATCGTCACTCGTCGCCGGTCTCGATGCCTGTGCCCGCGAAATCTGGCGACTCGGCGTCTACGCGCCGCCGGACGAACGCGATCGCGTTCGCGAGGCGGCAGCGACGGTGCTCGACATCGACGGCGAGCCGACTGTCTGATCGGGATCGTCTCGCCGATCGCCGACCCACTCCTGGTGACTGGCGGGACGTGACTTTGACGGGCGCTGTGCTCGCAATCTCTCGATCACCGGCGACGATCGGAACGGTCGGAACGGTTCTTCGCATCTGCACACCTCCCTTGACGGAGTTCTCCGTCGGCGTTCATTATACGCCCGACCCAGGGGTCCCCGTCTCGTCCGTAAACACATTTACCGTGATCGATCGCGGCAGGTACAGCGTCCCCTCACAGACGTCTATCGGGTCCCGATCGGCAGTCATAACAACCTCGCCACGATCGAGTCAGACATCGACTATGATCGATGCCGAAATCCTCCTCTTCGACGGCTTTGACGAACTCGACGCGATCGGACCGTACGAGGTGCTCGCGAACGGTGCACAGGTAGGGGCTGCGATCGAGACGCGGCTGGTAACACTCGACAAGACCGACGTCGTGACCGCGAGCCACGGTCTTCGGGTCGAACCGGATGCGACGCTGGGCGAGCCGGACCTCCTGATCGTCCCCGGCGGCGGCTGGACGTCGGCGAACGAGGGCGTCCGGGCGATCGTCGACGCCGGCGTCCTTCCGAATGCGGTCGCTGAGCAGTACGCAAACGGGGCGACTGTCGCGTCGGTCTGTACCGGCGCAATGGTGCTGGCCGAAGCGGGCGTACTCGAGGGGCGACCGGCGACGACTCACCGAGTCGCGATCGACGACCTCGAGGCGGACGCGGGACGTGTGGTCGACGATCAGGTTGTCGACGACGGTGACGTGCTTACTGCTGGGGGCGTCACTGCGGGACTCGATCTGGCGCTCTGGCTACTCGAACGCGAGTTTGGCCCAGACGTTTCGAGTGCGGTCGAGACGGAACTGGAGTACGAACGCCGCGGCGAGGTGTTCGGCTAGTCAACCCGATCGTCGCCGTCCGACCCTCATTTTCGACGGCCAAACGGCTATCCGATCGCGGAGAATAGTCCTCGGCACAATGAGTGCAGTGTTGTTCGATATGGACGGCGTGATCGTCAACAGCGAAGACTACTGGGTCGAGTTCCAGCGCGAGGAGATCCTGCCCACGGCGGTCCCCGACGACGACGTCGACGTCTCCGAGACTTCGGGGATGAACTTTCGGGAGATCTACGACTATCTCGATGCCGAGTACGAGACGGCGATTTCTCGCGAGGAGTGGATCGATCGGTTCGAGACGTTTGCAGAGACCCTCTACACCGAGCACGTCGACGTTCTGGATGGACTCCACGACCTGCTTGCGGAGTTAGACGATCGAGGTGTCGACACGGCAGTCGTCTCCTCGTCTCCCCACGACTGGATCGGAATGGTCATCGATCGGTTCGACCTCGAAGACGGATTCGACGAGCACGTAAGCGCCGACGACATCGACGTCGCAGGGAAACCCGAACCCGATATTTTCGAGTATGCGGCGTCCGAGGTCGGGGTGCCGGCCGAGGAGTGCGTTGTCGTCGAAGACTCCGAAAATGGGATCAAGGCAGCCTCACGGGCGGGCACGACGGTCGTCGCCTACCGGATCGGCGCCCACGGCGAGATCGATCTCTCACCGGCAGACGTGGTCGTCGACGATGCGGCGCAACTCCGCGAGGAAGTCCGTCGACTCGTCGACTAATACGGATTAGTGTCCGTGGTTACCGCCGTCGTCGGGCTTCGCCCGACTGCTCGCGGAACGGAGTTCCGCGCTGATCGGCTAAGACGGTTCGCCGATCGGCGGTAAATGATGACACTAATCCGTACATCCCCTCCGTTCGGCATCAGTGGCGCTTATTCTCGTTTCGCTACGTCCGGTGTCGGTACTGACGACATAGCCCTGGAGTCACTGGCGGCGGACGATGTTGTAGAGCCACGCCGTCACCAGGCCGGCGAGGAAGCCGTCGATCGCCCCCCAAGCTATGCCGACGAGCGTGCCCCCGTCGTCGGCCTCGAAGCCGGGATAGGCGTCTGCAAAGAGGGTTCGCCACTGTTCTCCCCAGCCGAATCGCGACAAAAGACCGACGGCGCCGACGAACGTCGCCATCATCGTCCCCAGTGCGGTGCCGAACGCGATCGGATCGAGTCGCGCGGGCTTTTTCTCCCCCGAGTCGATCGGTGTTGCCGACGCTCGCCGCTGGCGCTGTTGGGTCTGGGATCGCATCAAGCGATGTACCACCGCCTCGATATAATTGGTTGGGCGTGCAGTTGCTGGCCACCGTTGATTTGTGTCCCCTCTCGGCCGTCGACTGAGACGGATCGCTGTAACGAGTGTCCGCCGATCGACCTCACTCGACGCTGACCGTCCGCGTCTCGGCGATCGGGACGAGCGGTTCCTCGGGGAAGACGACGTGGACGGTGAACGCGAGTTCGTCGGCGTCGGCACCAAAAATACCAACGGGGACGGTCTCCGTGTCACTCAGGTACGTCGATGTACTCGTCATCTCGACCTCCTTGTCGGGGGCGTTGCTCGCACAGTCTCTGACGGTGACACGAATTCCGGCACGACCGGGTTCGCCGACGTTTCGGACCGTTACCTCACTGGCTTCGTTCTCGCCGGCTGCAATCGTCGCCGGGAACGATCCCCAGTCGAACTCGACGACGGGGAGCGTCTGTGCGTTTTCATAGACCTGTTCGGCGACGCCTTCCGAGAGCCCGGCGGCGACGAGCCCCTCGATTCCGGCGGCGACGACGTCTCCGGGTGTCGAGAGTCCCTCTTTCGAGAGCTTGCTTGCGCGACCCGATGCGACGCCATCGATTGCCGTCAGCCCGACGGCGTCTGCGGCAACACCGTTTTCGATGCGCGCTTCAGTTCGTCGAGCGAGGTTCGCCGCCTGTGGTCCCGCGAACCGATCGAGGAACGCACCGAGCGCCGACACGAGTCGCGTCGCGTTCTGCTGGATCACCCACGCGTCGCTGCGCAGTTCCGACGGGATCGAGCCGTTGGTTGCACTCCGGAGAATTGCGAGCACTTTCCGATCGCCGGCGTCCAAGTCGTCGGTTCCCTGACCGACCAGCACCGCGTTGATCGCGTCGCGTTCGGCCTGGCGGGCGGAGACGGAGTCGAACTCCTGGGCGGTCGCAACTGTCTCGAGAATGTCGCTCGTTTCGAGGCGCTGGCCATCCGCCGTCGCGCGATCGCAGAGCTCGGCAAAGCGCGCCGCCGTCTCCAGGCGCAAGTAGTACTTCGAGGCCAGCATCCCACGCGCCGTCGCCTCGATCGAGAGGTCGCCGGATGTGCCCATCTCGACGAAGCCGCGATCGACGAGCCCTTCGAGGGCGTCGCGGACACGAGTTCGGAGGTTCAGAAAGTCGTACTCCTCGGGGCTGGACTGGCCACGGACGTAGTAGAACGTGGTCTCGAGCCACTCCATCACCTCGTCGAGATCGGTGATCGTCCCCATCGCGATTTCGGCGTTGAGATGGGTTTCGAGGCTCTCGGCGAGTCGGGACTCGATCTCTTTGCCGTCTCGCAACAGCCGACGGTACTTGTCGGCTTCTGCACTGTCACAGACGACCCAGCCGTAGCCGACGTCGTCGTAGCCCGGTCGGCCTGCACGGCCGAGCATCTGCAACACGTCGAGGGGACTGATGTCGACTTCGCCTTCGAGAGGGTCGTGAAGCTTCGTATCCCGGAGCACGACACACCGCGCCGGGAGGTTGACGCCCCACGCGAGTGTCGATGTCGAAAAGAGAAGTTCGATGTGACCGTCTTTGAACCACTCCTCGACGAGGTCGCGATCGTTCTTCGAGAGGCCCGCGTGGTGGAACGCGACGCCGTCGAGGACGGAGTTGCGCAGCGTCTCGTTTTCGAGTCGCTCCCTTGACTCCTCGTGAAACGCGAGGTCGCCACGGACCCCCATCTCGATGTCGCGTTCGGTGATCTCGTCTCTGGCCTTCTCGGCTGCCCGGACGGTGTCCTGTCGCGAAGAGACGAAGACCAGCGCCTGCCCGTCCTCATTGAGGTGTGGTTCGGCGAGATCGATCGCCCGGTAGAGTCGTCGGTACTTGTCCGCGAAGGTGTTCTCGCCGTGCGTATAGGTCTTGACGCCCGCGTTGAGATCGACGGGGCGATACTCGTCGTCGAACTCGAACGTCGCCTCTTCGGGTGCGTCGAGCCACGCGGCCACGTCGTCGACGTTCGGCATCGTTGCCGACAGCGCCACGATCCGTGGGTCACAGAGTCGGCGCAGACGCGAGATCGTTACCTCGAGTACGGAGCCTCGTCGATCAGCATCGAGCAGGTGGACTTCGTCGATGACGCAGACGTCGATATCGGTGACGAAGTCGTATCGTCGGGAGTCGTGTTTGCGTGTCGCCGAATCGAGCTTCTCGGGGGTCATCACGAGGATGTCCGCGTGGCGTGCGCGTCGCGGGTTCAGATCGCGTTCGCCCGTGACCACGTACACCGAGTAGTCGAGTTCCTCGAAGCGATCCCAGTCGTCTTCTTTCTCGTTTGTCAGCGCCCGCATCGGCGCAATAAAGAGCGCGGTGCCGCCGTCGGCGAGGCACTTACAGATCGCCAGTTCGGCGAGTGCGGTCTTGCCCGATGCCGTCGGCGCACTCGCGACCACGTTGTCAGTACTGTCGAGCAACGCGGGCAAGGCCTCGCGTTGCATTCGGTTGAACTCCTCGAAGGCAAAGGCGTCGGCGAACTCGGGGAGTACCTCGGCGACCTCCATCATGCTGACACGGGGGGTGGCAGGCCAAAGGCGTTTCCTTCGCGTCCCGGGTCAGCCGATCGATCGCTCCCCGGGCTGGCGGTCACCGCGAACTGAGAACGGCAGCGAGAACTGCACCACCAGTGGCAAAGACGAGGGGGTAGAGTACCCCGCCGAGAACGATCGCGGAGACGAGTTCTGGCCCCATCGACCCGCTTGCTTCGATACCGAAAAACGAGCGTTCGACACTGGACTCGGCGACGATTGTCCCGAGCCCCAGCACTGCAGCGTAGCCGATCGTAACGGGCGTGCCGGCGACGACTGCGTCACCGATGTCGGTCACGTCCCACTGGACGGCCAGCAATGCCCCGGCTCCCAGAAGCACGAGCGGCGGGAGGACGTACAGCAGGGTCGCGCTCGTACTGCCGGACTGGGAAATGAGATCGACGGTGCTCGCGCCGCCGATCGAGCCGACCGCACCGCTGACCTCGATATCGACCATGTGTGCGCTGTAGTAGTACCAGGCGACGCCTTTCCAGTCGGCGACGCCGTCGCCAAACGCCTCGCTGACCTCACTCCTGACCAGGACGTACGTGAGGAGATAGCCGATCGCAGCGGCGAACACGCCCATCCCCGCACTCGCTGCGACACTTGCTGTGTTCGATCGCGACTGCGTCGTCGCCGACCGTGACTGTTGAGCCATCGTGTCGAAGAAAACTTGCACTCGCGGTGATGGGTCTTCTGATTCGATCGGCCGAGCGACAGCGACCCGGATGCAAACAGTCACAGGTGTTACTATTGCGCCCCGGAGACGAACTCAGACGGCTGCCTGGTCCCGACCACCGCCTTCGGCCGACCGTCCCAGTTGGTCGCTCAGGACGCTCGAGGCCCGATCGGGGCTTGGAACCTGCTCGAATGTCAGCTCCGGCTCACCCGACCCGGCAGTGTAGACTGTCAGATTGCCATAGCCGAGTAGTCGCCCAGCTGTCGACTGCTGCAAGCTGGTGTTCTGGATGCGATCGAGTCGAAACTGCGTGACGTCCCGGGAGATGACGCCACGTTTCTTGTACAGTTCCGAGGAGGTGATCACGTACCGGGTGTTCGTCCAGACGAGATAGCGCGCGCCGACCAGTCCCGTGCCGGCGAGTGCAACGACGACGCCGGTGACGGTCAGCGGATCGATCCCGTTGCTTGCACCCCAGCCAGCGAGGAGGACGCCCAGGAGTGCCACGCCGACGCCGATCGGGAGGCCGCTCCCTATCGCGATCGGGTGTGGACGGCTCTCCCAGACGATGTCTTCGTCGTCGTCGAGATGAAACCAGTCGGGCGTCGAGCCGAGCGTCATTAACGCGGTCATCCACACGTGGATGTAAAATTATCTGGACTGTTACAGACAGTATGGGGTCGTTACCCCGCCTCCACTACTCAGCTGCCTGCACACGGCTCGATCGCTGTGGCTCTCGGATCACGATGACTGTTCACTGCTCGGCTCCCGGACCACTACGACTTTTCACGGCTCGGGCCGTTACCAGGGATATGAGCACCGTTCGGAAACCCGACTGGCTGAAGATGCGGCCACCGTCGGGTCGGGAGTTTACTGATATCCGCGAAACGCTTCGGGAGCGGAACCTCCATACCGTCTGTGAGGAGGCCAACTGTCCGAACCTCGGCGAGTGCTGGTCGGGCGGCGCAAACACCGGCAGCGGAGAGGGCGGGACGGCCACGTTCATGCTGATGGGCGATCGCTGTTCGCGGGGGTGTAACTTCTGTGACGTCGAAACCGGGGGGATGGAGCCGCTCGACCCCGACGAACCCGCAAACGTCGCCGAGGCGATCGCCGAGATCGGACTCGATTATGTGGTCCTGACGAGCGTCGATCGGGACGATCTGCCGGACCAGGGTGCGGGCCACTTCGCACAGACGATCCGGGAGATCAAAGCGCGACATCCCGGCATTCTCGTCGAAGTCCTCATTCCCGACTTTCAGGGCGAGACACATCTCGTCCGGAAGATCATCGACGCCGATCCCGACGTGATCGCCCACAACGTCGAGACCGTCGAACGGCTGCAGTTTCCCGTCCGCGATCGGCGAGCGGGCTACGAGCAGTCGCTGTCAGTCTTAGAGCAGGTCGACCGGGAGAGCGACATCTACACCAAGACCTCGATTATGCTCGGTCACGGCGAGTACGACCACGAGGTCTACCAGACGCTCGCGGACTGTCGCGAACGGGGCGTCGACATCGTGACGCTCGGCCAGTATCTTCGCCCATCGCGGGACCACCTCGAGGTCAGACGCTACGACCATCCGGACAAGTACGAGACGTGGCGGCAGGTCGCCGAGGGCGAACTCGGCTTTCTGTACTGTGCCAGCGGCCCGATGGTTCGATCCTCGTACAAGGCCGGCGAACTGTTCGTGGATGCCGTCCTTCGGGAGGGGAAGAGCGTCGCTGAGGCGAGAGCCGATGCACGACGGAACGGGCAGCCCGCGACGGACTGATCTGCCTCCGTGTCGCGGTCAGACGGACTGGTTTATTTCGACTTTGCAGGCAGACGGATTGTCGTATTCACGCCCCGCCGATCGAGGATTCGGCAGTACTGGTCTCCCGCTGCCAGCTGCGCACAGTCTTAAATCATTGATCGTTCAGTATACTGTCGACTGCTGCACAAAATCCGGGTAAATGTCGAAAAAACTGCGTCATCGACCGACGATTAAATCGTTTACGCCCGGGTTTCCGAGACGCCTCCTGCTGTGTCTGGCAAGAATCTCTCCGATAGTAAACTATTTACGAAAATCCTTTAACTCGTGCGATACTTTACCATGATATGTACAGGTGGGTCTTCCCGTGAGTACGATACAGCGTGACCCCCGCGATCGCGTACAGGTACTCGACGACGACGGACGGGTGCTCGAGGGGGCTGTCGTGCCGGAACTCGCCGACGACGAACTTGTCGACATCTACGAACAGATGCGGCTGGTTCGTCATTTCGACGAGCGAGCGGTGAGCCTCCAGCGCCAGGGACGGATGGGGACGTATCCACCGTTGTCGGGCCAGGAGGCCTCCCAGATCGGGAGCGCCCACGCACTGGATGAGGATGACTGGGTCTTCCCGAGCTACCGGGAACACGGCGTCTCACTGGTCCGTGGCATGTCGCTCAAACGGACCCTGCTGTACTGGATGGGTCACGAGCGAGGGAATCAGATCCCACCGGAGACGAATATCTTCACCGTCGCCGTCCCGATCGCGACCCAGATCCCCCACGCGACGGGTGCGGCCTGGGCTTCACAGCTGCGAGGTGAGGAGAACGCGTTCATCTGTTATTTCGGCGATGGGGCCACCTCCGAGGGTGATTTCCACGAAGGGCTGAACTTCGCTGGGGTCTTCGACACGCCGACGGTCTTCTTTTGTAACAACAACCAGTGGGCGATATCTGTGCCCCGCGAACGCCAGACGGCAAGCGAGACCCTCGCTCAGAAGGCAACCGCGTACGGGTTCGAGGGCGTCCAGGTCGACGGGATGGATCCACTCGCGGTCTACAAAGTTACCCGTGACGCCGTCGAGAAGGCAAAGAACCCGGCTGCAGTCGAAGACGAGTCGCCCGGTCGTGCGACCCGGCCGACGCTGATCGAAGCCGTCCAGTACCGGTTCGGTGCCCACACCACGGCGGACGACCCCTCTGTCTACCGTGACGACGAGGAGGTCGAACGCTGGAAGCAGAAAGATCCGATCCCGCGGATGGAGACGTTCCTGCGGAATCACGGCTTGCTGGACGACGAGCGCATCAACGCGATCGAGTCGAAGATTACCGACGAGGTCGCCGACGCGATCGGCGCGGCCGAGTCCGTCGAACGACCCGACCCCGAGGAGATCTTCGCACACGTGTACGACGGAATGCCCAAACGATTACGACGACAACTGGAGTGGATGGAATCGATTCGCGAACGCCACGGCGACGACGCGTTACTGGAGGGCTAACATGGCTACAGAATCGGAAAACCTGACCCTGGTGCAGGCGGTACGGGATGGATTGCACACCGAAATGGAACGGGACGACGACGTCATCGTCATGGGCGAAGACGTCGGCCAAAACGGCGGGGTCTTCCGCGCGACGGAAGGTCTGTACGACGAGTTCGGCGAGGATCGGGTCGTCGACACCCCACTCGCTGAGTCGGGCATCGTCGGGACGGCGATCGGGATGGCCGCCTACGGGATGCGGCCGGTGCCAGAAATACAGTTTATGGGGTTCATCTACCCCGCGTTCGATCAGATCGTCTCTCATGCCGCCCGCCTGCGGACGCGATCTCGCGGACGATACACCTGTCCACTGGTCATCAGAGCACCCTACGGCGGCGGCATCCGTGCGCCCGAACATCACTCCGAGTCGACGGAGGCGATGTTCGTCCACCAGCCCGGTCTCAAGGTCGTCATCCCCTCGACGCCCTACGATACCAAGGGGCTCTTGATTAGCGCGATTCGATCGCCCGATCCGGTGATTTTCCTCGAACCCAAACTCATCTACCGAGCGTTCCGCGAGGGGGTGCCGACCGACTCCTACGAGGTGCCGATCGGCGAGGCGGCGGTTCGCCGTGACGGAAGCGATGTCTCGGTGTTTACGTGGGGCGCGATGACCCGGCCGACGCTCGAGGCTGCAGAGAACCTTGCAGGCGAGATCGATGTCGAGGTCGTCGACCTCCGGACGCTGTCGCCGCTCGACGAGGAGACGATCGTCGCCTCGTTCAAAAAGACCGGCCGCGCCGCAATCGTCCACGAGGCCCCGAAGACGGGCGGGCTGGCCGGTGAGATCACGGCGACGATCCAGGAAGAGGCCTTGCTCTACCAGGAGGCACCGATCGAGCGCATCACCGGGTTCGATACGCCGTTCCCCCTGTACGCGCTCGAAGATTACTACCTGCCCGAGGCCGCACGGATCGAGGACGGCATTCGGAACGCCGTAGAGTTCTAGCATGGTTCGAGAATTCAAACTGCCAGACGTCGGCGAGGGCGTCGCGGAGGGCGAACTGGTCTCGTGGCTGGTCGACGAAGGTGACGAGGTCAGCGAAGACCAGCCGGTTGCGGAGGTCGAAACCGATAAGGCCCTCGTAGAGGTCCCGTCACCGGTCGACGGCACAGTACGAGAACTCCACTACGAAGCGGGCGACGTGATGCCTGTCGGTGAGGTGTTCGTTACGTTTGATGTGGAGAGCGAGGCGCCACGGGCCTCGGAAGGAGAGAGCGAGGCGCCACGGACCTCGGAACAGACAGGCGAGGCCGAAGACACCGACGACGCGGAAGCGGCCGACCAGAGCGAACCCGCCGGTGACCGCGGCGCAACCGGTGGCGAGGCCGCCGAAGTCGAGACGCCTGCCGATCGGCTCTTTGCACCCCCACGCGTGCGACGCATGGCTCGCGAGGAGGGGATCGACCTCTCGGCGATTCAGGGCAGCGGTCCCGGCGGCCGGATCACCACTGCGGACGTTCAGACCGCAGCCAGCAGTGGTTCGATCGAGGCGCCCGACACGGACGAGTCGACGGCTGTCGACGCCGAACCGACCGCTCCGACCACGGCCGAAACCGACGCCACAGTCGCGTCAGACCCCGCCACCACGCCGGAGACGGCGACCGGGGCTGGCGGGCACCCACAGCCAGCCCAGCCGACACAGGTCGAGTCGGCCGATCGGAGTCGGACGCTGGCTGCGCCCGTGACCCGCCGGATCGCCAAGGAGGAAGGTGTCGACCTCGATGCCGTCCCGTCGGATGAGGAACGCGACGGTGAGGCGTTCGTCACGCCAGAGGCCGTCCGGGAGTATGCGGAGGCCCAGCGCCAGGCACAACAGGCTGACGCGGAGGCGATCGAGGCCGGCAAACCGGTTGGCGAGGCCGAGACGGGAACCGAGTTCGCCCCCGGCGAACAGGAGCGGCGTGAACCCTTCAGCGGCGTCCGCAAGCGGATCGCCGAGGCGATGGTCGAATCGAAGTACACTGCCCCCCACGTCACTCATCATGACGAGGTCGATGTGACCGCGCTCGTCGAGGTCCGCGATCGACTCAAACCCCGGGCCACAGACCAGGGCATCCGACTGACCTACATGCCGTTCATCATGAAAGCCGTCGTGGCGGCCCTGACGGCGTACCCCGAACTGAACGCGGTCATCGACGAGGAGAACGACGAACTCGTCTACCGCGACTACTACAACATCGGCATCGCCACCGCGACCGACGTCGGGCTGATGGTCCCCGTCGTTGAGGACGCCGATCGGAAGGGGCTCCTCCAGCTTTCCTCGGAGATGAACGAACTCGTCCAGAAGGCTCGCGAGCGATCGATCAGCCCAGACGAACTCCGTGGCTCGACGTTTACGATCACGAACGTCGGCGGGATCGGCGGCGAGTACGCTACGCCGATCATCAACTACCCCGAAGCCGGGATCCTCGCGATCGGCGAAATCAAGCGCAAACCGCGCGTTGTCACCGACGAGGACGGGAGTGAGTCGATCGAGCCGCGATCGATCATGACGCTCTCGCTGTCGTTCGATCACCGGCTGGTCGACGGGGCGATCGGGGCGCAGTTTACGAACACGGTCATGGAGTACCTCGAGCATCCCGAACTGCTGTTGCTTGAGTAACCTGATCGACCGTTCGATTCGGCCATTCACGTCTGTTGAGTGACAGATTGCAACAGGTACACCGTCCCAGGGGTAGAACAGCGGGTATGGTCGTTGGAGATGTCACCACCGGAACGGATGTACTAATCATTGGTGCCGGTCCTGCCGGCTATGTGGCTGCGATCCGGGCTGGACAGCTCGATCTGGACGTCACACTCGTCGAAAAGGACGCCTACGGCGGGACCTGTCTGAACCACGGCTGTATCCCCTCGAAGGCGATGATCACTGCCACAGACATCGCTCACGAGGCTGGAAACGCCGAGGAGATGGGGATTCACGCAGACCCCGCGATCGACCTCGCGAAGATGGTCGACTGGAAAGACGGTGTCGTCGACCAGCTGACCAGCGGCGTCGAGAAACTCTGTAAGGCCAATCAGGTCAGTCTGCTCGAAGGGACGGCCACGTTCGCCGGCGAGAACACGGCCCGAATCTCTCATAGCGGGGACGGGCAGGGCTCAGAGAGCATCGAGTTCGAACACGCGATCGTCGCCACCGGCTCCCGACCGATCGAAATTCCCGGCTTCGACTACGACGACGAACCGGTCCTCGACTCGAAACAGGCGCTTGCACTCGATTCGGTCCCTGACTCGCTGGTCATCGTCGGAGCCGGCTACATCGGCATGGAACTGGCCAGTGTATTTGCCAAACTCGGCACTGATGTGACGGTCCTCGAAATGCTCGACTCGATCCTGCCGGGGTACGACGACGATCTCAAGCGCCCGGTCAAACAGCGGGCGAACGACCTCGGGATCGATTTTCACTTCGGCTACACCGCCTCGGAGTGGCACGAGGAGGGAGATGGGATCCAGGTCGTCGCTGAACCGGCACAACAGGCGACAGCAGACGGCGGGCAAGCCGAGGTGGACACGGAAGACGTGCTCGAAGTCGACACCGAACGCGTCCTCGTCGCCGTCGGTCGGCAGCCGGTTTCGGAGACACTCGACCTCGACGCGGTCGGTGTCGAAACCGACGATCGGGGAGTCATCGAGACCGATTCGCGCGCACGCACGACCGTCGACCACGTTTTCGCCGTCGGCGACGTCGCCGGCGAACCGATGCTCGCCCACAAGGGGAGCATGGAGGGCCAGATCGCCGCCGAAGTGATCGCCGGTGAACCGTCGGCGATCGACTATCAGGCGATGCCTGCGGCAATCTTCACGGACCCCGAGATCGGCACCGTCGGAATGACTGAGTCCGAAGCCGACGACGCCGGTTTCGAGACGATCGTCGGCGAGTTCCCTCTCCGGGCCAGCGGCCGCGCGCTGACTCTCGGCGAGACCGATGGGTTCATCAAAATCGTCGCCGACGAGTCCGAGGGGTACGTCCTCGGTGCCCAGATCGTCGCCCCGGAGGCCTCCGAACTGATCGCCGAACTCGGGTTGGCGATCGAACTCGGAGCGACTGTCGAAGACGTCGCGTCGACAGTCCACACCCACCCGACGCTGTCCGAGGCGGTGATGGAGGCCGCTGAGAACGCCCTTGGCCACGCGATCCATACGCTGAACCGCTGACCCGATCGGAGTCCGCGCTTTGGGGTCGTTGCCGGACTGGTCTCTCCCCGATACGGGTACGTTCGCCTCCTTCGTTGACTCGCTTCCTACACTGACAGGCAGCGACGCCCCATCCGATAAGATAATGGTCGACGCCGGTTCCGAGTACTGACACTGCCTTTGGGTCGCTATTGGGCGTATAGCGAGTAGGCGATCACGAGAAACCCGATCAGAACGAGAATGCTCTCCAACAAGACGCCGACTGCCAGTGGGACGCCGAGCAACTCGGTAAGCAGTCCCGCAAGGACCAGTCCAAGCGTCACGATCCCGAACCCCGCTGCGAGATAGCCCAGTGCCCGCTGGCGCGTTCGGCGATACGCCTTGAACGCAAAGAAGGTGATGACGCTTCCGACCACGAGCACGAGCGTCTTGACGACCGCCAGCGCGAGCGTGGTTTCGGTCACTCCAGTCTGGACCAGGCTCATGTCTCCTTTCGCACCTCCGACCACAGCTCTGCGAGCCGTTCGTTGGCTGTCCGAGCGGGTCGATCGATATCCACTGTGAGCGATCGATCATCGTCTAACGCGAGCGTAATCTCAGTGAACGCGACCGAATACTTGCTCGCGTGATGACCATCGCGTCTGATCGCAGTCGACTCTTCCAGTAACGTTGCGTCGGTCAACACCTCGAGTTTTCGGTACAATGTCGATTGTGGAATGTCACACTGGGAGCTCAGCTCTGATGCTGTAAGTGGTTCCTCGAGAGTCCGAATAATCTCGCGACAGTCGGGATCGTCGAGCGCCGCACAGATCTCTTCTGCCGGCGGCATCGATTCCGACCCCATCTGATCCCGGACCATTCGTCTGGTTCTTATGACGCACGTGGTTTATCGGCATCGATGCAGAGTCTCGGTTGCCGGTGGATTGTGGGAGTCTCGACCCGTTCGGATCACGTTGGCCGATCGATCGGCGTCGTAAACTGTTCGCTCACGGTGTACCGTTCGACACGAAGCCTTCTTGCGCATCCACGCTCGAATGCGATATGCGCGGGTCTCATTCGGTCCGACCGTGTCTGCAAGGACGGGATGATCGGCCGACCTCCGCCCGCGTGATATCAAACGCTGCTAGCGGGGCGTAGACATATTCCATACTGGAGGTCCCCTCGAGCTACAGCTCTCCTTTATTACTGTCGTTCTACTGATTGACTGGTGTAAAACCGTCCCATGGTAGCGGATTTCGGTGTGCTTCTGGTTCGACGGCCTTATATAGGAACCCGGCACTCGGTTATATTGTGAACGACGTGGCGCACTCCGCCACGTTCCCTCCGGCTGTATCCCAGCGCGGAGGCAGGCACTACATCCACCCCTCACCTCGATCGGCGGTTTGAACCGACGATCGGGGACATATTTGGGCGCAGTACAGATCAGACATTCCCACGTCGGATGCGAATTCCAACGTGAGTCCGATCCGTTGCCCTTATATGTACGAGGGGATTCGGATGAGATGTGTTCGACAGGGCGTTCGACTCGCTCTGTCAGCCCGGACAACCCAGGTCCGAAGGGGTTATGTACTCCCGATGACCTAGGACATAGTCCGGAAGGAAATGAGGATCCTACCACTGCGGTCCGCCGTACAGATGGGATCTGATGTTAGCTTCGACAGTTCGGTGACGCCCGATCGGTCCGCGATCGCGTCATCGAACGTGTGGACCCATGTGTGAGTGTGTTTGAACATTCACCGCCAAC
>LFCJ01000586.1_pt1 | contig 23236 bp, 23 predicted proteins | sample 643141 | NCBI WGS metagenome assembly LFCJ01 (sample SAMN03766243, study PRJNA286221) | soda lake metagenome | biome: soda lake; feature: Kulunda steppe; material: water; isolation source: sample B1-Br-g2 brine of Lake Bitter-1 | place: Russia: Kulunda steppe | collected 2010-07
GTGTGTGTGTGTGTGTGTGTGTGTGTGTGTGTGTGTGTGTGTGTGTGTGCGTGCGCGCGTGTGTGCGTGCGTGTGCATGTGTGTGCGTGTGTGTATGTATGTATGTGTGTTTGTGTGCGTGTGTGTTTGTGTGCGTGTGTGTTTGTGTGCGTGCGCGTGTGCGTGTCTGTGCACGCCCACGCTTATGTTCATGTGCGTGTGTATTCGTTTGCATTTGCGTCTGTGTATTTTGTTTGTGTGCATTTGTGTACCTGTGTCTTTGCTTATACGTGCGTGCATGCTTGAGTGTGTATGTGTGTGTTCATGTGTGTGATTGTGTATATGTGCTACGTGTATCTGTGTGTGTCTCTCTCGCACGTATATCATGTTCGCGCATGCACATGCGCGTTTGCATACATATGCATTTCTAGCCATTTTGAGCCTGAGTTTAGAAATGCAAATTTACAGACTTTGTGTGTATGTAGTTTATCTTTGCTATGAACATCCCATCACAGTCGTTCCATGGTCATGTTACTTGAGTGCTGCATGTACAAATGGATACAAATTCATGTGATGTTTTGTACTTGTGCGCGATTGGCTCGTGCTGCAATTAATGGAAATATTATGCAAGTATTGGCCACGATCCTCAATGCCTACCATGCTGTCTTTAGGTTTGCACAGCTCCTCCGGTTCAAAACACTGGCAGATGCGCACACTGAGGACCACCTTGCTGCTGGATATGAGGGACAGTTTACACTGCTTCTGCAGCACTTGGAGGCAGCATACCCTGCTGTGTATAAAAACTTGAGGGTCCAAAAGGTAGAGTTGGTCCGGTAGATATAAGGTGTACGTTTGTACATGTGATGAGCTTTGGAAGGTAGCGTCATTGATAGATTGTGTTTTTCAGACTGACTGCACGCACTTATGAACTGTGACGTGGTGATGCATACAGCCCGGGGAGACCTGTTTGCTCCAAATCAAAGCGTTGTGAAGAGAAAAACTAACATAGGCAGTGAAGTCACTCCATCAATTAAGGAGAAGGGGTCACCTAGAGCCTAGGCACAGATACTTGTTAAAGACCTGATCTACATGTCTAATTGTGTTCACCCTCCTCTTGATTTGTCTCGATGCACACTTCTTTAAGGGAACCTGAGGCCCCACAATTATGTTTGCGCAGAAGTTGCTCGTTATTTGCACACAGAGGATTAGGGGCTCATGTAAAGTGATGCATTTAGTGTCTGCCAAGTGACTGCTTTTACACCTGGCTGCTCTCACACCCTTTGCAACCCTGAGACCCAGAGTCAGTGGCAACGGTACCAGCATATATCCCTTCCATTCGCGAAGTGGGGTACCCATGACACAGCTTTTGGCATTTTTAGGTGGGCCTTGCTGGTGGCTCCCGCCTGTACACGTGGAGGGGCTCTGATGCCAGCCTGAAGCCGATCATGTTCATAAGCCACTACGACGTGGTCCCAGGTACGCTGGTATTTGTGAAGGGGGGAGAGGGGGAGGGTGCTTGGCATAGACTGCACATTAGGGTCATTGCAAGATTAAAATTATATTAGAAGGGGTTTACAGACCTTATAAAGGCGGACAACATCCATTATTCATCATTGCAACAGCTTCAAGTCATCAGGGATGAATTAGTGAAGAAGGCCTGAATTGGAATTGCAATGATAAGTAGGACGTGCTACAATTAAGAGGTCCAATAGCTCTTTGCAAAGTGCGCTGATAGCTGCTCTATTATGAAGGAAATTGTTCATTGTGGACACGCCACACAATAAGCTCAACTTGCGCTGCCCAAAGCTTTGCGCACCATGGTACAAAACGTCCTTCCAGTTTTGTTAAGAAGACTTGCTTCTAGTTTCCTTTAGATAACTTTCTTCTGAAAAGGACTTGTACGACACCTCCCGGCATTGCAAGATTATCAAGATTGCAGGATTAGAACATTGCAGGATTGTCAGCTCCGAGGACCACTGGCTGGCAGTGTCACCAACCACAATGCCATTTACGTAGTGCATGTGCATATCCATTCCTCCCCTTACATGCACTCACTTTTGCAGTGACACCAGGCACTGAAAAGGATTGGGTGTATCCACCCTTTTCTGGGGCCGTTGCAGATGGGTGAGCACCTCTTTTCCATGCTTACTGCATAAAGCAATATGCATACAGCATCATGTATCATCAGCAGCGAGTATGTAGCATCATGCTTACTGCTGGATGCTTTGTAATGGCCACAGCAACGCAGACAGTCTTATGCACAAGTTTGCCCAGTTACAAGGGCTGATTGAAGCTTGCATTTTTTGATGATATGCACGCCTGGGTTGCGTGCCTTCGTGGCGTGGGTTTAAGATTACTTTCGCTTGCCTCAACATCTGTCTTTTGTTCGTCTCCTGGGTGCTCGGTACTGCAAGGTTTATTTGGGGACGAGGCGCACTTGATGTCAAGTTTGGTGTGGCGGGGCTTCTTGAAGCCGTAACCAATCTTTTGCAACAAGGATTCCAGCCTCGGAGGACTGTCATGCTGAGCTTTGGCAACGATGAAGAGGTGGGTCCGGGCACTGGGGGCCATTGTAAGGTTGAGCTCAAGGGCTTCCATTTGCTGCATGAGAAGCGGGAATGAGCCCTCACCTTCCCCTCCTGGCAGCTCCCTCGGTGCTTTTCATCTCTGTTTGGGCGATTCCTGCTGTTGCATGCGCCAGCAATGTTTGGCAAACCTCTGCTGCATCAGCTGCACAATTCCTCGCGTGAGGTGCTCGCTCAGCGTTCAGCTGTGGACCTTTGCTAAGGCAGCCTTAGGTAAGCATAGCACAGGATTCCCTGCTTGATGAACAATTTTTGCCTTGAGTCAAAGCCTAAGCATAGACTGAAGAGTGTTTGAACTTTCAGCAGGCAGGCAGATTTCAGGAGGCAGATTGCATCTGAAGCTGGCAGCAGCCCATGGTATTTTGATTGGCGTAGGCTACCCGAAAATGAGTGACTGCCACTGCTACTCTCCTGAGGCATAATTCTGTAGGCTATGCTCATGATCCACTGCACACACTCCACCCACAGGGGTGTCCTACAGGCTACTCACTTGTGACTGTGGTCGGCAGGTAGGGGGTGGGGGCGGCGCTCGGCTGATTGCCCAGCATCTTGCTGACCAAGGCACCGAGATAGAGCTCATTGTCGATGAGGTAAGGCACGGTATGAATGAATATGATAAGAGCTCATTGTTGCTGAGGTGTGGCGTAGTGCAAATGACTATGATATGGAAGATTGATCAGCTCAAGCAGGTCACAGCTGATGCACCCTTTCAAAGCTTAAGGGGCTGATGCATGCTTATGATCTTTGTAACATTTGTTTTGAGCACGACAAAGGTAACTTGTAAGCAGGAAGAGTGTGCTGTTGCTTCCTATCCAGTCTCACAATTTGCCTTATCATTTTCTAATGTGACTGTAGGCTCCTTGCTCAAGCCTTTGCTGCAGCCTTGTTGCCCAAGTGCCAATCAGTACTGCCCTTTGATCTTGGCTTTGCAGGGTGGCATAATACTGTCAGATGGCCTAAAGGGCTTTGTGGATTGGCCTGTGGTACGTACCAGATGCTTGGTAGAAAGCAGGGATGGAGCATTCGCCTGTTTTGGATCTATGATATGCGAAAGGTTTGGAAAAATTCAATACATGCAGAATGATTTTATCAAACGCTTGCCTGTGAGCACTGAGGGCAGGCGGAGGATGGGGAGGTACTTACTCACGCTAGCTGACACTCCCCCCTTTCCCCAACCCCCTGATTCCACATATTTACATTTATAACAATGCTAAAGGCTAAGTTGCAAGCGTGGGCCCTCTATAAGGTGCAAAACGGAGAATAAATGGTGCATTGCAGGACCCATTTTGGGGAGAGTCTTTGAAATCCGTGAACTGATGTTCTATTCTACAGTAAAGCGAATGATTCGGAAAATTTTGAATTTGCAAATGAAAAACATGCGCGAATGCTCTAACCGGGTAGAAAGTAAAGATTGTGGCATCCTGTCTCACTTTGCCCTTGAGCCAGGCATGTTCATTACATTTCTTATGTCTTGCTGCAATTACAGGCGCTCATAGGAACTGCAGAAAAGGTCTACACATCTGTTGAGATGGAGCTGGCATCAGCAGGAGGCCACAGGTAATTCTCATGTTAAGACAATTGTCAGCTCCTCTTGCTTCCTCACTCTCTCTCATATCATGATTTGAATTTCAAAAGGGGATTGTGTGATGAAAGTTCATTGAGATGCACATCTTCGATGGACTAATTGTTATAAGAGCACATTGTAGGGCTATTTTAAGTACACAATGCGAGTGCATGAAAGCTGCTTGGGCAACTAGATGACCAAGCATCCTACCACCTAGCCTTTAACACTGCAGTGCTCCATTCAATGGCATGATGATTAATTGCCTCAATTTTATGCCAGCAAGACTGTGCAGAAATAGACGCAAATGCCACTTTGTATCTTGCAGCTCCATGCCACCTATCGACGGGACTGACATTGCTTCTCAAGCAGCTCGGGTTGTGGCAGCTGTGAACGCTCATCCGCTCCCTGGTAGCTTTGTGTGAAACGCCTAGACTCTGCATCGTTGCTTGACACGTCTAGACCTGTCATCATTAGAAGACATGCCTTGACCTGCATCATATGGTGACACGCCTAGACCTGTCATCATTAGGCGACACGCCTAAACCTGCATCATTACGCGACATGCCTAGACCTGCATCATGAGCTGCTTGCTAGTTCTGCAGTGTGTGATACCCGCAATTGCATGCGAGGAGTCCAGGAAGCACTTGGATGGGTAGTTTGAGGCTGCATGCATGGTAGCAATTGCGGTTGTGGGGAGATGACCCGGTAATTGACTTGCAATAAGAACCTGCATGAAAGCACGTCTAGCTTTCTGGTCCTTGCTAAGCTGGCAATTTCCCCAAGCATGTTTCTCGACCAAGTTGGACCAGACTTACTTAGTGATGTGTCACACTGAGTATTGAGTCAACATCTCCCCTCTACAGTACAACCATAACGTCAGCAATTCATCTTTGCCTTGAAAACTTTCACTCTCCTTGCTCTGTTCCTCTGGCAGCTGAAGTCAGGCCTCCCATCTCTGACCTCCTGGCAGCCCTTGCACCTTACCTGCCCAGCAAGCTATGGTTTGTAAGGCCGCTCCTCATGAACGCCGGTACCTGGTAAGGACTGTGTTTACTACCATGATGGTGTACCTTTTATAAACATCTCTGGAAATTTGCTTTAGTTAATTCAGCTGTTTTTTTAAATCCATTAAGCTGAAATGCCCTTTTTAAAATCAAATGGTTACCCTAATGGGTAACTGTTGGTATTCTAGCTTGCATGCAGCCATTAGCATCAGGAGAGAGCTGAAAGAATGTCTACTGCATGCAACTCAACACCCGCAACCTGCAACTCAAGATTCTTGACTTGAGTTGCAGATCGTGGACAGCGCTTTCAGTGATCAGTATACTTATCATTGCTTCCTTGGTATTTTTCAGAGCTCAATCCAGCTAACTGCTACAGTGCATGCTTAGCTACAAGTATTTTGAATGCTAGCTAGTTTCGCGCTATCATGCCATCAAAATGGCCAGGCTTGACGATTTGAGATCAACTCTGTAGGTTGTACCTTAGTTCCAAGCAGTTTCAACATCTCACAACTTGGATCACACTTATCAGGATCAGTCAAGGAGCAGAAATGTCTCCTACAAAGTAACCTGCGTGATCTTTCCTGCAGGCCCATCAACAAGTTTCTGGCCCACATGTTCATTGAAGCGTCAAATGAACTTGCAGCACTTGTACGGACGACCGTGGCAGGCAAGATACAGCCAGTTTTGAAGTCAATCAGGCTGTGGGTAGGAAAGCAGTTGCATCTTTATAATGTCTTTCACATTGGAGTGCACACGTTTTTGCACCTGTTAACTTACTTTCTGGATCATGGATATTGATTGTGTTTTGTGTGTGAACGCACTGCATTGTCATCGTCCATACTAGCTATACACTGAACAACACCTGGAGTGCCGATGCATGGTCATGTTCGCTCGCCTCCTGTAATTAGTAGATGTATTAGACCTACGCGCACACAAATGCTTGTCCTAAGGAAAGCTCACACAGTCAACATTCCCATCAAAGCCTTGAATTCATGTCCAAATGCGTAAAATGGAATTGGACATCATGTGTACATTCTCCATGCTTGCACAGTAACCAAGATAACTGCAGGCGTTGCGGACAACGTCCTGCCAAATATTGGAAGGCTTGTGTTCAACATGCGTGCCTACCCAGGTAGGTACAACAGATTGCCCAAACCTTGTATGAATTTGTGCTTTGTTGCTCCGCATCACATGAATGTGCAGTGTGCTTCAATTATCCATTGATGGTAGACAAGGGCAAGAGGGCCTCCTGCTCTTTGGGGTGCACTCAAGAAAAATCTAAGGATCATACACTCTAAGGTTTACCTAAGGACCGTGCACTCAAGGTTGACCTAAGGATCATGCACTAGAGGTTTCTATTAGGATTGTGCACTAGAGGTTCACCTGCAAGGATCGTGCATGCCAGATTTAAGGTGTGAGTTTGGGTGTTGCTTTTGCTTGGCCACAAAGATGCCTTCTCTGTAATTTTGTTTGCTAGGGACTCCCAGGGAAGAGCTGCTTTCCTATCTAGAGGCACAAATGGCCTCAGGTGAGTCTTGTCACTTGCGGCGTTCCCGAGACATTGAGCGAATGTGGGTCCAGGAGCTATTTTGCACCTTGATTATGGAAAAGCATCGCGCCTCTCCCTGGTACCACAACACACCTTTGACAAAGCTTTGCGCCAGAGGCTGACAGTCAATGAAGACATATGCTATCAAGATGCCAAGGCTTTGACAGCTGATGGAGACATGCACCCACACAACATGTCCACTTGCCAAGCTGTGCATACCCGCTTATTGCGAGATTGCGTGTGAGCAAGGTCTCAGACAAACACATGGGGAGCCAGGCTGGGCACCTTGCGCAACCTAGGCATGCGCTGTTGTGACCTCCTTTGCCTACCTAGCTGCACACTTTGCTGCCTTTTTAGAGATTGCGTGTGAGCAAAATCTCAGACAGACGCTGGGGAACCAGGCTGGGCACCTTACATGACCCAGGCGTACGCTGTTGTGACCTACTTTGCCTACCTAGCTGCACACTTTACTGCCTTTTTAAAGGTTGTGTGTGAGCAAAGTCGTAGACAGATACATGGGGAGCCAGGCTGGGCACCTAACGTGACCCAGGCATGCGCTGTTGTGACCTACATGTCACAGGTAAGGGTTAGCTTTAGTGACCTACTTATCCTACCTAATAACACACCCTGTTGCTTGGCTGCACATGGATCCTGCGCGCATTGTAGCCAACGTGGAGACAGGGGCAAAGATCAGCCTGACTGAAGCATCTCATTTTGGTCCCATGCCTGGCATCTCCCCTGCAAGCGGCCCTAGCTACGAGCTCTTGAAGCAGGCCATCAAGGAGTACTGGAGGCACAATGGACGGGTGCGCAGTGTGCTGCCATCAGTTGTAGGCTTTTGATACTTGCTTTCCCGTTTCTGCTCAAGATCAGGCCATTTCTGCCCAACTTCATTTCTTTACCTTGCATCAAGCACACTGGTAAAATAAAATGTGCATAAAGAAGTAAGGAATGCAAAATTAAAAGTTGTGAATGTGCGTGTCTGTCTCACTTGTCTGTGCTAGATGTGCTGAACTACAAAAGTGAGATTAATTGCAACTTTGGTTGGCGTGGATATGCATATTTGCCTTGCTCATCAAAAACTGCTTAGAAGGCTCATAGGGTGCTTTCAAGGTCATGTTCACCAAGGTAATGGGTTCTCACATATGCTGAAATGTTCACCCCCTCTATGGCTTTAGCGGTTGTACGCCATTCCTATGTGGAGCCCGATAGCAAGAATTCCCCTTACTTGCTGTCACGCAGGCAGTAGCAGTTGCTCCAAATATCTTGAGTGGAGGCACAGACAGCAAGCACTATGCACACATTGCAAAGAGTATCTACCGGTTTGTGCCCTATTCTGGTAAGTTTGCTCCAAGTCTAAGAAGGCTTGCCAATGGAAAAGTACTTGGGTACAAGGTATCTTTGTACAGACCCTCCTACTTGGCCTGTGTATTTGTGATCTCCGTAGCAGGAACAGAGGCAATGCCGAAGCTTTGAGAATGAATTATGTAATCCACAGACCGAGGATGGGTCATGCGCGTTTTGAAGTGTTTGCGTATTTGAATTATGTTCAATCGATTGCCATAAGCTTTAATTTGCGAATACAAGAAACTCTCAAAAAGGGCCCTGAAATGAAGCTCTTGCTCTGTTATGCAACTTCAACTGGCAACGCATCACCCCAAGGCTGTACATTGTAATCAGAGATGTGCACGTTACCGTTGACGCCGTCATGACGTTTTACCATACAGTCCGTATACTAAAGTTAAAAAACGTAAATTACGGCGTAAATCGTAAGAAAACACTGTATACAGCAGTATGACGGCGTCCATATGACGCCGTAAATTACGGTGCCATTTGTGAATGACGCCGTATTTGCACAACTCTGATTGTAATATGATATGCTTCCATGGACTCAGTGGGTTGGGGGGAGGGTAGGAGGGAGGGTGAGTTGACGTCAATTAGAGTGCTTCCCACCCCCCTCCTCTCATAACCTAACAGGACGTTTGGATCATGTGAAGTTTTTCAAATTTCGCCGAATTGTTTGCGCACACTGCATATCCAACGGGCAAATGGCCCGTCTCTGACATACACTGGTATCCTGCGTGTTTCACAAACAGTGTCTCTTGGATATCCATCTTGAGACCAATTGCTACGTCAAGTAAGCTGACTCATTTGATTTTTGCATTGATCACCCGCAGTTAATAAGACAGCAGGTGACCTCAATACCATCCACAGCACAAACGAGCGCGTTAAGATTAATGATTATACACTGGGCGTGTGCACTTATGCTCGTATCATAGAGTTACTAGCCAGCCAATGAGCTTCCGGTGTGCTCATTGGAGGCTTGCCATGATCAGACAGGGCACTTAGTCATCAGCACTTGTCCAGCAAGAACATTTTTCATACGTGCTTGTGCATTCATTGTGCCTGAGAGCCTTCACCAGCACTTGTGGCAGGGCAGTTAGTCATCTGCAGTCACGTGGTCCTCCCTGGTGCTTATGCTGTGCACAAAGCAAAGTCAATTGTTCTTCTATGACAGTTTCTTGCCTGCAGCTGCCGCTGGACATACTTATTTTCCTTCCAGAGAACATTTACCCTGCGTATGCCTAGATTGCTTCTTCGGCTGTCCTGTTTGTTTTGGGCTCCGTTACAGGCTTTTACCAGTGCTTCGTTAGTCTTCTATTCATTATGTCATTCATCTCAAGTTGTTGATGCCTCAAACACGCGAGACATAGGGTGGCTTTCTTTTTTACATCACCTCTGTCATTCATCGAAATTTCATGTTGTAAGCAGCACGGGGCTCACCATCCAACCGTGCGCCAGTACTGGGGACCTTGGTGCAAGCACCAAACAAGCCTTAATAGGCAGGCTTAATAGCACCAGCAGATTCGGACAAGGTATGTCAATGGGGGGGCAGGAGGATTTCAAAATGAATCGTGGGGCATACTAAGTAGTCTGTGCCTGCCTTGTGCTCAATAGTTTTTCGTGTAATTGGTAAGTGTGTCAGTTGTGTTATTTGTAACTATTTTGAGACTGAGTATGTGTAGGCCACTGGAGTGGTAAGCTGTCCTCTTTTGGTAACAGCCAGGTACACCTTGTCTTACTGGAACGACGTCCTTCAAGTGTTATACAAGTTGTACAGCAAGAACCTTGAGAATGGAAACCAAGCTAGTAAAATAGCAGGAACGTCCTTGAAGGCGCCCCTAGTCAGTAAGGAAGGTCTAGGAATCGTTAGTTTGCCACGCTGAAAGCAGGCCGCATTGCTGCAGCAGCAAAACACTTCCTGCATCAATTAAGGAAAAGAAGACACATCGGCCCAAGTGCCGTGAGCAAAGGAAAATGATAAGTAATTGGGATCTGGAGGATGGCTGGCAGTGCCTGCTCCAGAGCAAGACCTTGTGGACAATCTGTTTTTGCAAGTGCATGCCTAGTTGTAGCCAGTTTGTGCGCATGATGCATGAAGTGACATGCAATTTAAGGCCAATGTTGTGGACTCTTTGTAAATCAAGGCCAAGCTCTTGAAGATGATGCTCAGTACATTTAGAAAACCTTGTGAGCTGATTGAATGAAGTAGTTCCATGCTTTCCACCAAACCTTTTGGGTTGTTGACTATTAGCCAATTCATCCTAAAAAGTTGCAAGGAGATCCAAAATTTCGAAATGTTGTCCCCAGGATTACCAGCCCAGCACTCCCCCAGTAGGCTGCTGGTCTACTTGTGCGTAAATGGCAATGCAGACTTTATGATTGGCATGCCTTGCGCACATCAAGTCCAGGTTTGTGGACGCTGCTAGCATTTACTAAATGATTCATTTTAGCTGGTGAGGGATCATGCGGTGCCTAGGCTCTAGGTGACCCCTTCTCCTTATGTCAGGAGTGTTTTCAGTGCAAGCATAGTTTTTTCCTAAAGCCTCAAATCTCTTGGTGGCGCTTCATTTGTAGCTGTTTTGTTCCCAGTTATGCAAGCATAGCTATTTCTATACAGGACTGAATGATCTGTTAGCTTCCACATCAATTTGCGTTAGGCCTTTCAAAGAAGCTTTAGCATCATACTAAGGGGAAACTTGCTTACAAATGGAACCAGGCTCGATCGTGAATATGTTTGGCTTCAAGATGTGGGAGGAATACCAGCAACACTTATCGTTCACCATGATATCATTATATCAACATGCAATCTTTCAAAAGAGTCCTGATTGCCTCAACAATTCTTATGAGAGTCCAAAATAGACACAGGAGTAACACATATCACAAGCATGAGGCAGGCCACAAACCAAAGAGCAGATGATGAGCGCATTGGCAGCATAACAAGCAAGCAGCAAAATCCTGATACCGGAACTGCCTTTTTGATTGCGGGCCACTACCTTGTTATTATTCAGGGAATAGAAAGAAGGGAGCGAGGGAGAGGGAGAGAAGGGGGACAGAGGAGGAGATCAGCTACCGGCCTCTCCAAGGGACAAAACGGCGTGGGAGCTTCTCTTCTACTGGCAACGGCTGGCGTGCGGAATGAAAATGGTTGCGTGGATGGCTGCAATGACGAGGCATGAGTCAGAGTAACACAACCTGGTCGAGTAAATGAATTTCGTAAATGCAAAGACTGCAAGCCAAAATTGTCTTTTTTGCATCATGAATCAATTTTTAAGGTCCAATGCAAACAGGGTTGCCTCAAAATCTATGTGGGGATGGGATGCTTTTAAAGGCGTTCTCACTTTAGTGCAACTTTTCAGTATGCTTTCAGGATTGGCAACAAGGTTTAGAGATACGTGACAAATTAATAGATAGATGCATCTGTCTCAGGGCGGTCAGCCCTGGCTGATTATACACTTGACTTTTTAGGCTGTTTGCCCTACCTACATCACTCTTGCCCCAAAGTTGGACATTTATATGACCTCATCGCGTCCTAAAGACTGTCATAGTTTGTCTATGGTTGACAAGGTCAATTTTCATGGTCTTATTCTGCATTCTTCATTGACATGTCCCATAACACAACCTCTTTCCCATGCCACCATCGCCCCTGTGGAATGTTCATTCAGTGTCAAACCATTCTTTGTCACGAAGAAACATTGCAAATGGTAAGTCAAGAATAAGTGTTTCCCTATTAATCGTCATTTGTGGCTGGACCTTAGGGCCAGCGACTGCTGGCTCAATCAATTCCAGCAGGAGATAAATAAATAGACAAGCCTTTTTCTTAAAGCATGAAATGCCTGATCGAGATCCACCATGCGTAGAGCATGTGCCTGAGCAAATGCACGCATTCTCTCAATGGCCAAGAGGCCCAAATCCTAAGCTTTCTGGATCACCAGCTTTGTGCTCAGCTGACACAAGTTCAACAATTGAGACTGCCTTACCTTGTGTAAAGGACAGGCGCTGAGCTGTGCAGAGGGGATAGGAAGCGAAGGCGATGAGTCTCCGCTAGGGCAGTCAGCACCTGGGCCATACATGCAACGTGCTGGTAAGAGTGCCTGGCATTGCAGAGAGCGCAGGTGGACTGCGAGGATGGCTGGGACCTAGGGCGCACATGCAATGCACAAGTGGAGTGCACTGGTATTACAGCAAGCCTACCCATATTTCGCTATCTCAGTCAGTGCCAGAGGAGCTACACGGCCTGCTGATTTGCTTGCAAGGTCCATCACAGTATGAGCAGGCGCAAATGTCTTGGCCTGCACTGCTGAGCCCCCCAAGCATCACAAAATCGCTATCACAGCAAAATGGACAAGGCAAGCTCGTTGGTGCCACGTCACCTAACCCTCTCAAACATTCATGATCTTTGTGCGCTGCAGGGCCCTCAGCATGCAAACGCCAAGCAGAAGTTAAAGAATAGTAATGGAGACGCGCGGTAGGTAGTGGCTTTGATCCAGCTTGCGGGCGCCCAGCCAAGGCGCAGGGTATGGTGCCCAGCTGGGGTGCAAATGATACTCGGCTATGTGGGAAGGAAGGCCTAGCTGGGTTGTGGGGCTCCACTTTTACTTCTGGGCAGTGCCTAAGCTAAAGCTGTGGGTGGGGACACCTGTCTTGCATGCTGACTCAGCCCAGGGATCCCATGCCATTCAAGGCCCCCCCCCGACCTCCGACCCCCGCACCTCAGTCGTGTGCGGCACAGGGGCATTGTCATGCAGGCCCAAGCTGGTCCGCACCGAGTCATCAGCCACCTGGGCGTTCCAGGAGGCAGCGCATGCTGGGGAGGGTAAACGGGCTGATAATGCAGGCAGCTTCACGGTTGGGCCGTGTACAGTGTGGTACTTAGACTTCAGCACAAACTGCTCCGTGTGTTCTTTCAAAGAGGGCCATGCCGTCTTTTATGGAAAGGCGTGCCTCCTAGGATGGCTGTACCTTTGTTGGGAGACAACACTTCTATTGTTCCAGGTCTGTATCACGAGCTATGATGATCACAGGTGCAGGGGCAGCAGCGCAGCACAAGATGGAGCACGGGTGTTTTCAGGGCAAGATTCCTGGCAGCTTGATCACTGCCCGCCCAGACCTCAGGTTCTTATGATCAAGACTCAAGCAGAACAAGTGGTGCTATTAAGCCTCACAATTAACTGAGCTCATTCCTGTGATTGGTACGCTGGAGAGATTACAGCAAGTGGTGCAGCATGCGCATCTACATCATAGGGAACACATTGGCTCCAGCAGAACGTCAGCACAGTAGGATTAGAGGACAGAAATACAAGGACCAAGCCAATGTCTAGACCAATGCTGGGTGTTGAGCAAAGTGCAACATTGCAATAAATATGCTGTAAAATCGCTCCAAGTGACAGACGTGTGGCAGCACAAGGTGCGACACATTGCCAGGCGGCCTAGCCATCGCAGGCAGCCCCCTCCACAAGCCACCTCCCCTCATCAACCAGCAACAGTGGGCGCCCGCAAACGCTTCCTGGAGGGCCTCTGAAGCGCCCCCTGCGCACCTGGTTGACGGGGAAGTACAGCCCACGTTGCCTTCGGTAGCCTGGCAGATCCGGGCCCTGTTGACCTGGAGAGCCACCGGGGTCCTCGCGGCTTGGAGGCGTGGGCAGCGCCTCACCCACGATGGGGGTTCCATCAAGGGGATTGTGTGGTGGGCAGCTGTCGAAGCAGCCCAGAGCAGGGCCGGCCTGAGGGGCTGTAGTCAGGACGGGGGCAGGGGCGCCCAGCGCTGCATGATTGCGCAGGTGCGTGTGCATTGGAAGACTAAGCACATGGGGCATGGTGCTGGCAATGACCACGGCTGATGTGCTTGAAGGTACAGAGCGGCAGGCTGATTAGGCTGGTGAGTTGTGTGGAGTTGGGGAAACATGAGGCGCTAGCGCAGAGGCTTAACCAGGCGTCAGGCTCAGGAGGAAAAGCATTCAAGGCTGCACTGCCAGTCTGGAAAGAATAGGACCCGTCTGGAGATCTAGAGTACTAGGTGCGCTGCAACACACTGACATTCATCAAGGCCAGGCGTGCTTCCAACCGGCTGCCCACTCAAACGCTCAACGCTATGAGCATTGGTTGTTGTGCCTGGTCTATTTGCTTGAAGGCAACAAGGATTGTGCCCCACCCGTCTGCCCTCTGTCTGTCCATCTGTTGCTGTGGAAGCTCACAGTAGCAGGCCTGTGGTCCCCAACCAAGACCACTGCATAAATACAAAAGCAGGACAGGATGGCGCTCATTAAAGACAAGGCCCGAGAGAGGCTGAGGCATTGAACATGATAAAAAAGATAGCAAGTAAAAAAGGCAAGCATGACTCAGAAAAGAGAAAGCTTGAGGTTGCATAATTGCATTGTCAGGGCAAATCAAGCAGAATGGCTGACAGCGACTTTGCCTCCATAGTGCCTCAGACACAGAGGACAAGCGATAGGCATTGCATTGTAATACGACACATCATACATACGTGCCATGAACTTTGTTCCCATGCACAGCAGCTTTGCACCAATGCGCATTGACCAGCCACAAGTTGATATCACTTAACAACATTGTGACATCAAGGTTTTCAGCGCCTGCGCATACCCTTCTCTTCTAGCATAGCCCAGCCACCTCCTGAGCAGAGGTTAGTCACCCACTATCTGAAGCTTCATCGCAGACCACAGCATAACAGACCACAACACCGCAATTGCTGCAACCAAGGGCCACTGCGCGTCGGAACCCCTGCCTGTCTTTGCCACACCTGTGCTCTTGCCGAGCTCGCCTGTGCTCTTGCTGAGCTCCGAGAAGGGGGGCGGCCGGGGCCGAGGGGGGCTCTGGGCCGAGCGCAGCAGCTCCTTTGCTGCGCCATCCCCGCAGTCCACGCGCAGATTTGTGGGCAACAGTGGCGCAGATGCAAGGAAGGTGGCCGCAGGGAGGGCAAAGCGGCTGTGGCACGAGCTGGGAGCAATGGGGTCAGCTGCAGTGGGCGGTCAGCAGGAGGACATTGCATCTTTTTGCGAGGTGACACGCACATGGTCCCATGCGGCCTTATGGTCCATGGTCCTCCATTGAGCGTGTAAAGGATGGTCACACATGCTTCACCGCCAGGGTCACCCCAGACGATGCTGCTCCATCGAGCGTGAAGGGGACGGGATTCTGCCAGGGTTACCTCGGGTGATGCTGCTGCATGCCAACTGAACTGGGAGAGCACAGCTCCAGCAGTCGCACATCCTTGCGGCTGCGGCCCCCTGCCTGTAAGTGCGTCTGCAACCATACTAGCTGTGGGCAGTGGTGGGCAAATGGTCCACCTCGCACCGTGCGCGTGGCTCCTTGAGGTGTGCTCGCATGCCAGCAGTGTGCACGGGTGCGTGCCAAAGCTGTGAGGTGCAGGAAGCATTTAGGAGGTGCTGCGCACCTGCCGCTGTCCTTGAGCCGGACGGCCGCCAGAACCTGCTGCCATTTGGGTGGGCTTCAGAGTCGCTTTGGGGCCCACTTCCATGGAAGGAGAGGTCCTGAGTGGGTGGAACACACAAACACACAAAAACGTGAATTGCTGCAACCATGAAGTACCTTTTTTTTAGTAAGCCCGCTCCCCTCCTTTCTGCCCACACAAAGGGGGCAGGCACAGAATGCTGTGTAGCATATGCAGCTGCCTATGGCAAGCCCAGATTTGCACGAACACCCTGCTCAAGTGCAATTATTAAGTCAGCGCACTCCAAAAGAAGCGCCGCTCCTCTCGCACAATCTCAGCGTTCTCAGGCCACGCCCCAGCCAGCATGAAACTCCGTGCGCAGCCCCAGCCAGCATGAAACTCCATGCGCAGGCCACGCCCCAGCCAGCATGAAACTCCGTGCGCAGCCCAATGTCCATTTCTGGCAGCGGGCCTACTTGAGACACCCACAGCCTGGTCTTACACAAATTCTGGTCAACCATTGCTTCTGTCTTCACAAAGACGAGTATCTCACCCAACGTGAGTCAAATATAAGTAGTACAAATGTTGCATAAATATTACGCATACGCATGCTATGAACACATCTTATGCATATATCATGCATGCGTATGAGCATTGTGCGGCTCTGCCTCACGCACCTGCATCACGGGGCATGTGCCCCTGGATGTGCTCCTTTTTGAAGGTGAGGCCTCCACTGATGATGAGCTGGCGTATGTCTTGGGCATGCGCCCCCTCTTCTGCTCCATGCTGGGATCTGGCAGTCCAAAGACCTTGGCATGCCATGAGGCGGCACGGCTGGTGGGGCGGCGCTCAAACTGTTGGAAGCAGGATAGGCACACAGGTGTGAAACAAGGCGCATGCAGGCTGCAGGCGGAGCGCAGTTTTGGCATGCTTGAGGGCGGTACGGCTTTTGGGGTCACTTGTATTTTTGAAAGCATGGCGGCCACGAGGTTGTGTGCATTGAAGGCAGGCTCCAGATAGAGGCAGTGCTCATGGCATGAGGCAAGCATTCACGGAGGATGCCAGCTTGTTGCATGCTGCGACCATTGGGGGCTGCGACCATTGGGGGCTGTGACCATTGTTGCATGCTGTGACCATTGTTGCATGCTGTGACCATTGGGGGCTGTGACCATTGGGGGCTGTGACCATTGGGGCTGCGACCATTGGGGCTGCGACCATTGGGGCTGACGCAACCGCTTTGCAGGCACACCTGCGGAGCCCAAGCCTCAGGGCATCCGAGTCCACTGGGCAGAGTATCCCATGCACGAACACTTGCCCTCTAAAGATGCACCCGCACGTGCACAAACCCACGCACCTCGCACCCCGCGCCTACAAATACACCCCCACCCCCACCAGTGCACGTCCTGACCGTGCATGCCGTGAGGTCTGCACCCTCAGCCGGTGCACAAGGCGCAGCAGGCAGGCCATGGCACACATGAATGCACGAATTGCTGCGGCGCTCCCCACACCCCCTTGGCCTCCCAACCCACCACAGCCTTGCCGTCTCCTGCTTTGTGCCCAATGAATCGCCCATAGGGCCTGGGCAGCCCAGAACCACCCACAGAGCTGTCTGCCATGGCCTGCAATGCAGTCAATGCAATCACAATTCCAGTGCTGTGTCAAATAGTGCTCTACCTGCCATGGTGTGCACTGCAATCATAATTGCACAAAGTGAGATTGCACCACAAGCGCAGTGTCAAAAAAGGAGTTGGTATTGGATGGCAGCATGCAGAGCGCTGCCAAAGTAATGGCTGAGTCCGCGCAGATGCAGCTACATACATAGGCTGGGGCTTTAGAAGTGAGCAAGCGTCAGCACACATGCAGGCACACACGCAGGCACACATGCAGGCACACACGGCTCACAAGCAGAGCCATCTGGCAGCTCGATGGCACAGCACTGTGAAAGGGTTGTCAGATCACATAAACGAAGGCTTGTCAGGGCTTTCAATGGCCGGGGCAATGGCCATGGGCAAAGGAGGGCCCATCCCATCGTTTGATCTACCTGGAAGTCAAGCTCATGTAGGGGCGGCTCGGGAGGCCCAAACGACCCTGTGCTGGGCATGGAATGCAGCGCTCCTCTTGGTGGCGAGGCGCAGGCACTCTGGCTGCTGCGTCCAGCATGGTTCTGCAGGGCAAAGGCATTTTCTTCTATTGTAAGGCATCTTTTTCCTTTAATTGCAAGGTGCAGATCCCACTGACTGCACAGCTAGGCTGCCTTGTCTTGTGCAAGGACGCTGACATGAACAGCCCCTGGATTCTGTGCACCTCTGTGCATGTGTGAGCATGCATGTGTGTGATGAGCGTGCGCGCACATGCGTGGGTCCGTGTGCGTACCTGGAGGTGCAAAAGAGTGATTGTGTGTGGTCATGGGTGTGTTTGTATGCATGTGTGTGTGTCCACATGCACATGGCAGCTTAAGTACAAGAGGCACACCCTACAAGATTACCTGCTCAACAGTGAACACCATGGGACTGCACGCTCAGCAGGAAATGTTTGCGCTGGCAATCATCGTCTTAGCCATTAAAAGTTGCGGGAAGGACATGGTGTCCTCCTCCCCACCCATAGAGGCGCAAGACAGCTGCCTCCAGGGCAACCACCTGCTCAGCAGCTGCGCAATGCATGAAATGGCTACTTCTTGGAGCAGCCAGCTCAGTACGTGTGTCTGGCTTGCGGCACATCTGCTGGGCATCAACCACAGGGGGACATGAGGGGGCATAAGGGGACATGAGCGGGCTACAGGGGGGCATGGTGGCAGGGGCAAACTCACAATCGCGTTCACAGGCAGACACACACGCACGCATGCACGCACCTGCTGGATCTGGCGGAACAGGGTGTTCGTGGACACAGGGCGCCCCTGGAGCTCCACCGGCATTAGGTGGAGAGGGATGTTGTGCCTGTGTGGTGTGTGGCTGCTGCTCCTCGAGGCTCCGGTGGTACCTGCAGCCTACCATAGGAAATGTGGCACCAGCCAGGGTGAAGACAGGGTCGCATGGAAGAGTCGCCCTGTACCTGCTGCGCTCCCCCTTCCTCATGCTCTCTCATTCTTCTTGGGCGTATGAGTTTGTCCATAAGATCATGCAGGCCAAGTGCGCTACTGGCACCCGTTGCTCTTGCGTGGTGATCCACGCAGGCAAGAAAGCAGGTGCCATACTTTTTGTGTAGAATGCCTTTGCAAGGTCAATGGCACTTAGCTGTGCATGGCCTGATCGCATGATTCGGAAACTAAAATGGTGGAGCTGGCTTTCACAGTAGATAGACCATGCTAAGCTTAACTGAACCTAGAAAAATGGGTCTCAAGCACTCTCATCTGATCCTGTGATGACGATGTCAACGAGCCCTAAGAGGCTCATTGATTGGAAAGGGCAGCAAGCAGTGGCACAAAAGCCCGTTGCAAAGCAAAAAAGTGGCCCTATCAAGACACTTTCCAGGGGCAGAGGATGGCAGAGGATTGAGGTAGGCAATCGCAAGACAGAGACAGCCCCTTGAACTGATGAGGTAATGCTAGAGACGCTTTGAGCGCAGCGCTAAACACAGCTAGGTGGTTGAGGCCAAGAGCTTGGCAACTTCGTAAGAACACGCATTAACACACGCATCTAGAGCGTGCGGAAAGGGCAAAGCTAACTCACTGCATTCTTCACAAATGTCTTGGTGATGTTCTTTTTTATTTCTGCAAGCTTGCTGGACTTCGGTACATCCGGCTGGTACCTGTGCACGTGGACAAATGTAACCATTTGAGTAGCCCTGAAGGCTATCTTAATGCAGCAAAACGGTGCAACCAAGGCCCTATCAATCTGTAAGCATTCCTCTGCACTGTGCTATACTTAATTGCCTGCCTCAATGTCCGTGCCCAGAGGCAAGGAATGGTTTTCCAGTCACGGATTTTCTCCTTTCATGCATCTATGATCATCTCTACCTTAGAGGGGTCTCTAAAACTGGCATTTGAGTGCTGTAACAGGTCTACTGCAAATGCCAGTACCTCATCTGCTGCTTCTAATGTTTAAATGCTTGGAAAGGTTGTTCGATTGAGCCTGCTCACAAATCTTTGAGCTGCCCTCTTCATTTCATGCAACTCACCGTGCAGCACTTAGGGTTGTGTCAGATACTCCCAATGTTTGCAGATGGACGGGCAAGCTACCCCAAGGGCATTGAGGTGGATGGGACATCAGTTAACCAATATGACATTTCAACGAAGCAGAGCCTCCAATTCTAATGCGTTAAAGCAATAAAATATGTTAAAGATGAATTTTACGTAACTAAATACCAGTGAACTCGTCCCGCTCTTCTGTCCTATGAAGCATACATCCTGGCTTTATTATTTGTAGAACGTTAGATTATGCAGATTCTCCATGCAAACAATATCCAGAGTCATCGTGCCCATGCATGGACTGCTCAAGGACAGAGATCAAAGCTGCCAAGGCCATCCAGAGCATCATTGTACGATGCTCGTGGAGCTATTCTTCCACACATAGGACCTCTGCAAGTAAAGAATATTGATGGTGCGCAAGCGCTGGTCTGTCACCGTTATACCTCAAACTGTTTGTTTGGGATCCCTGCAGCAGTCAGGAGGTAGGCACAAACTTGTAGATGATTCATTAGGTCGCCATCAAATGGTACAACTGGCAGCTTGTCCTTCACACTTTTGCAAATTTGGCGGCCAAGAATGAGTGATGCCACGAGTGTTTGGAAGTTGGAGCATAGACATGATACAGTGTATTATTATGACTTTGCTGCAAAAAGGAGACCATTGCGCAGCACATGCACCTGATGAGTGCATGTGCACAAACACGCAGTGCTGATGCTGCTTTCTTAAGAAAAAGCTTGCCTGCGCATGTGCGGCAGGCGCTGGGAGAGGTTTAGTTACAGCAGAGGATGTGCGATCTGGAACGCTCCTCCTCGTGGCTCAACCGCTGGTGCATGTCCTCGGGCCACCAGGTCAGACCTTGACGCCCGCCGATTGCGTACCGTCACTTTTGGCTTTATCTTCATCGTGCCCGAGCAAGCCTGAGACCCAACATGCCGTGGCCAGCACAACGCCAACAAGACCAGAAGCAGCAGCAGCACCAGCAGCAGCAAGAGCAGCAGCAGTCCTTCGACAGCAGGCGCGTTTGCGAGCATACGAGCAGCTGTATGCTGGAGAGCTTGGAGGCTTGTTGCCGCTCAGTGAGGAGCTGTGGCAGCTGGCTGACCTGGATAGGGTGGACGACCCTGTAGCTGAGCATGAGCAGGAGGGCCGTGGTGGGGAAGGCGGCTCCAAGCTGCCTGGAAGCAGGTGGGCAGGTTGCACGAATGTGTCAGGCGCGGCAAAAGCGCGGCATGTGATGGGGCTGGGATGAGTGCTTCTCCGGCACAGCACACACACCTGGCGCCTGAGCTGAGGGTTAACCCCTGTGATTCAAGGAGATTGGACAAATGGCATAAGGGCAGTTCTGCTGCTGTTGACGGCAAGGCGCCATTGTCCATGCTGTGGGTGCCCGCCCCCGGCCTCCTCTGGCATGCGCTGGGAGGTGCACGACATGCAGGCATGCACACGATATGCAGGCATGCACACGTCATGCAGGCATGCGCTGGGAGGTGCACGACATGCAGGCATGCACACGACATGCACGCATGCGCTGGGAGGTGCAAGACATGCAGGCATGCACACAACATGCAGGCATGCACACGACACGCAGACATGCGCTGGGAGGTGCACGACATGCAGGCATGCACAAGAGAGCCCCTTAAGAGCATAAGCAAGCCATCATACTGCTGCTCAGTCTTCCATGCCACGCTTGTGTCCGCTATGACACTGGTCCAGCAGCACGTGAACTGGCCAAGTACCCCCGCATGAGATTGTTTGGAGCCCACCATGCCACCATTCCAGCCCGCCTCTGCAGCAAAGGCGCGCATCTGCCCTCAAGCCAACGCGCGTGCCTGGCTTGCACCTCCCCTGCAACCCCTCAGGCGAGTCAGCACCCAGCAAGCACGCGCCCTGGCTGTGCGCAAAGCGCAGTTCAACGCGTACGCAGAGCCCTACCAAGATGTGGCTGCGGCGACTGTTCGGGGCGATGCGCTGAGGTCGCATGTGGGCATTTGGCCGGCGCATGCGCTGCTTAATCACTCGTGCAGCCCCAACGCCTGTACGCTGGTCCTGGGTGGGTATACGTTCTGGGTGGGTGCTTGGCCTTGTGGGTGCTCAGACCTTTGGGATCTCGTCTCAGATGATTGCCTGTCAAAGGGGTCTGATGCAGAGTGTGGTGTGGTGCCGTGGGCAGCGCTGCCGAGGTGTTCCTGCAATGCTCAATACAGATTATCGTCCCAGATGATTGCTTGTTGATGGGGTATGATGCAGATTGTGGTGTGGTGCCGCAGGCAGCACTGCCGAGGTCTTTGTGCTTGATATGGGTTCTTGCCCCAAGGGGTCTGATGCAAGTGTGGTGTGGTGCTGCAGGCAGCACCGCCGAGTCATTTGTGCAATGCTTGAAAGGGTGCGCAGGCTCGTGCAGGCTGGCCAGGCACATGAGTGTGCTGGGTGGACCCTGCCTTGGCCCGAACCGTCTGCTTCAGCCATTGTTGCTCGTGGCATGAAAGGCTGGTGCTGCTTGCAAGGCCGGCATGCTGGGTATACAATTGCTTCAGCCATTGTGGCTCATGCCATGAAAGGCTGGTGCTGCTCGTAAGGCCGGCATGCTGGGTATACTATTGCTTGGCTGCAGCAATCCCTGAGCCCTTACGGATTGCAGACTGCCGCAATTTACTGTGTGAGATACAACACGTCAGCCATGAGTCATGACTAGGGATGGGTGAATTGAGTACGATCAAAATGTCAAAGAGGCTCTGTAGAGGCGCAAATAGGCTCTTAAGAGGCACTATAGAGGCTCAACGAGGGTCTGCCAAACCTTATTTACCGATACCTAGTCATGACTCATGACCGCTTGGGGTTGCTAACACGGGATGTAGCAGCCATGGCAGTGAGAGCTCCTCAGGGGCCACGTGCCCAAAGCCAGGCCATGGGCCAATACGTGCATTGCCTGCGGCAACAGCAGCACAGGGTTTGCTGTCGTGACAACCAACGCAGGTGGGAGCAGCGAATGTGACAGCCAACCACATGGTGGCCCGCAGGCACGCGCGCCTGCAGGCAGGCTGTGGGTCATGGTGGTGCGAGCAGCCCGCGGCATCGCAGCCGGCGAGGAGGTCACCATCACGTACGCAGGGGCGCATGCCAGCAGCCCGCTGCCTGTGCGCAGGTGTGGGTCAGAGCTCTGGCTTGAACTCGTGCGTCGGAGGGTAGGAGTGGCATGATGGCCCAGGCGCACCTAACGTAATGCTTGGGGGTGAAGTGGGGTGTTGGCGCTCAGTAGTCCGTTGGCTGTGACGGGGGCATGCATGTGATCCACGGTGGCTGAGCCTGGCATGGCTTGCGGTTGCTTTGGGCAGGGGCCTCTGATCATTTCTCTGTCCCAGCCCTGTGATCATTTCTCTGTCCCAGCCCTGTGATCATCTCTCTGTCCCAGCCCTGTGATCATCTCTCTGTCCCAGCCCTGTGATCATTTCTCTGTCCCAGCCCTGTAATCACTTCTCTGTCCCAGCCCTGTGATCATCTCTCTGTCCCAGCCCTGTGATCATCTCTCTGTCCCAGCCCTGTAATCATCTCTCTGTCCCAGCCCTGTGATCATTTCTCTGTCCCAGCCCTGTGATCATCTCTCTATCCCAGCCCTGTGATCATTTCTCTGTCCCAGCCCTGTGATCATTTCTCTGTCCCAGCCCTGTGATCATTTCTCTGTCCCA
>LFCJ01000587.1_pt1 | contig 23230 bp, 14 predicted proteins | sample 643141 | NCBI WGS metagenome assembly LFCJ01 (sample SAMN03766243, study PRJNA286221) | soda lake metagenome | biome: soda lake; feature: Kulunda steppe; material: water; isolation source: sample B1-Br-g2 brine of Lake Bitter-1 | place: Russia: Kulunda steppe | collected 2010-07
CGACGACGTCACCGTCGTTGTCCAACACAGCGATGTACGAGTCGCGTTTATGAACGTCGATTCCGAGGTAGTACATGGCTTCCTCTGAGATGGTAATGCATGGAGGGAGCTACACCTATTCGAGGTCGTCGCCCGACTGCTGGCGCAGTCGGGCTTGGCCTCATGATGGCGCTTCCTTGGCATCTCGGCTAATCAGTGCCACGCGCTTTTCGCGCTGTCTAGATGTCAGCCTTTGCCACCCCATTTGTTCACCCATGCGTGGGGACTTAGCAGGCTTTCATCCCATCAGTGCCCTTCAAAGTAAAGTACTCTCTCTATGAATTGCTTGGTACGGTGTCACGTGAGATAGATCAGGATCTGGAAGGCGATATAACCGAGCTCGTGAACTGTCCTGTCGTCACGTGCTCGTTCGACGGTGCAATTCCAGAGCTAGCAGCCCATATCAGAGAACGTGACGATGATCGACATACTTGGGATCAACTCGGTTACGAGGGCGCTGATGAGTATCGGCATGATCGTCACCGCGAGATTGGGCGCCAACTACAAACCGAGGCTACTGACGCACGAAACCAGAATCAGTTCGATACCGCGATCACGAAGCTAGAACAAGCACTGCATCAGTTCCAGCAGGCGAAGTTATTCGCAACTGAGAAGACTCCCTTGGAAGACCAGTGTCGAACCGTTTTGAAGACTATCGACGATCTCGAGATTGCCGCCCAACGACAGGCAATCGACGATCTCGTTGATCGAGCGGAAAACGCCATTGATGCTGGTGACAACAGACATGTTGCCGGTGAGACGGATGCAACTACCCACGAGTACGAGAAGGCTATCGAAGCACTCACTGAAGCACGGACAGTAGCAGAAAAGTTAGAATCCGACCACGCAGCGAAAATTGAACAGCACTTACGTAGAGTCCGTGTTCGACAGCAGAGTCTCGACTTATCCGGTACTCATCAAACAATCCGGGACCTCGTACGTGAGGCTCGAGACCACGCTACAACAGGCGATCAAGCATTTCACCACTCCAAGTACGACGATGCGTTAAAAGAATACGAGAAAGCGAACGACCGATATCATTCACTCGCCGCTAAGCTAGACGAGTTTTCGTTTGAGGAGTCAACGACGAATTCGAACGTATGCGATATTTGCCAGCACCGGTTTGACACCAATCTCGATTCTTGGCAGATCGATCTCGCTGTAACGTTGCACGTCTGTCCAGCATGTGCACGATTCGGCCCAAATGGGAACTTGCCGAGTCCTCGTGATGTCGCCGCCGAACAGCAAGCTGTCAAAGAAAATATCGAGAGTATCCGAGAAGGAGAGGTCGGACTAGCGTGGACGTCAGACAATCCACTTCAGTCGGACACCCCAGACGAGAATTACTCTGAGGAGCGCGATACCCAACAGATGATCGTGCAGTTGGTTGGGCTCTGTCAGCAACTCGGGAAAGTACCCTCTGCAGAACAATTAGATGAACATACGGACTTCGGGTACCTCGCCTATCGAGACGAGTTCGGGAGCATTTCTGAAGCGCTTCACGCCGCTGGGTTCGATAGTTGAGACGCTGTTTCCAACATGTTCGGAAACGTGCCGGGGTGCCCCTTCACAACACTCTCCCTACATTTATAGCATTCCTAGGCAGTCAATGACTATGGTGGACACTGAAGCGGGGATTAGAGCGCAGCCATCTGTAACTCTCACCCCGAGCGGACTGGGGCAGTACATTAGTTATTCAGGCTGTCCACGGTTCTTCCGGCTGAAATACTTCGATCAGGATATTGTTACCGAACGAAACTGGTACGATCCGAACACTGGGAGTGATCTGTTTGCTGAACTCGGATTGGCGTACGAGGAACAGCAACTGGAAACGCTCGCCGCCAGTGCGGACCGCGTGATCGGTGACGCCGAGAGTGATGGAGAACACATCGCGTACGACGAAACGTGGGCGACTGTTGACGACGCGGACGAAACCGTCGTCGATATCGAAACGCAATGGCGAACCGGGGTCCGCAACCAACTGTCGTCCCTCATCGAAACCCTTGCAGAGCAAGATCCAGCAACGCGTAACGGTCCTGTGGTCCTCTTTCAAACGCCGATGTTCGGGCAGGTGGGCGTCTGGGACATCGCTGGCATTGCGGATCTCATCACACTGGAACCGCTGCCGGAAAGCCGCGGCGTCCGCTCGCGGATCCTGGAAGTCAAAACATCGTGGAAAGACAAGACATCCCACCAGATTCAGTCGACGATCTATAGTCTGCTTCTCGATGCTGTCGTGTCCGATCTCGAAGTTGACCACGAGCAGGTTGCAACTGTCGTGAACCGGGAAGTCGACCTTCGAGAACAACCACTGTCGGAACTCCCATCAATAGATCTTCCATCACGAACGGCCGAGATCAAACGGCTCCTAAAACAGAACGGTGAACTACACCAATTGGCGCAGCAATCGTTCGAGGACGCTGGCTACCGACTGGAGCGGAAATGCGACGGCTGCCCTTACAACGGCGTCTGTTTCACCAAAGCGATCGAGTCGCGTGATCCAGCTCTTCTGAATCTCACACAAGGGAATCAGGAACGACTGCAAACCCATGGCGTCGAATCTCTCGCGGAACTCACGGAACTGTTCGAACGGGAAGAGGGGACAAAGCCCTACGATTACGACGAGTTGGCAGTACAAGACCAGGACACCGTTCGCGCGCTTGAAAGCGAAGGAACACTCGCAAATCGTCTTGACGAACTCGTTCAACGGGCACAGGTCATTCGTGGTGAACTCGATCCATCGTACGAGTCGTTCAACGGCGTCGAGTATCTTCGCGGAAGTGGCAACGGTATTCTGCCGGACGATGCTCCGCATCCACGGCTACCCGATGGCGCGGCGGAGCGACACGAGTTGATTCGCGTCTATCTCTACGTTCAACACGATCACGTCCGAGATCGGCTCGCCCTTGTAGCAGCCCGCATCGAGTGCGACAAAACGGAGCCCCAGGACATCGTCGAGTTTAGCAATCGCTTCTCCACCGACAAGGAGGAAAGCCTCGACGACGAAGCCGATTTATTGGAAGCGTTCTTCGAGCGCGTGATCGAGGCAATACAGGAGACGAAAGCAACAATCGGTGTGGATTTTGACCAGGGGTATGTTCACCTCTACACGTATTCAAGCCAGGAACGCGATGCCCTGATGAAAGCAGTCCAACGCCAACCTTCGGTGTTTGGAAGCAACGCCGTTCGAGATCTGCTGGGGCTTCGTGAAGGAATCGACCAACCGATGATATCGGTCGTCCACAACGATATCACGACCCGACTCGCTTTGCAATACCCCGGAACCGGATTAATCCAAACGGTCGAACAACTCCAAGCGTACACGGACGAGTATTACGGTCGCCGGTGGTTTTCGACCGACGATTGGACGGCGACCATCGACGGTGAGACTGTCAATCTACGGGATATCTTCAGAACAGGGCTGTTCGAGGGACAACGTGCGTACGTTGAACAGGATGAGTCAATCAGATTGCTACTCGGAGACGATGACGATCCAGACGTAGACCCTGACGGGTTTTACCCACTGTATAATCGGTTTGGAAATCAGATCCCGCTTGAGTATCTCTGGGCGGCACGCGGGAAATTAGACGGTTTTGACACTGATCCGGACGGGACGAATTTCACTCCCTACCGGTACTACGATGGACCGGAGTCGAAACCCATCGGGGAAGCCGAGGTGTGCGCGTTAGCACAACGGTTGACAGAAGCGCTGCAACACGTCGAGCGGGCGATCGCGTACAAGAACTGGCAAATCGATAAGCAACCGCTCGACATCAGCAGACTCCCGGCGTTCTCGCTGGATGACGTCGAGTTAGATCAGGCATGCCAGGAGTATCTCGATCTCGAACACGCGACGAGTCGACAGGAGAATCTCGACCATTATCTCAAGCCCCCACGGAAACGCATGCAGACTGGTGACTCGGCGATGTTCCGCGTCACGAACGTCGAGTCCGCCGGGCAGTGGGATCTCCGCGTCGAAGGCGACCTCTTGTACGACGAGTTGTTCCGAAACCCTGACCAGGTCATCGATAGTTGCCGGATTAGCGGTGCCGATGACGGCGGCTCGGGGAGTTGGCGCGTCATGTCGCTCCTCGAACGCGACGGTGACGAGTTCACCCACGTGAACGCGACATACCCTCGTTACATTGCGAATTCGGCCACGGCTACCGTCCAGGAATTCGACCGGGTTGAGAAAACGATCACCGTGACGGCATCTAAACGCGGTGGATTCGGTAATGAACGGTACTTAGAGTGGCATCGGAATGCAACGATGGATCCCGAGGAAGCGGCTGACGATGATTATACGACGCTCGTTTCTGAAGGGGATCTCTTCATTCTCGACCCGTACGCCGACTCGTACCCGGCAGTGCGGGCGTACGAAGCGCTCGAGCGAACCGAATCGAACGCGTTGTATCATCAATTGAACCGCGCGTTCCGCGATGGCGAGACCGAGCACTTTGAACGACGGTTCTGTTCGCCTAGCGAGATCGACAATTTCCTCGACACGTTCGAAGAAGCAACTGGCGAGCGTCCGCGTGGCAAACAAGCAGACTTCGTCCGTGAAGTCGACCACAGTATTTCCGTCCTTCAAGGACCGCCCGGAACAGGGAAAACCAGTTTCACGCTCGCCCCTGCTGTGCTCGCCCGCCTGGCTGCCGTCGAAGAGGACGGCGAACGGTTGCTCACCGTCGTAACCGCACCGTCTCATACGGCTGTCGACGAGGCAATGGAGGATATCGTTGCGAACTGGGCAGCACTGACTGACAGCACCGCAGCCACCGCTGCAACGCAGTTCGCACGCGTTCGATCAGGCGCAAGCGACGCGGATGATGCCATGGATCCAGCTGTCGCGGAGAACGTCCAGTTCGTGAACTACTACGATACCGCTGACGTCCACCAGGTGACGAAGATGCTGCGTCCCCACGTCACCGAAGAGGGAGCAGACCCAGCGAATCATCTCGTTATCTTCTCCACCCCGACGTCACTTCGCGGTGTGATCAACAAGTGCGCTGGCGACCTGTTCGAACTCGACAGTGCCGAAGAAGTAATGGACGCCGGTATCTCGTTCGTTGACCTTCTGGCGATCGACGAGGCGAGCATGCTTGATTTACCGGCGACGCTGCTCTCGAGCGCATATCTTCAAGACGATGCACAGACGCTGCTCATCGGCGATCACAGGCAGATGGAACCTGTTCAACAGCATGACTGGGAGGGAGAAGATCGCCGCACAATCGAGGAAAACATCCCGTTCATGTCCGTGTTGAACTTCGCGCGGTTTCTCAGAGGTGATTTGGAAGAGACGGAGTTCGCGTTCACCAATTCACCAGAGGTCGGTAACGCGATTCCGATCACCCGTCTCGATCGGACCTACCGGTTGCACACGCGCGTCGCAGACCTGCTGACTGACCTCGTGTACACCGATGACGGCATCGAACTCAAATCGGATCAAACGGCAACGCTTGACCAACTCGTGTCCAGTACGAATGGCGTCGAAGCCGCAATGAACCCGTTGGCACCGGTCACACTCATCATCCACGACGAGGACGAAAGTCAGGACGCAAACCGGACGGAAGTCGCCTTGGTCGAAGCACTGCTGAGCGCGCTCGACGACCCACAGCCGAGCGAAACAGGCATCGTCACCCCACACAACGCTCAGAAGGGCCGGCTCAATCAACGGTTCAGTGAACGGGCGACGATTGATACCGTCGAACGCTTCCAGGGGGGTGAACGGGACGTAATGATTATTTCAGCGACCGCGAGCGACCCTGACTACGTTCGGAGTGAAGCCGAGTTCCTGTTGAACCCAAACCGCTTGAACGTAGCTATGTCACGGATGAAAAAGAAACTCGTCATCATCGCCAGCGAATCCGTTTTCGAAGTGACGCCACCAGATGCCGACGAGTTCGATCAAACCCTCATCTGGAAACGGTTGTACGATGCGCTGGGCGTGACCGCTGATAACCCGGCAACAGCCGTCTGGGATGGGCAGCTCGATACGTTCTGCCCGGATCCGGTCGACATACCAACCGGGAAGGAATCAACGAATATGGAAGTCTTCGCGCTATCAGCACAGGAAGAACGCTAAGGGCAAGGAAGAACCGCTTTTCCTGGACAAGGACTCGTATCCGTCCGAGTTACGGCGAACCTGTTCTCTGTGCGTGGCTCTTTATCTTACATTCCTCGACTGATCAACCAGTAAGACTATATGATCTTAAGGTATTCTCCAGATATGATCCAGAGAGCATTGTTGGGATGGACAGGTGACATCATTGCAACTGCTATCGAGAACCGCCGATTTCTGATTCCAAAGGTGGTTCAACGTGCAGAGTGAAGACACACGGGCGATTTTCACGGCCCTGTTCGCAGGATCGGTTGTCCTCGCCAACGTGTTGGCAGCGAAACTCACGTGGATCGAACTCCCGGGAATCGGTGGAGTCGCTATCCCTGCTGGATTCGTCGCATTCGGCGTTGCATATCTAGCATCAGACTTACTCGTCGAGTATCACGGTCGAGAATACGCCGCATCAGTCGTGAACGGAACGGTCTTCACCCTCGTTGTCGCCTACGCCCTTGTCTTCATGGCAATCTGGATGCCAACAGCACCGTTCTACGATGGCCAAGCCGCCTTCGCCGCAACACTGGGAGATTCCGCCTCAATCATACTCGCTTCAGTCGTCGCGTTAGCCATCGCTCAACACCTCGACGTTCGCCTTTTCTCCACTCTCAAATCACGGACAGGCGGCCGGCACCGCTGGATACGGAACTGCGTATCAACAGCAACCAGCCAAGGCGTTGACACAGTCGTCTTCATTACACTCGGCTTCGGAATCTTCCCCGCTTTAGGTCTCGGCGGGGATCCGACCTGGGGTTGGGCACTCCTCTCGATCATCATCGGCCAGTACCTCGTCAAACTCCTCGTCGCACTCGTCGACACAGTACCGTTCTACGCCGTAACTGAAGTTGTAGAGCAGAAAGCATAGATAGAAACGCAGGTCTATACAACCGGATTCATTATGTATAGATGAACGATTTTCTCCCCGGCACAAACATTATTTCGGACTGCTTTAGTTAGAACTCAGGAATGCAAGCGCTTTTTATAGTCAATCCAGCATGCTAATGTAGTACGGCCGTCCCAAAACGGGTCCGGCGATGAAGGCGCCGGAGCGCCGTGCTGCCACCACAATGACAGCAACCAAGGCTACACACGCCTGGAGTGATAACTCTGTCCGACGAGCGGGCAGCAAACGAGCTCCGGGTTCCAACAACCTCGTACAACCGACGGATCGCACCGCAGCACCGTCCAACCAACCAGCAAATAACCACAGCAACTCGAAATCTCAGAGACCTGATCAGCCAGTAACGAGTGGGATCATAACTCAGGAAATGCGAACCCAAGCCCTGTCCGTCCCCAGAGTCCTGCAAAGCCCGATAGAGGTGACCACCGATGAGTAGTGAACTGGATACACTCATGCGTCTTCTCCAGTCAGAGCGACGTCGAATCGTAATTGAACTGCTCGAAGACCTCCAAGATAAACAAGACAGTGACGAAGTGACCATTCCAGTGGAAGACCTGAGTCGTCAAGTTGCAGTGATCGAAGCTGGTGTCGACTCGAATACTGTTGGCCACACCGTTCAACGGTCATCGAAGGTCGAACTGTGGCATTCGCATCTACCGTTACTCGACGATCACGGCATCATAGAGTTCAACGTTGATGCAGAAACGGTTGCAACGACAGACCGAACTCAGCAAGTAGCAAGGACGATGTGGAAGATGATAGAGGTAATCGAAGAGTCCGAACTAGAGTTCGCCCGATTAACTGAGTCGAGTAGCTAACTTTCACCCAGCTTATTTTCAGCTTTCACAGACTCCGTGGTTTTAGGGGAGTCTGTTCATGAGCATACACCTCTCGAACACACCAAGAAATAAGCTTATATGCCCACACAATATTCTCAAGATATGGCTCGAGGATTATCTTTAGGTGCTTCAGATAGCACCTCACTTTCGGAATCAGGTGAGCGGACGCTCTTAATCGGCGAAGACAGACCTATCAGGATCAGCACGGGCCACCGAATCTTACACCACGATGGGAAATGTGCGCGGCCGCACGGTCACAACTACGAGATAACGGTCGAAGTCACCGGCCAACTCTCCGAAGAGGGATGGGTTGTCGATAAAGGAGAGGTGACTGACGTCATCGACGACTGGGACCACCGATTCCTCGTACAGAAGGAAGACCCGCTGATCGAGGCCTTTGAAGACTCAGGCGACGCTGATGCACTCGTCGTACTCGAGCACCCACCGACGGCAGAAGTGATGGCAGTTCTTCTCGAAGACCGGATGCTCGAGGAGTTCCCGGACAACGTCTCCGATGTTTCAGTAACGGTACGAGAGACGGGCGAACTCTGCGCTACGTACTAATGCCGGTCGCAAGTGACGTCTCAGGACTCGCCCCGGAAGACGACGTCGAAGGAGACGCCCTCCCGATAAACGAGCTCTTCTACTCGTTACAAGGGGAAGGGAAACTCGCTGGCGTTCCCTCAGTATTCGTCAGGACATCTGGCTGCAATCTCAGATGCTGGTTTTGCGACTCCTACCACACTTCGTGGGAACCCACTGGAGCATGGCTTTCAATCGACGATATTGTCGACGAGATCCGCAGCTACGAACAGGCCGATCACGTGGTCCTGACCGGCGGAGAACCGCTGATCCACGAGCAATCTGTTCACTTGTTGGATGAGTTAGCAGATTACGGCTATCACACGACCGTCGAGACGAACGGTACTATTTACCGGGACGCAGCGATCGATCTCGCCAGCATCAGCCCAAAACTCTCGAGCAGCACGCCCACACCCGACCAGGACCCGAAAGGCGACGGTGAGTGGGAAACGCGCCACGAAGACCGACGGATCGACCTCGAGGCGCTCACAAGCCTGGTCGATCAGTATGAGAGTCAATTGAAATTCGTCGTCACCGAGCCCGACGACCTATCTGAAATTGACGACCTCGTCGACCAAGTCCGAGAGCGAGCTGCCACGACCGTTGCAAACGACGACGTGTTGCTCATGCCCGAAGGAATGACGCGAGACGAACTGGACGATAAACGAAACGACGTCGCCGAGTTAGCGATCGAACGCGGCTATCGCTACACGCCACGGCTACACGTCGATCTATGGAACGACGAACCAGGAACATGACGAGCCAGCAGCACCACCCAAGCACAACGAGTAGCGAATCGGCGGCCATCGACTGGCAGAAAGCCCAACGCGCCACGCGAATGTTACTCGAAGCGCTGGGAGAAGATCCTGACCGCGAGGGACTGACGGATACCTGGCAGCGACGAATACCGGCATCCCTCGAGACGCTCACCGAAGGACAGCGCGAATCAGCGAAACCCGAGATGCGAACCTTCACCGCCGAAAGCAACGAACTCGTGGTGAAAACGGGGATTCCAGTATACAGCCTCTGCGAGCACCACATGCTCCCGTACCACGGTATCGCGCACGTCGCATACCGTCCAACCGACGAGGTGGTCGGGCTATCAAAACTCGCCCGGTACGTTCGATGGCAATCGCGTCGGCTGACGATTCAAGAACAACTCACCCAGGACATCGCGACCGGGTTAGCTGATGAAGTAACCGCTGACGCGGTCCGTGTAGAACTTACAGCGACACACCTCTGTGAGGCGATGCGTGGCGTCGAAGCCGCGACAGCCACGACCACACAGTTCACGGTCGGAGAGTTGACCAAGAACGAACAACGGCGATTCCGCTCAGCAGTAGATACCCATGAGTAACGACAAACGCGCAGTGATTCTGGTTTCCGGAGGGATGGACAGTGCAACCGCCGTCTACGAAGCGATCGACCGCGGGTACGAACCTTATTTCCTCCACACGTCATACGGACAGCGAACCGAGACCAAGGAGTACGAGTGTGCAAAAGCACTCGCGGAAGAAGTAGACGCGATTGACTTCTTGCACATCGAGACAAGTCACTTGTCGAAAATCGGTGCGTCAAGCCTCACCGATGAAGACATGGAAGTCTCCGATGCAGACCTCGACAGCGACGAAATTCCGACGTCGTACGTCCCCTTCCGGAACGCAAACCTGTTAGCGATGGCCGTCTCATACGCCGAGGCGAACAATTGTTCGGCAGTATTCATCGGCGCGCACTCCGAAGACTTCGCCGGCTACCCGGACTGCCGGCCAGCGTTCTTCGACGCCTTCCAACAGGTCGTCGACGTCGGAACCAAACCAGAAACACAGATTGACCTAGCCTCACCGTTTGTCGAGTGGTCGAAAACCGAGATCGCTGAACGGGGACTCGAACTCGAGGTCCCCTACGAACTCACGTGGTCGTGTTATCGGGACGAAGCGCCCGCCTGCGGAACGTGTGACTCCTGTGCCTTACGCTTAGAAGCCTTCCAGAACGCTGGTTCCAAGGATCCAATCGAGTACGCCTAACGATCCAGCTTTCCAGTTGAATAGATCAGTTGATCTGATTAGATCGTTTCTTGGATGAACTCAGCTGTGATCTCGGATCTCTGCTCGTGGACTGCAGCATCAAGAATACGACTGCAGACGGAGAGTACCTGTCGAATATTCCCTTGGGATCGTTGGAGAATAAGATCCAGTCCGTCGGCGGTGAACGGCTGTATACCCGAAGTATCGTCGATTCGCTCTCGATCCAGATATTCTTCAACGAGTTCGTATAGGTGCTCGTCTGTGAGCGGTCGTAGCGCGACTTCTTGACCGATTCGTTCACTGAATGCGTGATATTCGCTCATCACGTCTTGCCACACTTCAGGCGCGCAGCCAAACAGAAGACAAAGACCCTCGCTGTTCTGGTCCATCAAGTGACGGATACTGTTCAATGTTGTTTGCTCATCTTTTGACGAGAGTCGAGCAATACTTTCGAATTCATCAATGAAGACGAACACCGCGGTGTACCCCAACTCGAGAAGCATATTTTTGAACGCCGTGAACGCTCGCACGCCCATCGTATCGTCGTCAAGAGCGGTGTGGATCTCCATTTCCTTCCGTTGCTCGTATCGAATCCCCTCGGCAGTGAGCCATTGCCAGGCGTACAGGTTCGTATCCTCATACACCATGTGGACGAGCGCTCTTGCAAAATCGGCGAATCGCGTCGTATCGCTTAACCGCTTGATAGCCTCCGGTACAATCTCTGATAGCAGCACCTCCCCTTCGTCGATTAACTTACGCATCGCGCTACCACTGATCGGATTTGCCTCTGTAATGTCCCGGGTGACCGAAGCGAGGTACTCATAGGCGATGTTTTGGACCTCGGCAAATCCGAGGTCGTACATGAACTCGTGGTAAATGTCGACGAACCCTTCTCCCGGCTGGGCAACGTAGCCGACGATGACATCGTCTCGATCACGGAGAAGCGATCGCGTATATTTGAGCGTGTGTGACTTCCCGTTGCCGTATTTCCCGGTGATCACCAGGTGTTTCGACTTCCCCGTCGAGAGCGTCTTTGAGACCGTTGAACTGATTGTCGTCGTCGCGTGTTCCTGTCCACAATACGTCTCCGGATTTTCGGACGGAACCGGGCTATACGGGAACGGATTCCCGCTCAGGCCGAACTGTTGGTAATTCTGTGCTTGGTCGCTGATGTCGAAGGCTTCGCTCATGGGTTTGGAGTGAACGTGATGTCGCGGTCGTACACCGCGAGGTAGTAGTACTGCTTGTCGAACTGTTCGAGGCCTGCCATCACCTGCTGCGTCGATTGCGAAGTCGATACGAGCGTCTCTGCATCGGCGAGTTCTATCTCTTTAATTCCAAGTGCTGAATCCTTCGCAGCAGTGTCCAGCGGCGCACCGGAGAGTTCGAGTTTCCCAACGTTCTGCTTGCAGACCTCTGAGAGAGCCTGATCGAACGCGTCTCGTGGACAACCAAGCCGTTCACACGTCCGTTCGCGTAATTGGGGTATCGAGAGATACCGCTGGCGAAGGTCGACGCCGGCCGTTTCCTCGAGCTCATCATAGACTTCCAGCAACACGTACTGGAAGTTCACCGGAACATCCGGACGGTCAACTACGTAATAGTCTCCTGTAAACGCGTTCCGCTGGATTCCACCGAGTCGTTCCGCCCAGTTCCCGACAACCTCGATCCCGGTCTGGTTGAACGAATACGGGGAAAACTCGTGTTCCTCTTCCAAATACTCGAGCAATTCGTCAGGATGAACTGGCCCGATCTCTGAGAGGGCCTCGAACATTGCACCGTAATGTGGGCTTCGAACGACGAGAATCTCATCAGCCGTAGTCCAATCCTCGTTGCGGATCGCCGTTAGAAACTGCTCTCCGATAGACGTAGTTCGGTAAACCTCCTCTTCGTCGCTCTCGCTGCTCTCTCGTGCTTCAAGTAAGCCGATCCGAGTCGCTTCGAGAATTGCTTCTCGAGCGCGGCGAGTCGTGACCTCAAGTCCCTCCTCAACATCCGTCGTCGATTTCGGCATGCTCTCACAGAAATGAGTGAGTTCCGTAAGGCGCCCCAGCGTAATCGGCCGAACTGTCGCTCGCTCAGAGGTCATGATAACCTCCGGACCTGCTGTTTGGCAGTTCGGTATGCTCGTTGAGTGACTTCGTTACCTTGGAACCGCAGATCAAGATAGTCCTCGATATCCTTGCCGGCGGAAGCGACGTAACGAAATCGGCGCAACTCGGCAGTCAACGCCCAAAGGTTGTGCCTGACCAACGCGTCACGATCCTCCCGGATATCATCGAGCGTGCGAGCTCCGCAAACAGGGCACGGACACGGGAGGTACTCGAGGTCGTCGATGTTCCACAACTCCTCACCGCCGAATCCCGGTAGCAGGTAGTTTCTGTTTCCTGCGCTGCGAATGAACGCTGATGAGTCGAAGCTATCGACGCCGAGATACAATAGGAGCGGTTGGTACACCAGTCCGCCGAGTCCGTAGACGTGGAGATGTTTATCTGTCGCCGTCCGCGCAGCTAGTACGAGTTTCGTGACTTTCTTGTAATCCGTACGAACGGGGACGAGACTTCCAAGGGCGTACCCATCGAACTCACCACGTCGCTCGAGGTACTGAATCCCGTTCCGGACTGTCTCAGGGTCGTACCCGTGAACGCTCGCTAACAGGAGTTCGTCTCCATCGTGATGGTTACTCGCTTCTAATGCGAGGTCGATACTTCGATCGATCCGTCGCTGGTTCTCCGCCGCTCTATTCTCCCGTGACAACGGAATATCGACAGTGCCGAAGATATCCGCCTCAAGCAAGCGTTGCGTTTCAAGCGTTTCTTGGGGTGTAGTATCAGGATCTTTCTCACTGAAATCGTACCCACCACTGTCTGCATAGACGATCGTATCGTCGGGCACCTCCATCTCTTCTCTGAGGGACACTCCGTCGGTCAAGCGATCCCACATCGGGTCTCGTTCCCTGATCGCCCGGACGTTTATCATCGCCGTGGGAAGATCAGGGATGGAACTGACGTACTCTGGTGTGTTGTCGCTCGATCGCTTCCCTATGTTCCGAACTGGGAAGAGAACGGGTGTATCCAGTTCTCCATGTGGTAGATCGAGTTTCCGTTGTCTGTACAACATCCCTCCCGCTCGGGTAGGCTGTTGTCTTATTTAGATAATGGGACGATAGACAGTTAGAAAAAGTGAAGTATAGAGGCTGGTCTTCGTAATTTCTCGTCTAATACTTCTCGAAGGCCATCTGAGTAGTTTCGTCTTCGACTCGACGACAGAGATCCTCAATCACCTCAGGCACTAAGGATTCGACGCTGTCTATGCGACGTGCGAAGTTCTTCATATAATTCCCCTTCAACCCAACAACAATAGTGCCGTGGTTTTTCGCATCTTCTGTACGTGCAGGGACTGATACGATATTATCGAACTGGTCATCAACGAGTTCTCGGTTGAAGACCACCCCGATACGGTCAGAACGAACGTTCTGCACCATATTGTCGATTTCAATACTGGTGTAGTAATCCTTCCCGAGGGTGAAGAAAACTACATCGTAATCTGACCCGTTCAGTACCTGTTTTAAGTTGTCCTGAATGTTTAGTTGTTTAGACCGTTCTCTGATTTCGGCAACGCCCATCGAACTGAACGTCACTTCGTATGGTGGCAACGGTTCGTCCTCGGAAACAAGCCCGAAGCCCGCGCTTATGAAGTACCGCTGAACATCGTGTCTTTCCCCTCTTAGTCGTCTTATCGCTTCCTTCACGAATTCCTGCTGTCGACCCGTATAGAGGTCCTTGGCGTTGATTCCAGGAACATTATTTCGCTCCAATAGCTCTTCTTTCGAGAACTGGAGTGTATCTTCATCATCGAACAGGGGTACACCTTCTGGGATGTCCTTCGAGCCAGAACATTGGTCGATAACCAGGATGTCGAGACCGTCTTGGACTTCGATTTTGGGAGGGTGTGGTAGGAAGTCGTCTCCAACGGTGTAATTCTCTCCACACGCTTCTAACGCACTCTGGCGTAGTTTCGAAGGGTCTTGGAACGTCTGGATTGTGCAGTTACTTTGCTTCACGGCATCTACAACATGCTTGTCGATTTCTCCGTCAGGTGTGTGGAGAAACACCTTCTGGTATCGCTCTGCTTGCTGCCCAAGGTTTTCAGCCATGCGCCCTCGAGCAAGTGAAACGCCAGAGGGAGTCTCGTTCCACCACTCTCGCACGCCGCTAGCATCCAGAACGCCAACTTCGGCAACTGGAAGATCGTGAACTTGCTGCCAGAACTTAGGGTGTTCGGCTCGCAAGTAATCCTCGACAGTTTCATAGCCGTTCAGAGATGCCGTTCCTCGAGTCCCAATGAGAATTTTCGGTAGATCGTCGGTGAACTCATCGTAGAACCGTCGTGTATTGTGGAACCCACGTCGACGATTGCGGTCGTTACCACGAAAGATACAGACCTCAATATTGTTCTCGGTACAGATCGAGCAATCGCACTTCTCCCAAGGTCGGTTTCGGAGGGTACGCTGATACTCTTCCAAGAGGTCCTCGTCGCCGATCCACGTCGCATAATCGCGAATGACGGTCCAAATCGCGTTGTAAGCAGTTTTAGAATCGCCGTTTTCGAGGATGGTGGTCATACGCGGAAAAGGCTCAAACTCCCGTTGTGCGAGGGTTAGTAGGTCGGCGTACTCATCGAAGTCAACCGGATCGTCGGGACCGTCTTCCTGAAGGAGTTTAACCAGTTTTTCCCAAAGGTTGTCCCTGAATTTCGTCTGGAGTTCTTGGGCATACTCAAAATCATCTTCGAAAGCTGTTTCGACATTCTGGGGCAGAGCTATTTCGACTTCCTCAAGCAGAGCTGTTTCGGCCTCCTCAAGCAGAGCTGTTTCGACCTCTTGAGGCAGAAGATCATCATCCTCCTGAAACGGAGTCACTTCAAGGTCCTCATGGAGAGTTGCTTCTCGAAGCAGAGAAACGTTATATTGCAGGTCGTGACGATGTTCATAGAGATAGTTTCCAAGAGCCGCTGTCACTCTTGGTGAGGGTTTGAATTGTTGTTCTGCGATGGTTATCAGATCATCATATTCGTCGAAGCTAACCGGATCTTCCGGATCATCTTCTCGGAGAAGTTTGACCAGTTTGCCCCGAAGGTTGTCGCTAAAACTGGCTTGGAGTTCTCGAGCGTACTCGAAGTCCTTTCTAAAAGCGGCTTCAACTTCTTGGAGTAGCGATGCGTCGTATTGCTCGTCGTGGCGGTGTTCACGCAGATATTCTCGAGTAGCCGGAAGGACCTTTTCTGCTTTCTTCTGCCACTCACAGAGTGCGTCAATGATAGGCTCTCCAGAATCGTAGGCTCTCAAAGCTACTAACGTCTCGCGACCGCGAAGGGACTTCTCTACGGCTTCTGCGAGAGAATCGCGGTTGGATGGGTAACGCACACGAATCGCATCGTATCGCTCGTCGTTATCAAGGCGGTAATTCTGCCCTCCAGTCCATGCCGAACGGAGCATACTCGCGCTATCGAAACTGGTCATCCCCGACCGACCGACCGTCTCGAATGCTTCACTCTTCGCAAATCCGAAAACGTGCGAGTCAATACGGGTATTGTTCTCGCGTTCAAACTCCTTTACGGTCTTCCCAACGCCCTTCACGATTTGCCTGACATCATGGATAGGACTACCAGCGACGCCACCGATACCAATGTAATCGTATCCGATACCGAGAACCTCTTCGGCGGCCGAGACATACGTTTCCGGGTCCCAGCCCTGAATAGCCACCATCAGCCGGAATGGATAGTTACCTTTGTGATACAGGTCGTACATTTCTTGAGCATTCCGAAGGCTGAGCTCGTAGCGGAATGCTGCGTCATCCTCCCGGTATACTGTTCTGGGATCACGACCTAATCGCGCAAGTACCGTATCGATGTCGCCTTGGAAGTCTTCTGACACAAAGGGCTCAACATCTCCCTTCGATTGAGTACAAATGGACGGTTCATAGTCCTCAACATAAGTCGGCCATTCATCCGGCCACTCGTCTATCATCAAATCGACGACATCAGTCAATGCGTCTGGAATGTCACTCTTTTTGAACTCAGTGTTGAAGGCACGTTCGTCAAGATACAGTCGACCTTTGTCTTTCCCAGACCCTAAGACGAGGTGATCGATAGTAACGCCGACTGTGACTTCCAGAGTTTCGTAAAAATCGAGCATTTCAGCGTTCCCGTACGGAGGGAACGGGAGTGATTTGTAGCCCCACGCACCGCAGTCACTTATTGTGGGAAGCCATTCTGGGACGGACAGTACCGGGTCATCGTAGACCCCGTGCTCGGCGAGACGATTAGCTTTGCGAGTCGTCTCTTCAACCTGTTCACGGGAAATTAGCACGCCGTCGATTGGGGTTGTATCGCGTTCGAAAATATCCCATATGTAATCCAGATTGCGCTCCTGACGGTCGAGAGTAGAGAGTTCGTCGTGACGGAAATCGTAGTTGGAATCGACCGCGTCGTCCCACTCAGGAACGTAAAATCTCACAGATTCTATTCACCGTCTTACGCTAAGTTGGTTCCTCCTTATGAATCTCCCTTTCCGCATCGCCCGAGTGTAGTTCAGGAATAGTGATCTATTATTAGATAGGACCCTTACGGCCCCAAAATTTGCTTCTCAGAGAGAAGACGAACCCAAAGCAGCGGTTGGTTTGTACCCAGTGATCCGATTTACTTACAATTAAGACGATTCTCTCCCTACACGTTCTTGATGCGCGGTGGTCCACAGAAGTGGGCCCGGTGCTGAAGACACCGAACCCGCGCTGTCTGGAGCAGACAGCATGTACATAGACAAAGACGACTCGCAAAAGTCCAACGATGGAATAGTAGACCCAATTATCGCCGTACTCAACGGAGGTGAAGCAGGATGGTAGCCGCGAGTGATGTCGAACACCGTCCTGCGCAGATTCACAAACTCCTCGGTAACGAACGGCGGACGCTGGTCATCCGGTACCTTTCTTTGTTTGAGGAGAACGCCTCAGTAAAAGTTCGTCATATAGCGAGGGTCATTCGAGGAATCGAGACTGGAACACCGCCTGCGCAGGTCAGTACAGACGATTACGAATCAGCCTACAACGGACTAATCCAAACACACCTTCCAAAACTCAGTGCGCGGGGTTTGGTCAAGTACGATGAATCAGCCAAAGAAGTAATAGTAACCGCGCGACTCCAGAGGTACGCATCAATCTCTGTACTTACTCAATTTCTCACCATGGTCTAAGTTCTTCTTTTCCGAACGAAGAGCACTCGCCAATCTATGCGGACAATATCTTTATTTCCTGACCGCCTTGGATTCGGTGGACGACAGCCTGCTGCGTAGTGGGATGCGCGGTATGCTTTGCAATTACGTCGTCCAGGCTGGGAAGCTTGGGAGTTGCCATCCTCCATCGGTGGCACGAGACTTCCCTTTTGAACTAGGATGTAATAGCGCCGAAGTAGTCAGTATCAAATCTAACTATAGTACGTTGGCACTAGCTGACGGTCAGGAATTTCTTGTAATCGCTCGATCGATAGCTCATCAGCCGCTGAAATGTCCCATACAATGTCGAAGAATTCAATCGCTGCATCGACAAACTGTGTTCGTTCAGTATAGATCCCACATTCGGGGTTCCAGTTGTAACTGTTCTCCATGAAGTTCGCTGATCCGAGGAGTGCTGCCCCTTCTTCAGGTGCGCCCACTGTCTGGAGTTTGCCGTGAATCCCCATCTCGCCGAGGTCACGGAAGTCCATATCGGAAGTCACACGCTGGTATTCCTTGAACCGCGAATAGGTACGTACCGTCACTTGATCTCGATGCTCTTTGATCTCGCTCAGCAGGTTTCGTTGAAGTCGTCGCCACTCCCAAGGCTCCTTGGTATGACGGGTAAGCAGGCGGAGTTCAAAGCCATGTTCGAGAAGACGACGAATCTGGGCTACGTACTCGTTGAACGTGTCGTCGTCGAACGGCGTCATGATGCGCAAAACCTGGTCCTCAATGTCGCGCTCGAGACCGAGGCTGAACAAGCGGTCGGTCATTGCAGTGTACGCCTCCAGTCCCGACGAGCGTCTCTCATGCCAGCGGCGGAGACGCGCCCGTTCTCTACCGAGTCCTCGTGAATCTCCGACGTAGGAATCCATCTTCTGCTCTCCGAGGGCGTCCGGATTGACAAGCGTGTAGGTGAAGTAGGTCGGCGCGATCACCCCGCTGTCGATCGACTCGTAGTCCTGAACCACCATCGACTCGGCCGCGACGGGGACAGGTGGGACCAATACCGTCTCTTGAGAGAGGGCGTCGATGCGGCTCTGAAGGTCTGAACAGCGGTTGACGAGGTGTTTCATGTATTCGCCACGTACACCCTCTACATCGACAGCTTCTGGCACAGCCTCAAATTCAACGAGGTCATCGTTGACCTCACACTCGACTCCTGGAACTGATGAAAGTGCTTGGTAGAGAGAATACGGCGTTACGTTCGGCCATTGCTCAGTAACGAAGTGCACATCGAACGTCGCTAGGTCGGGATATGCCACAACAGTAGCAACGACTTTGAGAACAGCTTCCCGTTCATCGGCGCTCAGATTAACACCTTCCGACAAATCGTCGAGTCCGACTGACTGGTTCGGGTTGATTCTCTCTACGTCACACTCAGTTGACGGAACCAGCAGTGATCGTACCTTGTCGAACTTGTCCTCGTATTCCTGTCGTTGGTTACGGACTGCATCTTCGACTTTTGGTTCATCGATGAGGATCATTTTCGTACTGGCAAGGGTTGCTACCTCCGCCATCTCCATTTCTCCCTTCGTCGGTGTAGACCCTGTCAATCGATGCACGAGGTCCTCCAGACAGTTTTCGTCCCTAGATTCTATGACATGAGGGAGAATCTCCCGGTAGGCTTCTGCGACAGCCGTCTCGGTAGATATTGTCTGCTGGGCCGACAGCGAGTCGTCGATCCGTTCTCGGTTGAGGTCGACGCTGTCGGGATAGATAGTCATGAACCCGAGCGACCCTAAGAGGGGAGCGAGAACGGTCTCATTCCACTCGTCGGCGAGCAGGCTGTCGAGTTCGCGTCTTGGGACGTTATCCTCCTCGATCTCGTTGCACGAGCGAAGCACCATCTCAGCTGGCTGAAGCCGAGCAACAGTAGTTGTCCGGATGAACGGCTGTGGCTCGTCCGAGATTAGCACTACCATTCCCAGTAGCGAAATGGTGCCGTTGTGGACGAGACCGAGTTCGTCGAGCAGCCACTCGTGTATCGAGACGACAGGATCGCGGCCTCGTTCGTCATTCGTTCTGATTATTTCAGTTCGAACGTGCGGTTCGAGCCGTTCCTGTATCGGCTCCCCAGTTGCTTTTGCGGCGAGTGCAGAGTACACACTCTCCGCTGAAAGCGCCCAGAGGCGCTCAGGCGACTGTGTTCGGAGTTCGTTCGCAGCGTTGAGTGGGTCACTCATCGTTCCTCGGTTCAAGGTGAAGGTCGTGAGACAGCAGGTCTAGCAGTTCGTCCTTCGCAAACGATTCGGGGTCGTTCTGCTCTACACACCCATACTGGTAGAGGCAGAACGGACATCCGTTCTCACAGTTGCACTTCGACTCGTCCGGCGAAAACGCCTCACGCATGAGTTCGACGGCGCGTTCGAACTTCTCCCCGTCATCTTGGGTCAGCAGCACGGTAATACCGCTTCCGCCCTCGTCGGAGTCGTAGACCAGCGTTCCTTCGTCCTCAATGGATTCGGGAACCTGCCTGACGCTAACGCCACCGATGTACTGGAGTGCGACTCGGAGGCCGTGAGCGAAGCCGTGTTCGAGTTCTTCGCTATCGAAGCGTACTCGGGCCGCCTTCGTAGAGAACTTCGTTGCAGGCCGGACAGCCTCGCTCTCATCGACGGGATGTTCGACGTTGTTCGTACAGTATGCCGAGTCTCCCGTTTTTGCGATTGCTCCGTTACACCCCTCGACACCGCACATCTCGAATACATTCGGTAACGGATCCGCTCCACCGTCCTTGTAGGTCGCCCAGTATTTGCTCGCCGAGGCGAGTAGCGTGACGTCACCGTACTCGAACTGTCCGTGGACGGTCCCGTTTTCGTCGACGATGTCCCGAGAGAACGTCGCCTCGAACGAATCGCCTGCATCGGTTTCGACGGGAGCGTACGTGCTCTGGGGTTCCGTATCGTTCTGGTAGACCGTCGAGGGTTGAAGTTGCTGGGTACTCGGCGTCGAACTGAGCGGGAGATCGTGCTGGTACGCAATCACTCTTTCCGGGACCTGAGTGACGAGCGGCGTCAGTCGCGTACCGCATGACTCGCAGTTGGAAGTGTCGTTATCGTACTCGGAAGCACACGTCGGACAAATAGCCGCATCTTCGAGGTCGTCAGTGATGCGTGCGGATTCCAGCGGCTCCCAGTACACCTGTGTCACGACGTAGGTCTCGCTGTCGTAGAGATACGCAGCGCCAGGATGGAGTTCAGAGAGAGCGATACGGCGCTCGCGTGACCCGTCGCTGACGTGCTCGAAGTCTTCACCGACGAGTTGGTAATCGACCGAGCTACCAACCGACCGCAGTCCGAACGCAGCAGGACTCTCCCGGTTCAGATAGCTACCGAAGTCCATGTCCTCGAGTCGGTCGAGATAGTCGTTCAGTTGGTCGAGTTGACGCTCGACCTGCTCTCGCTGTTCTCGTAGGCGGCGCTTTTCGTCGCGGTCGCGAGTATTCCGTTCTTCTCGCCGTAGATCGCTTACTTCCTCGTCAAGTTCATCGATGTCGTCGTAGATGTCGTCTTGCTGGTCGCGATAGAGATCGACGATAGTCTCCTCGAAATTCTGTTTGTCCTCGGTTCCGGCGAGGATCCCTTCGACGATGTCCCCATGCTTATCGAGAACCGACTCGACGACACCGTCACAGTCGTTACGCTGACACTCCCCGCCGTAGCCAGCGGCGTGCTTTCGTCCACACGCTGAACAAACGCTGAACAACAGGAGGTCCTCCAACCACTGCTCGATTTCGTCCCGGTTCTCGTCAAGGAGCCTCCGAAGTGCTTCGAGCGGAGCATCATCGTTCCAACTCTGAACCTGGAAGTTCGTGGACGAAAGTACCCCGGTGAACGTCATCACGTCGTTCGGTCGGGGCTCCGTTCGCGGTACTGGCTCGTTGTCACAGACGATGAGGTCTTCGAGCCCGCTCTGTTCGCGGCGCCATGGGACCCATCGGGTCGTCGCAGCCCAGTCGAGGACGGCCCACGAAAGCGACTGGTGGAGCACTTCGTGGTTCACCTCGTTGAGCGGAACCTGCTGGGGGTCGGCCGCGATGAGTTCCTCTGGGTGTTCGTGGTAGTAGTAATCGATGGGGTTCCGCTGGCTGACCGAGTGAATGAGGGAATTGCCCGAAGCTCGACCCGCACGTCCGATTCGCTGAAGATACGAGTTGGCGTTCGGCGGGGTCCCATACAGGAGGAGCGTGTTGAGGTCGCCGATGTCGACACCTAACTCCATCGCCGGCCCAGATGAGAGGAAGTGTGGATACCGCCCCTGTCGGAACTGGTACTCCAGTTTTCGCCGCTCGTCGCGATCGGTCTCACCGTAGTATGCCCGCGCGAGCAACATCATCGGGTCGGACGTCGAAACCTGTTGAGCAGTCAGGGAGTAGTGGGAGTGAGAGAACTCCGACCGGTCCTCTATCGTCGTTCCGAACTCGATGACATCATCCGGTGCGAGCCCTAAAGTGACTTCGAGCGAGGTCGCGTATTCCTCTTGGCTCGGACTGTAGTTTGTCGGCGTCGCGTTGTCGACGACAGCACATTCGACCGCATCTTCGTCGACCATGACGTACCGACTCCCCTCCTCTTCGACGCGACGTAGAATACCGCGATCGACGAGGGAATCGAGATGATCGTGTCCGTCCTCGGTCTCGTCCACCAGATTTGGCTCGTAATGGTGATTTTGACTGATTGCCTCTACGAGTAACTCACGTTCGCCCTCGCTGAGTTCGTCAATTTCGGCGTCCAGCCGAACGTCGACCAGCCCCTCGTCGCTAAGTTGGTTACTGCGGTAACGCTGACTGTACTTCCCTTCAAAGACGCGAGACACCAATTCTTCCGTCAGGTATTCGTCGACCGACTGGTCGTAGCCGGTCAGATGTTCGTACATCCCCGGGGCGTTACCGTCCTTACCGACTAACTGCCCTTCGTACTGGTGGGCATCGTCTACTCCACACTCCACGACGTCGGACAGTGTTGCCCAACCCGATTCGTCGGCCTCCGAGCTGACGCTATCTACGAACAACTGGTCGAAGAAGAACGACTCTTCGGGTTCGCGGAAGTTCCGCTCGAGTTCCTTCATGTCGGACTGGCTGTCCGCGAACGAGAGCATCTTCGATTCTCCGAAGGTACTGGGATCGTCGCGATCTGCCAGTGAACGCAACAAATAGCGCCCACTCGTCACAGCAGCATTGGCCGGGCCACGGAGCATCGAGTCGTATCGCCGGTTCTTCGCGTAGGTCTCTCGCCGATCTTCGTGGTAACACGGCAGTCCGCCGGGGAAGTTACTCGCTTCCCTGATTCGTCCGTTATCGTCTACCATCCGAAAGTTCCCGTAGCCCTTCGCCCGGCGGCTAATCTCGGGATCGTCGCAGTTGCAGTTGTGTGGACCGTTAGGAAGGAACTCGTGCCCGCAGGACTGACACTCGTCGACCATGTTGATGTCGAACAGCGCGGATCGAACGAGTTTCCG
>LFCJ01000588.1_pt1 | contig 23220 bp, 28 predicted proteins | sample 643141 | NCBI WGS metagenome assembly LFCJ01 (sample SAMN03766243, study PRJNA286221) | soda lake metagenome | biome: soda lake; feature: Kulunda steppe; material: water; isolation source: sample B1-Br-g2 brine of Lake Bitter-1 | place: Russia: Kulunda steppe | collected 2010-07
AGCGGGGTAAGTCGTTCCCGTCACCTTCCGGCGGGGGTCGCCCGGACGACGGCGAACAGGCCGTCGCCGTGGCCCTCGCGGACGTCTCTCGCTGCCCCGTCGGCCTCGAGGTCGGCGGGGTCGTCGAACACCGTCTGCAGCCGGCGTTCGAGTTCGAACCCCGCCGACTCGAGGGCCGAACACGCCTCGGCAGCGGTGAGAAACGCCGCGTCGGCGTAGAACGGACTCTCGTCTTTGTGTTCCTGATAGACGGCACCCATCGGACTCGAGCGATCGAGGGCGGCCAGAACGAGGGTACCGTCGGGCTCGAGGACCCGCCCGAGTTCCGCCAGGGTCCTCTCGAGGTCGTCGACGAACGAGAGGACGGTGACGACGGTGACCACCTCGAGTGCGTCGTCGGCGATCGGGAGGGCTTCGGCGACGCCGCGGACGGGTTCGACCCCGCGGTCCCGTGCCCGCTCGAGCGGGCTCCGGGCCGGGTCGAGGCCGACCGAAACGCCGAGCGGGGCGGCGAAGCGGCCGGTGCCGACGCCGACCTCGAGGGCACGCTCGCCGTCGAACGACTCGGGGAGGGCTCGCTCGAGGGCGGCCCGTTCGGCACGGTAGGCACCGCGATGGCCGTCGAACCACTCGTCGTACTCCGCGGTCAGGCGTTCGAACGGTGATCGGTTCATCGTCCGACGATTTCACTGGTGAAATATCATATCAATGGCGGTTCGGCCGGCGGCCTCGAGTCGACCGCCCCTTCGACCACGGTTTCGCCAGCTCAGTCGACGAGTGACCGTGGTTAGCCGATCAGCCGCTGACAGCTGCCACAGAGGTTCTCCTCTTTGATGTCGACCTCGCGGACGGTCGGCGAGAAGTTCATGACACAGCGGTTGTTGTCGCAGTGTTCGAGGCCGTAGGTGTGGCCGATCTCGTGGACGATCTCCTTGCGGACGCGGTTCTCGAAGATGTCGGCGGCGCTTTTGTTCGAGAAGCCGCCGTCGCTCGAGGTCTGCAGGCGGTACGTCGAGACGACGCTGCCGGAGCCGTCGAGATAGGCGAGGCCGAAGACGTAGTTGCGCCGGCGGTAGAAGAGGTCGTGTGGCGTGATCGCGATGTTCTTTTCCCCTCGACCGATGCGCTCGGCCAGCTGGATGAAGGGTTCGGCGGAGTACTGGTTCCGTCCGGAGTCGTACGCGCCGTTGGGGACCGACTGCGAGTCGTTGATCGAGACCTCGCAGTCGTAGACCGATCGCAACGCTCCGGAGGCCGCTCGCTTGACCTCCGCGGAGACGCTTCCGACCGGCACGATGTCGACGAGCATGAAAAACGCTTAGTCGGCAGCCATCATAAACGTCCCGCCGTGTCCGACTCTCGCCGGAACCTGCAGGCACTGTTCGATTACCTCCGCGAGTACGACCGCGTCGTCGAGGTGGGGATCGGCCGCCGGGCCGACCTCGCGGGGCGACTCGCACAGGTAGGGGTTGCCGTGACGGCAACGGATGTCTACTCCCGCGAGGTCCCCGACGGCGTCCGGTTCGTCCGCGACGACGTCGTCGAGCCCGACCCCGCGGTGTACGCCGACGCCGACGCCGTCTACGCGCGAAACCTCCCGCCGGAACTCCACCGCCCGGCGCTCGAGGTCGCCCGCGCAGCCGGTGGGGACTTCCTGTTTACGACCCTCGGCGGTGACCAGCCCGCGATACCGGTCGAGCGGAAGACGATCCGCGAGGGGACGCTGTACGTGGCTCGCTCCCGGCCACAGTGAGATTCCGCCGTCGAGTCGACGGTCGCCCGGAACCCAACCGCCTTTATCCTCGGTAGCCACTTGTAGCAGATATGAACGCAGATGCCGTCGTGCTCGACGTCGACGGGGTGCTCGTCGACGTCGCCGACTCCTACCGGCGGGCGATCGTCGAGTCCGTCGAACGGGTCTACGACCGGACGATCCGCAAAGCCGACATCCAGCAGTTCAAGGATGCGGGCGGGTTCAACAACGACTGGGAACTGACGTACGCCGCTGCGCTGTACGTCCTCGCGACTGGCGAGGGGTACGACGCCTCCCTCGAGGCGTTCACGGACGCCATCGCGGCCGAGGGCGGCGGCCTCGAGGCGGCCGAAACCGTCGTCCGCGAGTCGATCGGCGCGCGGGCGTTCCAGCGCGTCGACGGTCGCTGGGACCGGGGGCGACTGCGCGACGTCTTCCAGCAACTGTACCTCGGCGCGGACCTCTACCGCGGTATCGAGGGTGGCGACCCCGACCGCGAGACGCGGGGGTTCATCCACGACGAGCCAATCCTGCTCGAGGACGACGCTCGAGACGCCCTGCTCGCGGACTACGACGTGGGCATCCTGACGGGCCGGCCGGCGCCGGAAGCCGAGATCGCGTTAGAGCGCGTCGGGCTCGACGACGTCCCCCTCGAGCACCGCTTTACGATGGACGACTGGGAGGAGGGCAAGCCCCACCCGCGGGCGCTGGTGACGCTCGCCGAGCGGTTCGACGCCGAAACGGTCGTCTTCGTCGGCGACACGCTCGACGACGTTCGGACGGCCGTCAACGCCGCCGACGCCGACCCCGACCGGGACTACCACGGCGTGGGCGTCCTCACCGGCGGGCTGACCGGCGAGGCGGGCCGGCGCAAGTACGAGGCCGAGGGCGCGACGGCGGTCCTCGAGTCGATCAACGATCTGCCGGCGTGGTTCGTCGCCTGAGCCCGTCTCCCGTTCGTCCGCCCTTGCTTGCCGTCAGCCACCGACGTGACTGTCGTCATCCTGTCACGGAGGTCCCAAACGTGATATACGCTCGCGTCACGCTGTGACGATCGTGCCCTTCCGCGTCCTCTCAATAATTTGAATATAAGCAAAAGCGAATTATCCCTGGACCCTCATGAGCGAGGTATGAAGCTCGCGACAATTGGCGTCGGCAACGCCGGCAGCAAGATCATCGACCGGATGCTCGAGTTCGAGGAGGAGACCGGTCGAAACCTCTGTCGGCACGTCCTCGTCATCAACTCGGCGCGGACCGACCTGGCGAAACCCGACTACGTCCCCGAGGACCGGCGGGTGCTGATCGGGGATACCCACCAGAAGGCGAAGGGCCACGGCGTCGGCGGCGACGTCGAGGTCGGCGCGGAGGTCGCCAAACACGACATCGACGAGATCCGCCGGGCGTTCGACGACGTCGAGATCCACGAGGTCGACGCGATCCTCGTCGCGGCGGGCCTGGGTGGCGGCACCGGCAGCGGTGCCGGCCCGGTCGTCATCGACGAACTGCAGAAGATGTACGACGAGCCCGTCTACGGACTCGGTATCCTCCCCGGCGAGTACGAGGGCGGTCGGCCGGCGCTGAACGCCGCCCGGTCGCTGCAGTCGTTCGTCCGCAAGGTGGACAACTTCATCGCCTTCGACAACGACGCCTGGCGTGCCCGCGGTCAGACGATCGAGGAGGGCTACGAGGAGATGAACCGCGAGCTCGCGATTCGGATCGTCACGCTGCTGGCTGCGGGCGAGATCGACGAATCGGAGGTCGCCGAGAACGCGATGGACTCGAGTGACATCATGCGAACCCTCGACACCGACGGCGTCTCCTCGATCGGCTACGCCTCGACGGTCGTCCGGGAAGACGGCGAGGGCCTGCTCGACCGGTTCCGTACCGGCGAGGAGCTCGAGGCCGGCGCGACCGACGCCGCGAAGATCAAGGGACTGGTCCGCCGGGCGGTCAACTCCCGGCTGACGCTCCCCTGTGAGGTCTCGAGTGCCGACCGGGCCCTGGTCGTCCTCTCGGGGCCGCCGGAGCTGATCTCCCGGAAGGGGATCGAGAGCGCCCGGCAGTGGATCGAGCAGGAAGCCGACACCGTCGAGGTGATGGCCGGCGACGATCCGCGACCGGACTCGCCGGAACTCGCGGCGGTCGTCCTCCTCTCGAACGTGACCGAGACCCCTCGAATCAAGGACATCCAGAGCCAGGCCGTCGACGCCCAGGACAAGATCGAGGAACTCGAGGCCGTCCGCGAAGAGGAGATCAACGACCTGATCACGGACGACGACGACAAACTGGACCCGGTCGTGTGATCCGGGCGATGACCATGTCCGGAGGACGCCACCCATGAAACTCGCACTCGTCGGTGTCGGCAGCGCCGGCGCCCGGCTCGTCGACCGACTGGTCGCCCTCGAGGGAGAGACCGGCCGGAACCTCTCGAACGGGAACGTCCTCGTCTTCGATACGGCAGCGGACGGCTTTGCGGACCTCGAGTTCGTCCCCGAATCCCGCCGCGCCGTCTTCGGCGACACTCACCCCGATATCGGTCCCGATGGCGCCGACGGCGACCCCGACCTCGGCGTCACGGTCGCCAGAGAGGACGTCCACGAACTGCGCCGGGCGTTCGACGACCTCGAGTTCACCGAGGTCGACGGCGCCGTGCTGATCGCGGGATTGGCCGGGGGTACGGGCGGCGGTGCCGGCGCCGTGTTGCTCGAGGAACTCCAGACGATCTGTGAGAAACCGGTCTACGCCCTCGGCGTGTTGCCCGCCGTGGACGAACCGGATCGCAGGGCGTTGAACGCTGCCCGCGCGCTCCCGTCGTTCGTCGACCTCGCCGACAACGTGGTGCTCTTCGACAACGAGGCCTGGCGCTCGACGCTCGAGTACGTCGAACTCGGCGCGGACGAGGACGCCGACGCTGCCGCGACGGCGGACGATACTGCAGCCGACGCGACGGCCGACGAGAACGCAGACGATCAAGACGGTGTCGGTAGCCAGAAGGCAACCGGCGGTGAGGGCGGCGAGGAGGCCACGAGCCTCGTCGACTACGACGAACTCAACCGCGTCGCCGCGTCCCGGCTCCTCTCGCTGTTCGGTGCCGGCGAACTCGAGTCGATGTCGATCGCCGAGAACCGGGCCGACGCGAGCGATCTGGCCCGCACGCTCGAGACCGGCGGCGTCTCCACCATCGGCCAGGCGGAACTCGAACTCGACCCGGCCGGGGCTCGCGTTCCCTGGTTGCCGATCCCGTCGTGGCTCCCCGCGGGACTCCGCACGTGGCTCGCGGGCGACGCCGCGGAGGCCGGACCGACCGACGCGGCGAAGGTCAACCGCCTCGTCCGCCGGGCGGCCGACGGCAACCTCACGTTGCCCTGTGAGATCGACAGCGCGGATCGCGCGCTGGTCGTCCTCTCGGGGCCGCCGGACGCCGTCTCGCGCAAGGGCTTCGAGAGCGCCCGCCACTGGCTCGAGCGGGAGACCGACACCGTCGAGGTGCTGGCCGGCGACGAGCCGCGACCGCGTGCGTCGTCGCTGACGGCGACCGTCCTGCTCTCGAACGTGACTGCGGTCCCGCGGATCGACGCGCTCCAGCAGCGGGCCGTCGCGGCTCAGGACTCACTCGAGGATGGCGACCGCGAGACGCTCGAGGACGGCGAGTTCATCTGGTAATCGCCCTCGAGCCGTCGTCCCGCCGGCCCTGCGACGCCCGCCTCGCACCCTGCGACGCTCGCCCCGCCGTTTTTTGCCCGCGGTCCGCGTAGCCGCCCACCGACCCCAATGGCCGACTTTTCCGCTGACAGCGACCTCCCCGGTGAACCGACCTCGCCCTGGCTGGCGAGTACCCTCGCGGACGACGCCGACGTCTCGAGACTCGAGTCCGCCGAGTCGGTCGACGTCGCAATCGTCGGCGCCGGCATCGCCGGGCTCTCGGCGGCGATCGAACTGCGCGAACGGGACGTCTCCGTCGCAGTGCTCGAGCGCGACCGCGTGGCGACCGGCGTGACCGGGAAGACGACGGCCAAACTCACCAGCCAGCACGGCCGAATTTACGACCACCTCCGCCGGGAGTTCGGCCGCCGGCAGGCGAGCCAGTACGCCGCCCTCCAGGAGGACGCCATCGACGCGGTCGAGGACCGGATCGACGAACTGGGGATCGACTGCGGGTTCGAGCGCGTCCCCTCGTACCTCTACGGCAACGATCCCGGGGCGATCCAGCGCGAGGCCGACGCCGCCCGCGCGGCCGGCCTCGAGGCGAGTTACGTCACCTCGGTGCCGCCGTTCGAGCGCGCCCGAGCGGCGGTCCGGTTCGACGACCAGGCCTGGTTTCACCCCCGCGAGTACCTGCTCGCGATCGCCGACGAACTCCGGGCCGACGACGGCGCCTCGCTCTACGAGGAGACGCGCGTGACCGACCTCGAGCCCGGACGCCGGCCCAGCGTGCGGACTCGAGCGGGGACGGTACAGGCCGGCCGCATCGTCCTCGCGACCGGGTTTCCGATCCTCGATCGGGCGGGCTACTTCGCGCGGATGCATCCGAAGCGATCCTACGTCCTCGGCCTGCGACTGGACGGTCGCCCTCCCGAGGGGATGTACTACCGCTCGGGCGAGCCGTACCGGTCGGTTCGGACTCACCGTGACGACGACGGCGACCTTCTGCTAGTCGGCGGCGAGAACCACAAGACGGGCCAGGGGGGCTCGACGATCGAGCGCTACCGGCGACTGCTCGGGTGGGCACGCGAGCGGTTCCCCGTCGAATCGGTCGACTACCACTGGTCGACCCAGGACTACGTTCCGGTCGACGGGGTCCCCTTCGTCGGTCGCCTCGGTGCCGGCGCCGAGCACGTCTTCGTCGCGACCGGCTTTCGCGGCTGGGGGATGACCAACGGCGTCGCGGCCGGCGGACTGCTCGCGGACCTCCTCACCGGCGACGAACCGCCGGAAGCCGACCTCTTCGATCCCCTCCGATTCACTCCGAAGCCCTCCCTCGGGAAGACCCTCTCCGAGAACGCCGACGCCGCGAGCCAGTTCGCGACCGACTGGGCGCGTGCGCTCCTCTCGCCCGACCTCGCCACCCTCGAGCGCGGCGAGGGAACCGTCGTCCGCGAGGGCGGCCGCCCGGTCGCCTGTGCGCGCGACGCCGATGGCGAGATGCACGCGGTCTCGGCGGTCTGTTCGCACATGGCCTGTCTCGTCGAGTGGAACGACGCCGAGTGTAGCTGGGACTGCCCCTGTCACGGCTCGCGGTTCGCCCCCGACGGCGAGGTGCTCGAGGGGCCGGCGAGCGACGACCTCGACGAGCGGCCGTCCTCGTCGCTCGAGGAGTGGAAGTGACGGAAGTGGTCGGCTGACCGCGATCAGGGATCGGTTTCGGTGTCGGGGTCCTCCTCGAACGGCGCGTCGGCCGCCTCGGCGGCGGGGGCGACCTCGACGAACACCGAGAACAGCGCACCCAGCAGCAGGCCGTACAGCAGGTGGCCGAGGAGGCTCTCGAATGCGGCGACGGGGAAGCCGGGGTCGCCGCCGACCGTGAGGGCGATCGACTGGCCGACCAGGGGCAGGATGGCCCAGACGGCGAGGCCGTAGACCATTCCGGCGAGCGCGAGCCGGGTCCCGAGTCCCAGATCGTCGATGACGTCCGTCGCGACGCCCGCCGTGATCGTCCCGAAGATCACGTCGCGGGTGACGAGAACGCCGAAAACGACGCCCAGTGCCAGCCCGTGGACGAGGTGAAAGCCCCAGCCGATCGCCCCCGGCTCGAGCCCGTAGATCCCCGGAATCGCGTCCGTGACGATGGCGGGATCGACCAGCCACAGGACCAGCCCGAAGAGAGCCGAGCCGACGACGCCGCCGACTGCGCCGCCGATCAACCAGTCGAGACTGCCGCCGAAACCGTGTTCGGTGGGAGTTGCGAGTTCGTTGCTCATGCCCGCCTTTGGCCGGACGTCCCGGAAAACGTCCGGCTTGCGGTCGTCGACTCGAGCGAGGCGAGGCGAGGTGCCGACAGGCCGATCGTCGTCCCCGTTGCGTCTCCCGGCCGGCAATTGAACACCCCGCAAGTGATACCGACGTCCATGACGGAACCAACACTCGAGGACGTCCAACGCCGTCTGGATCGTGCGAGCGACCTCGGGACCGAGGCAGCGCTGTCGACGCTGCGGACGGCCCGCGAGGACCTTCGTGCGCTCGAAGCCGATTCCGACGTCGACGAACGGCGTCGCGAGGAACTCGCGGATACGGTCGAGCAGCGCATTCGCCAGGTCGACGACCGCGACGCCTACGACAGCGAACTGGGTGCGGCGATGAACCCCGAGGACGAGGACGCGCCGTAGCCGACGACGCCTGTGCCTTCGCGCTCGAGCGGTGGGACCGACGAGCCGCCACAGTCCGTGACGGTGTCGCCGGGGGCCGATCGCCGACGGTAATCGATGCCTACAGTGACGTTAGAACGTGGTACTGAGGCCGTACTGGGAGGCGTCGCCGTCCAATGACGCCTTGCGTATGCAACCGTCTGCGCGCTTTTAGTCGGAATCATTGAGTACCCTGGGGCATGGACAATCCAACGCGACGCCGGCTGCTGGAAGGCGTCTCCGCGGCCAGTCTCGTCCTCGCGGCAGCTGGCAGCCCGGTTGCTGGCCGGGATCGACCTGCGGCTGTCGACGGGGCGGGCGCTCGTCGGGAATCGACCGCCGTCGACGGGGAGGGCGCAATCGAGGTATCGATTACAGAGACCGACGCCCCCGTTCCCGCGGGCGAGTATCTCCGGGTGACGACGGAACTCGAGAACACGGGTGCCGAAGACGTCCGCCTCGAGCTCGAGCTGCTCGTCGGCGAAGACGAAGAACGGATCGAACGACGGGAGCTGACGGTTCCGGCCGGCGAGACGCGGACGGTCCGCCAGGGCTTTTTCACCTATCCCGTGTCGACGGACGACGAGTTTCCGGTCCGCGTCGTGACCGACGCCGGGACCGCCGAGACGACGGTGTCGGTCGTGGGCGCCTCGGCGTTGCCCGACTCGAGTCCCGACGACGACCCCGCGGTCGAGCCCGGAACCGAGCTGTTCTTCGAGGCGGGCGCGATCGACCCCGATGACTCTCAACAGACCATCTGGTGGGTCGACGGCGACCAGGAGTCGAGCGGCGTCGGCGGTCCCTGGGAGGCCGCCTACTTTGCCGAGGCGGGCGCCGACTACTTCCGCCACACGTTCGACTCGACGGGGACCTACGAGGTCGCCGCGGCCGTCCTCCCCGACGACACCGACGAGTCGTACGTCGCCACCTGGACCGTCGACGTCACCGCCGGGGGGAACGCCTCGCCGACGATCGACGACCGGGACCCGGACGACGACGTCCTCGAGCTCGCCCGCGGCGAGACGTACTCCGTCGAGTTCACCGCGACCGACCCCGACGACGACCTCGACCGCGTCGTCTGGTGGCTCACCCAGGCCGACGTCATCCTCGAGATCAGCGACCTCGAGGGCGCGACGGACACCGCCTCGCTGACGACGGACGCGTTCTGTCACACCTGCAACGTCCTCCCGTGGGTGATCGCTTCGGACGGGACGTTCACCGCGTACGAAGGCTGGCAGCTGCTGGAGGGCGAGGACGACCCCGACGGCGAACTCACCGTCTCGATCCGCACGACGAACTCGCCGGTCGACGCCGGCGACCTCCTCGAGGTGATCGTCGACCTCGAGAACACGGGGACCGAGTACCGGGAGGACGAACTCGAACTGATCGTCGGCCACGACCCCCAACGCGTCGACACCCAGCCGGTCTCGCTCGAGGCCGGCGAGAGCGGGGCCGCGACGCTCGAGTTCGAGACGGCGACCGTCGCCCAGGACCAGTCGTTCCCGGTTCGCGTGGTCGGTGCCGACGACGAGGACGAGGTGACGGTCGAGGTGATCGCCTGAGCTCGGTCGACGGCGACGACCGTCGTGCGGCCAGGCTCGACACCAGCGGCGAACTTCCGGCCAGATCGGCCGACCTCCCGTCCCTTTATTCGGGTTCCGTCCCCAGAGAGTCGTATGCGAATCGCACTACTCGGCGGCACCGGCGACATCGGCGAAGGACTGGCGCTCCGGTTCGCGCGCGATACGGACCACGAACTCCTCATCGGCTCGCGCGACCCCGAGAAGGCCCGCGAGGCGGTCGCCGACTACGAGGCCGACCTCGAGGACCGCGGCGTCGACGCCGACCTCAAGGGCTTCGTCAACGAGATGGCGGCCGACCGCGCCGACGTCGTCGTCCTCTCGGTCCCGCCGTACCACGTCGGTGACACGGTCGACGCCGTCGCCGACCGCCTCGACGACGACACCATTCTGGTCACGCCCGCCGTCGGCATGAAAGGCGATGCGGACGGCCTGCACTACCACCCGCCGGGCGTCGGCAGCGTGACCGAACTCGTCGCGAACCGCGCGCCCGAGGGGGTTCCCGTCGTCGGCGCCTACCACAACCTCGCGGCCGGTAAACTCGCCGACCTCGACGTGTCGTTCGATCTGGATACGCTCGTCGTCGGTGACGACGCCGACGCGAAGAACCTCGTCCGCAACCTCTCGAACGAAATCGAGGGCCTGCGCGCGCTCGATGCGGGCCCGCTGGCCAACGCCGCGGAGGTCGAGAGCGTCACGCCGCTGGTCATCAACATCGCGAAGTACAACGACGACATGCACGACGTCGGCGTGAAGTGGGTGTAACGGTCGCCTGAACTGGATCTCTGCTACGCTCGAGTACAGGTGTCGAGCGCCGACCTGCTTTCGGTGTCGTCACTCTCGAGCAGGCATCGCGAAAAAACTGACCGAGCAGAGTGACCCGCGTTAGGCGCCGGCGGACTCGAGGGCGTTTTCGATGTCCTCGCGCTGGGTGACGCCGACGAAGCGCTCGACGATGCCGTCGTCGTTCTCGATGACGAGCGTCGGCAGCGAGCGTACCTGGTACTCGTTGGCCACGTCCTGTTTTTCGTCGACGTTGATCTTCTCGACCTCGAAACGGCCCTCCCAGTCGTCCTCGAGTTCCTCGAGGATGGGGTCCTGGGTCTTGCAGGGGCCACACCAGTCTGCGTAGAAATCCTTCAGTGTGACAGTCATCGGTTCACTGCTAGGTTCCGAGGCGGCGCGCATAAGGGTTTCCCAGTTGCGTGCGGGCCCGTCACACCCCGGGTGCGGAACCGTCACATTCCACTCGAGTCGGGACGTTCTCATCGGCCGACCCTTTTCCCCGTGACTTTACGTGCTGTCTCTCCAATCGGCTGGTATGTACGACACCGTGTTGGTTCCGACCGATGGAAGCGAACCCGCCGCCAGGGCGGTCGAACAGGGACTCGAGATCGCCGATCGGTTCGACGCGACGTTGCACGTGCTGTACGCCGCCGACCTCGACGACCGGACGCCGCTCGATATCTCCTCGAGCCAGGCCGTCGAGTCGATGCGCGAGTACGGCCAGGAGCTCACCGACGGCGTCGCCGAGCAGGCGCCCGAGGGCCTCGAGGTCGTCCAGGCGGTCGAGGAGGGCGACCCGCGGGAGGTGATCCCCGCGTACGTCGACGACCACGACGTCGACGTCGTCGTGATGGGGACACACGGCCGCCGGGGGATCGACCGACTCCTCCTCGGGAGCGTCACCGAACACGTCATGCGAAACGTCACCTGTTCGGTTCTCGTGACGCGGGCCGACGACGACGATCCGGTCGAGGACGCCGCGGCGGCTCTCGACGCGGCCAGGGCGGCCCTCGAGTCGGCCGACGACGTCGACGCCGACGGGATCGAGCTCGCTCCCGATCCCCACGAGATGGGCGGCTACTGGATCGTCCACGCGGAGACGCCCGACCGAGCGTTCAACGTTCACATCTCGCGGGCGACCGGCACGGCCCGGATCGCGGACGTCACCGACGAGTGATCGACGGTCGCCGATCCGGCGTGTCCGCGCCTCGAGCGCGATGGGTCGAAAGGTTTAGTTCGGTCCTCGCGTAAGGTCGGGTATGGATCGAGGACAGAATACGGGCGGACTCATGTCCAGTGCCGGGCTGGTCCGGTACTTCGACGCAGAGGACTCCAACGCGATTCTCATCAACCCCAAGACGGTCATCGCGACCGGTATCATGCTGGGCGTGCTCGTTCAGCTCCTGACGTTCGTCTCGTAATCGCACCGCCGTTTTCGAGCCGTTCACGCCGCGCCGAGCGACGGCGCAGGAGCCGACGCTCCTGTTTCAGTCGACACCGTTCCCGTACCGAAGCGCCGTGACGCGCCCTTTTTGACCCCCTCGTCCCTAGCCGTGGGCATGACACTCACTGCGGGCGTCGTCGCCGTTCAGGGCGACGTCGAGGAACACGCCGTGGCCATCGAGCGTGCGGCGAACGACCGCGGCCTCGCCGTCGAGGTCGTCGAGATCCGCGAGTCGGGGCTCGTCCCCGACTGTGACCTGCTCGCGCTGCCCGGCGGCGAGTCGACGACGATCTCGAGATTGCTCCACAGCGAGGGCATCGCTCCCGAGATCCGTGACCACGTCGACGCCGACAAACCGCTGTTTGCGACCTGTGCCGGGCTGATCGTCGCCTCGAGCGACGTGGGCGACGACCGGGTCGAGGAACTGGAGCTGGTCGACGTGAGCGTCCAGCGCAACGCTTTCGGCCGCCAGAAAGACAGTTTCGAGGCGCCGCTGCCGGTCGACGGCCTGGACGAGCCGTTTCCGGCGGTCTTCATCCGCGCGCCGGTCATCGACGAGGTAGGCGACGCCGAGGTGCTCGCGACGTGGGACGGCCGCCCCGTCGCGGTTCGTGACGGTCCAGTCGTCGCCACCTCCTTTCATCCCGAACTGACCGCCGACAGTCGCGTCCACGGACTGGCCTTCTTCGAGAACGACGACGCGACGCTACCGGCGCTCGAAGACTCGGGCTGACGGCTCGAGGACTACCGTCGCGACAGTGACGGTCGACCGATGGGCGAGCACGGCCAGCCCCTCGAGCATGCATTCGCGTCCGGCCACGCTTTTCCCCTTCGCATCCGTTGGGAGTGATATGCAGGCATCTATCGACGCAGTCCGGGTCGCCGGAACGCCCCAGGGGCCGGTCCCGGTGGTCGTCCTGGCGGTCGACGGCGAAGACGACGTCGTGCCGATCTTCATCGGCTTCAACGAGGCGACCAGCATCGCCCGCGGCCTCGAGGCCGAGGACATCGGCCGGCCGCTGACCCACGACCTCCTGCTCGACGTGATGGAGGAACTGGGGAGCCGAATCGACCGCGTCGTCGTCAGCGAGATCGAACAGCGCGGGAACGGCCAGGGTGGGACCTACATCGCCGACCTCCACGTCGAGACGCCTCGCGGGGAGACGGTCATCGACGCTCGGCCCAGCGACTCGCTCGCGCTCGCCGCGCGGACGAACGCCTCGATCGAGATCACCGAGGACGTCTTCGCGGACGGGCGAGACGACAGCGAGAAGTTCAGCCAGTTAGAAGACATCCGCAACGTCACCGGTGAGATGTAGATGGAGGATACGCTCGAAGACCTGTTTGACGTGATCGAAGACCGAAAGGAAACGCTCCCCGAGGGCTCGTACACCGCCTCGCTGTTCACCCACGAGAAAGGCGAGAACGCGGTGCTCGAGAAACTCGGCGAGGAGACCACCGAACTCGTGCTGGCCGCCAAAGACGACGACCACGACGAGATCGCCTACGAGGCCGCCGACATCGTCTACCACCTGCTCGTCTTGCTCTCGATGAAGGAAATGAGCCTCGAGGACCTCGAGGCCGAACTCGAGGCGCGTCGCTGACGTCCACCGTCTCGGCTTCCGACTGACGGGACCCGTCTGGGTCCTCAGCGCCGACGTCAGTTGCTGGCACTCCCTTGCACTCGCTCAGCCCATCTTGATGTTCGCGTGGAGAGTCGATCCCCCGTCATGGCGCTAGCCCAACTCGAGCACGCCGACGACCACATGCAGGAGTGTATCGACAACTGCCTCGAGGCGGCCCAGGTCTGTGAGTGGTGTGCGGACGCCTGTGCCGACGAGGAGGGGATGGCCCGCTGTATCCGGCTCTGTCGGGACGTGGCCGACGTCGCGTCGCTGCACGCCCGCTGGATGGCCCGCAACTCGGGCTACCACGAGGAGCTGGGCGAACTCTGTGCCGACCTCTGTGAGGAGTGTGCCGAGGAGTGTGCCCAGCACGACCACGACCACTGTCAGGCCTGCGCCGAGATCCTGCCGGCGTGTGCCGAGAGCTGTCGCGAGATGGCCTCGGCCTGACCGGTCGTCGACTCCCCGTTTCTCGACCCAGCCGACCGCATCCCGGCGAGCACCGCCGAGCGCCCGCTCGAGACGATTCGGAACGTCCGCTGCCGGTCGGCACGCCGACTGCCGGCTCGGCCCGACCGGTCGCCGAGGTGGCCCTCGGCTTCGACTCGAGGTCGACGGATCGGGCCGTGACGGTAGCCTTTTGGACGCGAGCGCGCCACGCTCGTGTATGGACGAGGACGAACTCGATCGAGCCGCTACGGCCATCCGGGGCGGTGAACTGGTCGTCTACCCGACCGAGACGGTCTACGGGCTCGCCGCGGACGCCCTCGATCCCGCTGCCGTCGAGCGCGTCTTCGACGCCAAGGGACGGGACCGCGACAAACCGATCTCGTTCGCGGTGCCGACGTTCGAGACGGCCGTCGAGGAAGGCTACGTGGAGGCGACCGACCGCGAGCGTGCGTTCGCCGACGACTTTCTCCCGGGCCCCGTAACGGTACTCTGTGCGCGCCGCGACCCGATTCCTGACGCCCTCGTCGCGGACCGGGATCGCGTCGGCGTGCGCGTCCCCGACTGCGAGCCCGCCCTCGAGCTCTGTTCCCGTGCCGGACGGCCGATCACGGCCACCAGCGCGAACGAGAGCGGGCAGCCGAGCGCCCGCCGCGTCGACGAGGTGAGCGAGCGGGTTCGGGAGGCCGCGGTCGTCCTCGACGGCGGCGAGACGCCCGGCACCGAGAGCACCGTCGTCGACGTCTCGAGCGAGACTATTCACCGCCGTGGCGCGCTGGCCGACGAGATCGACGCCTGGCTCGAGGACGGCTGACTCCCGGGCGGGACTGGCGACGTCGTCGTCGACCGGTCTGGAGGTGTTCGTCCCGGAGTTCCTCGTCCGAAACCGCTTTTCGTTGGACCTCTATCGTGTGGCTCTTTTCCAGTTCGTGCGTTTCGTCTTCGTTCTCGGATTGCATGACAAAACGGCAATCGGCCGCGGCCGCTTCACAGTCCAGTTTGTGTGTGGCTGCCAGTTCGATCACTCGGTCAGTCGTCGGCCGCGGCCGCCTGGTCCTGCAGATGGGCGCCGATCTGTTCGACCTCGTCGTAGAACACCTCGAGGTCGTAGTCCTGTGCCTGGATGAGCGCGCTGTAGCGGGGCGTGTAGCTCGCGAGGAACGCGAGTTCCGACAGCTCCGCGTCGGTGGCGCCGTGGAGCCTGGCGGCCTCCCTGTGGAAGTGCCTGCAGTACTCACAGCCGATCGCCGCCGCCATCGCGAGGCCGACGAACTCCCGGACTTTCGGCTCGAGTGTCGTCTCCCCGAAGAGGAACCGTTTCAGGTTCGGCCACTCGTTCACCAGTTCCTGATCCGGCAGGGCGTCCAGGTAGCCCGGCACCATACCGAACGCGTCTTCGATCTCCGTTATCGTCTCGTCGTACGCCGTTTCGTGGGTTGCCATTGGAGTGCCTCCACTCGAGGCTCCACCAGCTGGCAGTATAACGTCACGCGACGACCGAACCACACGGGGCGACGACGGCCTATACCCCGTTCACACCGGATTCGACGATCACAGTGTGAACCCGTCGCAGTCGGCCGCCACCTCCTCGGTCGCCGTCCGCGTTCGCCGTTCCGCTGTGGTCGGTCGCCGTGTCGCCGTCCTCGACCGCTCACGCGACGAGCCGTCGGTTCACCTACTCGTCTTGCGACGAGACGTTCAGCTATCGCCTCAATGCAGACTCTTTACCCGTCGTGTGGTAGCTGATGACATGGGTGGGGCATACGACGACGTCGCGTTTCTCGCGAACTCGGCGAATCGGGTGGCGGTGCTCGAGGCGCTCGAGGCGGGGCCTCGCCACCGTGACGAACTCATCGCACAGGTCGACGTCTCGCGGGTGACGCTCTCGCGGATCCTCGCGGACCTCGAGGACCGACGCTGGGTCGAACGGGCCGGCCAGGAGTGCTGGCTGACCCCGCTGGGGGCCTGGGTCCTCGAGGAGTTCACGGACTTCCTCGACGTGATGGCGACCGAACACCGACTCCGGGAGGTGATCCCCTGGTTCCCCTCCGAAGAGGTTCCGTTCGACGTCCGCTGTCTCCGGGAGGCGACCGTCTGCGTTCCGTCGTCGACCAACGTGTGGGCACACGTCCAGCGCGGCGCCGACTGCTTTCGGTCGGCCCGGTGGGCTCGCGTCCTCTCCTCGCAGACGGCGCCGCCGATCATCGAGGCGACCGCCGTCGCCGTCGCGGAACGCGGCCAGGTGTTCGAGGCCGTTCTGACCCGGGACTTAGTCGAGACGATCCTCGACGATTCGACGATGGGGCCACAGTTCGTCGAGATCCTGGGGGCTCCGACCGCGAGCGTCGCCGTCTACGACGAGCCGTTGCCCGCCGTCACGTTCATCACCGATGGCACCGTCGGCATCCCGCTGACGGACGACGAGGACATCGCTCGCGCGCTGATCCTCAGCGACGACGAGTCGGTCTACGACTGGGCGGAAACGACCTTCGAACACTACCGCGACCGAGCGGCGCCACTCGATCGTGACGTTCTGGCGGTGTAGCGTCGACGACAATCCTGCGGCCCCGTCCCGACGGCAGGTCGCTGTCAGCCACCCCCTGACGGGGGCGTTTGATACTCGTGGTCCACGTCCGTGCTGTATGTCCAGGCTCGGCGACGGCAGTGAGCCGACGATTCTCGTCTGTTACGGCTCGAGCGAGGGTCAGACCGCGACGGTCGCCAGACGCATGCGAACCGTACTCGAGAACGAGGGACACGACGTCACGCTCGTCGACGCCGCTGCCCGCCCGGCTGATCTCGAGGTGGGGTCGTTCGACGGCGTCATCGTCGGCGCGTCGATTCACGGCGGAACCCACCAGCGGTCGGTCGCGGAGTTCGCTCACGCCAACGCCGACGTCCTGAACCGGACCGCCTCGGCGTTCTTTTCGGTGAGTCTCACCGCGGCACACGAACGGCCCGAACAGCGGGCGCCGGCCCGGGACCTCCTCGAGGAGTTCCTCGAGACGACCGGCTGGGATCCGGACGCCGCGCTGGTCGTCGCCGGTGCGTTGAAATACAGCCAGTACGGGCGGCTCAAACGGCTCCTGATGCGCTGGATCGCCGGCCGATCGGGCGGTGACACCGACACCTCACGGGACTACGAGTACACCGACTGGGACGAGGTGGAGTCGTTCGCACGCGAGTTCGCCGTCCACGTCGCGTGAGTGTCGAGCCGCCTGCGGCTCGAGTCACATCGGGATCGATTAAAGTCAGCTGAATCTGACTGAAGCGTTGCTGATCCGGCTGAAGTGTCTGCTCGGTATAAATACCACACAAATATTACTTGGCCGGCGGGCAGCGTCGGTATCTCGCCGAGAGGTAGATAGAGTGGCTGAGCGGCCGTATTGTGGTCGATAGGAATCCGGGAAGAACGGTTCGAAGTCTTATCCTTCTGGACGGCTCTCCGGTGCAGTTGCCCTCACACCGCTTCTCCTCGGCGGTTGAACCCACCGGATCCGACTCCTGTAAGAGGGCCAACAACAGATCCGCCCTAACAATTGGGTTCGGCGAGGAATCCGGCCCGCATGGGACGCGTAGTACTCTCGATCGACGCCGAACTCGCCTGGGGGTTTCACGACCTGCAGGAGCCGCCAGCAGACCGCCTCCGGGATCCACGGGCCGCCTGGCGGAGACTCGTCGAACTGCTCGAGGAGTTTTCGATTCCCGCGACGTGGGCCGTGGTCGGTCACCTCATGCTCGAGGAGGGCAACGGCGACCACGCTGACCATCCGCTGGCGGGGTCCGGGTGGTTCGACGCGGATCCCGAGTGCGACGCGACTGCGGCCGGCCACTGGTATGGGCCTGACCTGGTCGAGGAGGTCCGATCGGCAGCCGCCGACCACGAGATCGGCTGCCATGCCTTCTCCCACGTCGTGTTCGACCGTGATCGGATCGACGAGTCCACCGCGACGGCGGAGGTTCGACGCTGCGTCGAACTCGCCGACGAGTGGGACCTCTCGCTCGAATCGTTCGTCTTCCCGCGGAACGTCGTCGGCTTCAGGGAGGTCCTCGCCCGGCACGGCTTCAGGGCCTACCGCGGGAACACGCCGTCACGATGGTACGACGACTCGGCCGCGTATCCGCTCGCGAAAGTGGCCGACTTCGCGGTTAGCGACAGCCCACCGCCGATCGTCTCGCCGAAGATCGACGAGCACGGACTGGTCGACGTGCCGGCATCCCTCTGTCTGTTTTCGTTCGAACGGGGAGCGCCGGTGCTCGAACCCGTCATCGGCGACCATCCCGTCGTACGACAGGCGAAGTTAGCGATCGACGAGGTTGCTGACGGGGACGGAATCGCACACTTCTGGCTGCACCCGAACGACCTCGTCCACGAATCGGACTACGACCGACTCCGCGAGGTGCTCGCGTACGTCGCGACGCGCCGAGACGAGGGTCGGCTCACCGTCGAGACGATCGGCGACGTCGCCCGCCAAACGCTCGACCGCCGCGACGTCCCCGAACGAACCTATGGCTGAGCAGTACGAGGTCCGGCCGTTTTGCGCCGCGGACCTCGAGGCCTATCTGGATCGCTACGAGGAGGTCTTCGGCAAACGAGTCGACGAGGCGTGGTTCGACTGGAAGTATCGGACCAACCCGTACGTCGATCACGTCCCGATCTACGTGGCGACGACCGGCGGCGAACTGGTCGGCGCCCGGTCGTTCTTCGCGCTCCCGATCCGCTCGGGGCAGCGAACTCACCTCGCGTTTCAGCCCTGCGATACGTTCGTCGCGTCGGGCCATCGCCGGCGCGGGCTGTTTACCCGGATGACGAACCGGGCGCTCGAGCGCTATCGTGCGGGTGAGCCCGAGTTCTGTTTCAACTTCCCGAACGCGAAGAGCCTGCCGGGGAACCTGCAACTCGGCTGGCGCGTCGTCCGCGAGCAGGAGCTCTACTACCGGATCCAGGAACCGAGCGCGCTCGTCGACGCCGACGGCAGCGGGCTGGGGGACCTCGCGGTGACGGTCGGCTCGCGGTCGGCCGACGGCGTCCTGCGGGCGTGCGATTCGCTCGCCGGCGCCGACCACCCCCCCATCGAACGGTACGACGGCGTTCCGGCCGACCAGTTCGCCTCGCTCTACCGGCACCAGGTCCCCGACGCGTTCCACGCACCCAGAACCGACCGCTTCCTCGAGTGGCGATACGACAACCCTCGGACGGCCTACGAGACGTTCGTCTTGCGGCCCGACGGCGATCCCGTCGCCGCCATCGTCGTCGGCAGGCGCACCGAAAACGGGCTGACGACGGCGAAACTCGTCGACGGCGTTCCCCGGGCCGGCGTTCCACCCGACCGATTCGAGGTACTGCTCGACGCCGCACTCGAGCGGAGCCGGGAGGTCGACCTCGTCGTCGCCCGGTCGACCCTCTTCTCGCCCGCGTCGCTGCTACGACGGGGCTTCGTGCCCGACGACAGACCGCCGCTGTCGCTCGTTACGGAGACGACGACGCTGGTCGCCAGACCGCTCACCGACGAAGGGTGGAGGGCCACCGGACCGGCGCTCGACGAGCCATCGAACTGGGCGACGACGTACGTCGAACGCGACACGGTGTAACCCTCTCGAGGGGGCCGTGGCGTGAGCCGTCGGATCGATCGTCGCCGCCCGTCGACCGACTCAGGGCGCGGCGGCGGTCGGCAAGCCGGCCGTCGCCAAGGGGCAGGCTTTTCCTCCGCAATCGGGTAGCTGAAGCCAATGAGTTCTTTCGAGACGCCACACGAGACAGAACGCGGGTTCGGTCTCTCGAGTCGCGAGGTGCAGGTGATCGGCGGGGCGAGCGCGCTGATGGCGATCAACGTCGCGTTGATGTACGCGTTCGTGGCGACGCCGCTCGCGACGATCAACGACCTCCTGTTCGGGACTGCACCCATCCTGGGGGTACTCGTCTACGGGGCGGCGATCTTCGTCGGCGAACTGGTCGCCGAACGCGGCGTCAAGGGCGGCGACATGGGCGTCGCGTTCGTCGGCGTCGTCCTCCTCCAGCTGGCGTTCGGGATCTTCGGTGCGGGCGTGCTCTCGTTCGCCCCCGCCGAGACCCACCTCACGATCCTCGGGCTGACGGCGATCGTCACCGCCGTGATGACGGCGCTGATCTCGGGCTACGTCTACGCCCGTTCGACGACGTTCGAACACTGGGGCCGCTTCGCCAATTTCGCGTTCCTCGGCGGCGTCGGCGTGATCCTGGTCGGCTCGTTCGTGCTGCCGACCCTGCTGCTCGTCGGCTTCGTCCTGATCTTCCTGGGCTTCCTGCTCCGGCTCGGCTACGAGATCTGGGAGGTCCGGGACAAGCGAAACGCCTCGATTGGCCTGCAGACCATCGGCGTCTACATCGCCGTCGCCGGTGTCTTCGTCCACGTCTTACAGCTCGTGATGCGCTACGTCCTCTCGCAGGATTGAGTAAGCGAACTCGTTCTCCAGCGGACGGCGATCGGTCGTTTTCGGGTGGTCAGCGGCTATTTCTCGTTCTCGGGTGGTCAGCGGCTAATCGTCGGCTTCGGCCTCGAGTGCTTCTTCGCCTTCGGCGTCGACGACTTCCTGAAACGCGTTCAGAATCACCTGCTTCGTCACGGCGCCGCGGGTGACCCAGTGGTTCGCGTAGTCGAGCATGTCGTCGTAGATGTCGGGCTTACAGCCCGCGGCCTTGGGGTGGCCGCCGCCGTTGACCTTGCCTGCGACCTCGTGACAGCGGTCGAAGGCGTCCGTGCCACGGATCGACGCCGAGCCGGCGGGTTTGACGACGACCGACGCGTCGGCGCCCTCCTCGCGCATCGCCTCGGCGACCTCGTTTTGCGAACAGCGCCCGTAGGTGACCCCGACGGTGTAGCCGCCGATCTCGCGGAACTCCGCGCGAGTGACGGCTTGGTCGATCAGCGCCTCCTTCTCGACGCGTCGCTCCCGGATGAACTCCTGGGCCCACTCGGGGAGGTCGACGCCGTACTCGCGGACGACCTCGACGTACTCGGCGGGGTCGGTCCAGTAGGCGTAATCCGCGAGGTCGTCGCTGCGAGGGTCTTCGCGCAGCCAGAGGTCGTGGTCGCGCGTCACTGCCGCCAGCTCCTCGTACATCGGCCCGAACTCGAACTCGAGCGAGCGGTAGACGACGTCGGCCGAACACTCCTCGTCGGAGTCGCCGACGACGAGCTCGACGCCCGCCTCCCGGACCGCGTCGGCCACCTCGTCGTCCCACTGGTGGTGGTCGTACCACGCGACGTGGGCTGCGGTCTCGAGCGCCGCCTCGAGTTCGTCCGCGACGTACTCGTATCGGTCCGGCGCGAGGTCACAGACGTAGCAGTCGATCCCCTCGTCGCCGTACTCGGCGACGCGAGCGAGCGCGTCCTCGACGTCGTGGGGGCTCGCCGGGATGAGTGCGACGGCGTGGGGCGTCGGCTCGGGGTCGGCGAGCGGTGCGTCGGCCTCGAGGGAAACCCCGCCGGCGTCGACGTCGTCGACGGCGTCGGCCGCCTCCCCGTCGCGTCCGTCGACTGCGTCTCCGTCCGGCTCCGGGACGTGCTGGACGTCGCCGTAGGCCTCGCGGATCAACGCGACGCAGGCCAGCCCGTCGGCGTCGGGGTCGGCGACGACCGCGACGTCGGCCCCCTCGAGCGCGGCGGCTGCCTGCTCGTCTTCGACGTCTTCTTCGAGCGAGTCGGGGAGAAAGAATCCGGTGCCCGGCAGGACCGACTTGCGGGCCAGCGGGAGGTCGCCGCTGTCGATGAGCTCGTCGTACATACCCGTTTCTGCGGGGCCCCGAGGGAAGTACCCCCCGGTCTCGAGATTCCGTCGGTTCCGTTAGACGTCGGCCTCGTCGGCGGCCTCGAGCTGGCGCACCGTCAACACCGGTGCTGGCGACGTGCGGACGACGCGTTCGGCGACGCTCCCGAGGAGGAGGCGATTCTCGCCGTGGCGCCCACGCGTCCCGGTCGCGACGAGGTCGGCGTCGACCTCGCGGGCGTACTCGCAGATCTCGTTGGCTGGCCGCCCGTCGCGGACGGCGGTAATGACCTGCTTGTCGGTGCGCTCTTCGACGGTGGCGAGTGCGGCGTCGGCGGTGGTCTCGAGGGCGGTTCGTAACTCCTCGCGCAGCTGCTCGGGTGAGGCGTCGACCTCGCTGGCGTCGACGACCGAGAGTGCGTGGACCTCGGCACCGAAGCGGCCGGCGAGGTCGAGCGCGACGTCGACGGCCCGTTTGACGCTCTCCGAGCCGTCGGTTGCGACCACGACCGTATCGAACATGGCCGAGGGTTACCCCCGCGGGGGCTTAAACACCTGCGGTGGCCGTCGGGCAGGTCGCTCGAGGCCGTCCGTCCTCGGGGGGAGGCTTTTTTGCACCGGACGACCCACTGGCGCGTATGGACGACAGCGTGCCGTTTACCGTCGATACCGTACTCGCCCCGGTCGACGGCAGCGACGAATCCGTTACCGCCCTCGAGTACGCCGTCGCGATCGCCGACCGGTACGACGCGTCGGTTCACGCCCTGTTCGTGCTCGGCCGGGGCGTGATCCAGGGGATGAACGCCGGGACCGTCGAGGAAGCCGACGTGGCGACGAACACGCGGGAGTTCTTCGACGGTATCAGGCAGGTCGCCGCCGACGAAGACGTGCCCCTGATCACCTCGGTCGACGACGGCTTCTCGCAGAGTATCAAGACGCGACATCCGGGGAACGTCGTCCTCGACACCGCAGACGTCGTCGACGCGGACTTCATCGTTCTTCCGCGCGAGTCGGTGACCGACACCTCGGCTGACGTTCTCGAGCAGGCCGCCGAGTACGTCCTCTCGTATGCGAGCCAGCCCGTCCTCTCCGTCTGACCTGTCCCGTCTGTCTCGCGGGTCGTCGCTCCGAACGCCCGTCGCCCGGCGCTACTCGTCGCCGAGCCGGATCGCCATCTCCTGTTCGAAGCTCTCGGTTCCACTGGCCTCGAAGCCGACCCGCTGGTAGAGGGCGATTGCCGGGTTGTTCCACCGTTCGACGGTGAGCCAGACCCGCTCGATCCCCCGCTCGACCGCGTGGCCGAGCAGCCCCTCGAGCAGGTGCGTGCCGATCCCGGCACGCTGGTAGGCCTGCAGGACGAAAATCGCGAGTTCCCACTCGAGGTCGCCCCGGTCGTCGATCGACGACGGGTCGTCGGTCTCGGGGACGAGCACCGCGTGGCCGACGACCTCGCCGTCGTGGCGGGCGACGACGTTGACGCTGGCGTCGCCGATCGCCT
>LFCJ01000590.1_pt1 | contig 23172 bp, 24 predicted proteins | sample 643141 | NCBI WGS metagenome assembly LFCJ01 (sample SAMN03766243, study PRJNA286221) | soda lake metagenome | biome: soda lake; feature: Kulunda steppe; material: water; isolation source: sample B1-Br-g2 brine of Lake Bitter-1 | place: Russia: Kulunda steppe | collected 2010-07
GATGCCAGCGAAAACGGCGGCGACGCGGCTGGAAACGAAAGCTAACGGATCTCAGCACTGCAATTCGAGTTCGGTGAGTTCGAGGACGATCGCATACTGTAACGATGGCCATAGTAGCCACTGAAACGAGTTACGCCGTAAATCGCTACAACAGACCGTCTCAGTCTCTCCCGTGTCGCGTCAGACACTTCGGCAGCCCGATCAGTTCGACGGGTTCGGAGTTGTCCGGCGAGTAGACGACCATCTGCCCTTTCTCCATGTAGGGCACTTTCGACTCCAGATTGCTGGGGATGTTGACACTCTTGATCGCATCCTCGTCACCGAGGTTGAGGACGACCGTCGTGTTGATCTGCTTGAAGACGGCGTCGTCGATATCCTGTGGGTCCTGTGTGATCAGAAAGAGCCCGAGCCGTTCTTTGCGGCCCTGTTTCGCGGCTTCGGTGAATTTTCGGATGACTTTCCCTGCCTGCACCGAGTCCGCATCGGTCAGGAAGTTGTGGGCCTCGTCCATCCCGAGCAAAAGCGGCGTCTCCTTGATCCGATCGTAGGTCGGATCGTTCGAGAGCTTCTGGTCGATCAACAGCGACGAGAGCGCGAGGACGACGGCCTCGGTCGCCCGCGTGTCGTTGACGTGGTAGGTCGGGACGACCGACAACCCCCCGGGGCGGACGAACTCGTGGATGAGATCGGTGATCGGACGAGCGTCCTGATCGAAGACGTGCCCGAAACCGAGGACGCGACGGCGGACGGCGTCGAACGTGGCCTCGTGGACCCGGCCCGATTCGTCGAGCTCCTCCCGCAGAGCGGGATCGTCGAGGAATGTCGTGAACTCGTCGTACGTGGCCGTTGGCCCGTACTGGTCTCGGAACCGCGGGAGGAGGACGCTGACGAGCGCTCCATACTGATTGTCGTTTAACCCGCTACCCGCGACCAGCCACGGGTTCTCGTGGACCATCGCGAACGGAATCGTAAACTCGACCTGTTCTGCGCGGTGGTGGCCCGCCGAATACGACGCCGAGCCGACTTTCGGGACGAAAACAGTCGTCTCGTCGTGGCCGCCGTAGGCGACACCCTCTCGATCGAGCCGTCGCGCGAAGTCGTCGTCCAGCTCGGGGTTGTCGTCGTGCATCTGGGCGTACTCGTCCTGTGGATCGAACTGGACGACAGCGGGCTGGACCGATCGGCCGTCCGCCATCGGGTACGTCCGCTCGTCAGCGAGATACTGCCGGAGGATGTTTTTTGCGCCATGGGTCTTTCCGGAGCCCGTGCCGCCGGCGATCAGCGTGTGTCGGAAAATAAGGGGGTCGCCCGCGGCGTAGTCGTCTTTGAGCCGATAATCGATCGTCGGGGGCGACGCCGCTGTTTTCACTTTCTCACCGCCGACCGAGAGGTGGCCAAGGAAGACGCCGTCGTCCGGCATCTTCAGCCCCGTTTTGATCTGCTCGGTGTCGGTCGCCTGTTCGATGACTGTCTGGGGTTTCGGGACGCGATCGGTCATGCGGCGCTTGAGTTCGCCGTCGTCGTCATACAGCACGGCAACCGGTTCGAGGCTGGCGACGAACTTGTAGTCGGCCTCGTCGACACCCTCGGTTCGCATCGCTCGCCGGGCGTGGATCTCCGTCGCGTCGTCAGCGTGGTACTGCTGGGCGTACTCCAGTCCCGTGATGCGACAGAACAGCGACTCGCCGTCCGGGTACGGGGCGATCAGGTAGCTCCCGATGCGGATCGACGATCGGTTGCCCTGGGTAACGTACGCCCGGAGCGAGGTGTCGTCAGCGTCTTCGGCGATTCGAAGCCCCTGGGAGACACAGATCGTACCGATCCCGGTGTCGTCGCCGCGTGGCTCGACTGGTGTCTGCTCGAAGTCGTCGACCTGACCTGTGCTGTCCGCCGTCGCTGATGCCGACGCCGACTCGGTCTCGTCGCGCTCGGCCGTCTCGTTGTCGTCCGCAGTAAACTCACCAAAATCACCCAGGTCGCTCATGTCACACCCATCCGGCCGATTCTACAAACGCGTTTCCCTCCAGTTGCCACGACTGTGTCAAATAGGCGACAGTCCTGGTACCGAACGTGGCACTGCACCAGACGGCAGGTGAACGTCCCGGACCGCTCCTCGATGAAGCACATCCAGAGGATGGTCCTTCCAGTGCCCGACTGCCCGCACACAAGATGCTATCCGCTCAGCGACGAATCAGCCGCACAGAACTCGTCGATGCCTAAAATACCGCTTTGTCGGCACGTCCATACGCTCCCCAGGCTACGCAAATCTCTCTGCAAAACTCACCGCTTCCGCAGTGCAATCGCAGGATCGCTGACTCCCCCGTTGTTGTCGATCGGGGACTACCCCATCGTCGGCAGCGACTGTTCAGGGACCGTTACCAGTTGCGTGTTGCTGTCGTACGCAACGACGCCGGCAGTTGCGAGTGCAGGCAGATGCGAGTGGTGAAGCTCGATCGCGGCGCGATCGGTGTCGGTGACGACGTCACGGGCAGCAAGTTCGGCTGCGAGAACGTCGAGCGAGCAGTGAGGGCCACGGTTGGCGAGTACACGACAGAGGGGGAGTCGAACCGGATGGACGACGGTCCGGAGTGTCGTCTCCACGTTCTGCCCAGTAGTGTCGAGCAGGCCGGCTATCGTGGCCGGATCGATCGGAAACGAGTCGTCGAGTTCGACACCAATGTCGGGGTCCCAGTCGACGATCTCGTGTTCGGCCAGTCGGGGCAGGTGATTGTGGACGAGGCTGATGCGGATCTCTTTGCGGGTAGTCGCGATCTCATATGACTCGCTAGCGAGTTCCGTGGTGAGTTCCTCGAGCGTGAGGCGGCGATCGCAGCGGCCGAGAATCTCGAGGAGACGGAGCCGGCGAGGGTTCCGGAGCATGTCGTAACACTCCGTCGGAATAGCAGCGAGCGTGTCCTGGGGAGTATCGTCGCCGGAGGGGGAGTCCCGGGGACTGTCGTCGCCGGAGGGGGAGTCAGATCTCATTATACAGACCAACTACTGCAGGCCCGATAAACCCATTTCCAAAACGATTTGGCTGCTGAAGATGATATTACTCAGCCGAGATCCGAGTAGGACGACATTACGGCACCGTTACAGTCGATAGCTTCCCCACCAGCGTTCATACTGATCGGGACAGTCTCACCACCAGCGTTCATACCGATCGGAAAGACGAACATCTCGACACTGACGGTCGCCATCGAACAGGCCCGTTCGGCACCGATCCGCCAGATGCCACGGTCTTTTTGCGGCTACGGCCTGTAGAAGCCGGTATGCTCATAGTCCGCGGCCGCGCGGGTGGGACCGAACTCACCGGGACGTTGTACGAACGGGGTGAATCGGCTCCCTCCTTTCGCGGGGCACCCGACGAGGACGCCGCGTACGTCTGGGTCTGCGACGAGTTCTACGAGGTCGACAGCGGCGGAACGACCCAACTCGTCGACGGCCGCGAGGTCAACGTCGCGTTCGAGTCGCCGATGCCGCGTGGGTTCGATACGCGCGATCAGGCGATCGAACAGGCCAGAGAACACGTCCGTACGCAGTTCGCACGGATCGGCGTCGATCCGGACACCGTCGAGTTCGCGGTCGAGAAAGGCGATCACGAGTGTTTCGGCTGACGCGATCACGAACGGAACCCGGGCCGATCGTCACTCGAACAGCACTGGCCGATCGTCACCCGAACAACGCCGATCGTCATCCGGTGAAGCCAGCAGCGGTCAGTACGCGGTGCCGACGTCCTCGCCCCAGCGGTGATCGTCGTAGGTCCGATCCTGGACCGTGTCGAACTGTGTCTCGAGGCGGTCACGGAGCGATCGCTTCTCGGCCTGGCCGATCCGGGCGAGTTCGTCCGCTTTCTCGACGATCGTCGGCGGCCCGTGGGCGATCGCAACGTCCTGGAGGAGCTGCAACGCGAGTCGGGTACGGGTGTCGGGGTCGCGCGTGAACGCATAGGGGGCCTCGATCCGGTAGCAGAGGTCGTCACGGGGATCGTAGACGACGAAGAACGTCACCTCGTAAGCCTCCGGGTCGAGGGTTCGGTGGACGCCTAAGGCGTCGCCGTCGATCGACAGCGGGCGATCGACGCCGCCCCGGGACCGAAACCAGTTGGTGTAGCTCAGTGTCGAACTGTCTCGGTCCCAGCGCTCGCCCTCGACGTCATCGACGTACTCACCACGTTCTAGAAGTCGGGTGAACAGCGCCGAATCGTCTGCCCATGGGGCGTCACCGCCTTTCTGTTTCACTGCTCGCGTTATCACTCGCGTCGCTGGATTTTTGACAAACCCGACGAGCGGACGATCGCGATCGACGAACTGCTCGACAAGTCGAATGTAGTTTTCGAGCACTGTCTCTGGCTGCGGGCTCTCCAGCAAGAAGTCGGCAAGGTCGGGATGCTGGTCGGCCCAGCGAAGCAGGCCACGCGGATAGAGCGGTCCGTCGAGAACGAGTAGATCGTCGACGTCAGCGGCGTGGTCGAGCGCGTGGGTGCTCTCCGCGAGATACAGCGCCAGCGCGTGGACGACCCCCTCGGCGAACCGCGGGAGCGGCGGAATCTTGACCGCCCGGCTTCGGCTGTACCCCTCGTCAAACTTGCCCCAGGATTCGTCGACGGTCATCGTCTCGTCGTTCGAGTGGACCGTCATCACCGTCGTTCGCGATCGGTGCAGATCGAGATCGCTCGGCGTCGCGCTCATTGCGGCCTGTGCGATATCGATGACGAGGCCGTTTTTGAACGTCGTCGGATTGATCGTCCCCGCATCGAGGCCGTGTTCGGTCGGGAACGGCGGCTCCTGTAAGGCGACGTCTTCGCAGTCGACAAGCTGGCGTGATTGCTCGTCGATCGGAGCGACGATCGTCCGGCCATCCTGAACGAGGGGGTCGAGAAACTCCGCCCAGACCGTTTCGGCGAACGCACGGCGATCGCGTTCGTCGGCACCGTGGTCGATCCGCCGTGCCAGGCGGGCGATGCCGTCGAAGTGGACCGGATCGAGTGTCATGCACGATGGCTCCAAGTCCATCCTCAAATATCCAGTGGTCGGCCGGGGCCGATCGTCACGAACGAGATACTATGTGGTTACCGTTCTGCAACAGTGGCCTAACTCGGGCTGTGTCGTACCCGGTGTTCCGCGATACGAAGAAATATATAATATAAAATAATGATTCTAATCAGCCCATGTCACAGCGACGACTGGAGACGGTCGATCTGACGATGGAGCCGATCAACTGGCGGCGGACGCCAACCGGCGTGACAATCTACGACGAGGACAACCCCGACGCCTGGGTACAGTTGACGTTCGAGGCCGGCGTTGCGCCCGACCACCGGCTGTTCATGATCTGTAATGAGTGTGGGGCGATTCTTCCCCAGCGAAGCAAACCCGGCAGTGGGACCATCTGTGGCGACTGTGGGGCATCCTTCGATCACGGAGATGCCTGAGATCGCCACCGAACGGCCGAACGGACATGCCTCCCGACCAACGTCGACGAGGTGAATTACCACTACTGTCGGGGAGGCGACGCCGAGAGACCGTATCGCCCCGTACTGTTGGGAACAGACAACGATAGCTAATTACGCCAGGGCCGGTATCCGTCCCACATGGACGCTGCGTTGATCATCCTCGACGGCTGGGGGCTCGGTGACGGTGAGGGACGAAACGCGATCGAGGCGGCAGCGACGCCGAACTTCGATCGGCTCGCCGACACCGAGACGTACGGGACACTCGAGGTGGCCGGGCGACGGGTCGGCCTCCCGGAAGGACAGATGGGCAACAGCGAGGTCGGCCACCTGAACATCGGTGCCGGCCGGGTCGTCTACCAGGAGTACACCCGAATCTCGGATTCGATCGCCGAAGGCTCCTTCCGAGAGAACGACGCGATCAACACGGCATTTACCAACGCAATCGAAAACGACGGGACGATCCACTTCGTCGGCCTCGTCAGCGACGGTGGAGTCCACTCCGACCACCAGCATCTCCACGCCCTGATCGAACTAGCGGGCGATCGGGACGTCGAGGCCGTCACGCACGCAATTACGGACGGCCGTGACACCTCACCGACTGGTGGTCGCGGCTATCTCAAGGCCCTCGAGTCGGTCGTCGAGGACCACGGCACGGGTGACGTGGCGACAGTCACGGGTCGGTACTATGCGATGGATCGCGACCAGAACTGGGATCGGACGAAGCGGGCCTACGATGCGATCGTCAACCGTGACGCCGACCACGAGGCCGACTCGGCCGTCGAGGCCGTCGAAGCCGCCTACGATCGGGATCAGACCGACGAGTTCGTCGATCCAACGCTGATTGCTGACCAGCCAGCGCTCGAAGACGGTGACTCGGTCGTCTGGTTCAACTTCCGATCGGATCGTGCCCGACAGCTCACCCGCATGCTCGCCGATATCCGACCCGAGGCCTGGGCGGACGAGATCTCGACGAACCCGCCAGACGCCGCGGTCGTAATGATGACCCAGTATGACGAGACGTTCGACCTCCCCGTAGCCTACCCACCGAACCGGCCGAAACAGGTTCTGGGCGAAGTGCTCGCAACCGCCGGCAAAACGCAACTTCGGATTGCCGAGTCGGAGAAGTACGCCCACGTCACCTACTTCCTGAACGGTGGTCGCGAGGTCGAGTTCGACGGCGAGATTCGGAAAATCGTCGAGAGCCCGGACGTCCCGACCTACGACCTCCAGCCCGAGATGAGCGCCCCCGAAGTGTCGGACACGGCGATCGACACGATCGAATCGGACGACCCGGACGTGCTCGTGCTCAACTACGCGAACCCGGACATGGTCGGCCATACGGGCGATTACGACGCCGCGATCGAGGCCGTCGAAGCGGTCGATACACAGCTGGGCCGTCTCGTCGACGCCCTCGAAGACGCCGGGGCGGACGTCCTGATCACTGCAGATCACGGCAACGCCGACGACATGGGCACCGAGGACGCGCCACACACCGCACACACGTACAACGACGTCCCGCTTATCTACGTTGCCGGGGAGGAACGATCCGTGAGCGACGGCTCCGACGGCGGACAGCCGATTCGGACGGGCGGGACCCTCGCCGACATCGCCCCGACGATGCTCGAACTGATCGGGCTCGATCAGCCGCCCGAGATGACTGGGGAACCACTGCTCGAATAACGGCTACCGTGAGCACCGTCACCGATCGCCGTCACCCCACACGTGATTCGTGAGGCGATCGTCAGTAGCGTTTATATAAACCCAGCCGAAACGCTGCAGTATGAGTACATCCGGTTCGCTGATGGCAGAAGACGACGAAACGTTCATTCGCGAAGTGATCTACATCATGATCGTCTGGACGATCGCTGTGGTCGCCGCGGGGATCTTGCTGGTCCTGATCCGAGATCCGTTCTCCGGTGTGTTTGCGTTCACTGGCCTGTACTGAGAGTAGCTAGTCACCACCGATCGCCAGTACCGGGCCGACGATCGGCGGTAATTGACTCCACCGGTTCCTGTGAGCCTCGACAGCGTGAGGTCGGACCGACGATCACTCGACTCGGACGGGGTGAGCAAGCGTCGGTCCCCGGGGTGACGTTCCCACCAGCTAGTGATCGGCGAATGCGTTTATAACCCGAGCGCCCCACGGGTCGGACATGAGCGAGGAAACCGAGGACACTGAGTTCGCCACAGACAGTATTCACGCCGGCCAGGAGCCGGATCCGACGACGGGAGCACGTGCACCGCCGATCTACCAGACCACCTCCTACGAGTTCGACGATACCGACCACGCAGCCGCGCTGTTCGGCTTAGAGGAGTTCGGGAACATCTACTCGCGCATTATGAACCCGACGAACGCGATGCTCGAAAAGCGCATCGCGACGCTCGAAGGTGGCGTCGGCGCACTGGCAACGGCGTCCGGGATGGCTGCCTTCGATCTTGCAACATTCATTCTCGCGGATGTCGGAGACAACATCGTCTCCTCGTCGGCGATCTACGGCGGCACCTACACCTATCTCACCCACACCGTTGCCAAACGCGGGATCGAGACGACGTTCGTCGACACCCTCGACTACGACGCCTACGCCGAGGCGATCGACGACGACACCGCCTTCGTCCATCTGGAGACGATCGGGAACCCAGCGCTCGTCACGCCGGACATCGAACGCATCGCCGACATCGCCCACGACCACGACGTCCCGCTCTTTGTCGACAACACCTTTGCGACGCCGTATCTCTGCCGGCCGCTCGAACACGGCGCAGACCTCGTCTGGAACTCGACGACGAAGTGGATCCACGGCGCCGGCTCGACAGTCGGCGGGATTCTCGTCGACGGCGGCTCATTCCCGTGGGATGAGGGTGACTACCCTGAAATCACCGAACCGAACCCCGCCTACCACGGGGTCAACTTCTACGAGACGTTCGGCGAGCAGGCGTTCTCGATCGTCGCCCGCACCCGCGGGCTGCGGGACCTGGGCAACCAACAGTCGCCGTTCGACGCCTGGGTCACCCTGCAAAAACTCGAATCACTCCCGCTGCGGATGGAGAAACACTGCGAGAACGCGATGGCGGTTGCCGAGTATCTCGAGGATCACGACGCCGTCGACTGGGTCAACTACCCCGGACTCGAGAGCCACGAAACGCACGAAAACGCCACGAAGTACCTCGAGGGCGGCTACGGCGGCATGATCACGTTCGGTCTCGAAGGCGGGTACGATGCCGCCGAAACTGTCTGCAACGAGGTCACCCTCGCAACCCTGCTGGCCAACGTCGGCGACGCGAAAACGCTGATCATCCATCCGGCGAGTACGACCCACCAGCAGCTGACTGAGGAGGAGAAACTTGCGAGTGGGACCACCGACGACCTCGTGCGGCTGTCGGTCGGCATCGAGGACGTCGACGACGTGATCGCCGACCTCGACCAGGCGATCGAGCAGGTGTAGGCTACTGACAGCCGATCGCTCGGACCGCTCGCAACTCATAAGCCACGCGGTTAAGTTCTCTCGTCGCAACTGGAAGGCCATGGGAACAGGACTCCTTACCTCCGACGCTGTCGACCAGTTCGTGACCACGTCTCAGGATGCCGTCGGGACAGCCCTCAGATCGGTCACGTACTTCACCCGGGACGACTTCGAGCAGCTGTATCTCCGCGAGGAGCTAGAGCGAAACGCCGACCTCGAAACGTTTATCGGCAACGAGTGGCGCGGATTCAAAGTCACACAGGCTGCCTACGAAGGGTCCGAACTCGGCCAGTACCAGTACACGATCCGTGCGTTCGACAACGGCTATCTCCTGCGTGTCACCTCCGAACGGGAGGGCGTGTTTGTGACGACCGACGATCTCACGCTCGACGAGTTCGAAGATCTCGCAACTGCGCTCGGCGACGCACTCAGACGTCGAGAATAGCAATCGGCGGTAAACTCGAACTGAGATAGGCAGTGACTACGGCCACGCGCCTGTTATGAAACTGCCGGTCAGTGACTCCGGCAACGCCCGCCCGCTCCACTCGATTCCGCCTCGGATTCGTCCTGAGCCGGCCGGTCGATCGTCGACTCGGTCCCGATCGGAAGCCCAGATCCGAGCTCCCCATGGATTCCGAGCAATTGTGCAAAACGCTGACGCTCTGCAGCATGCCTGTCAAGAGTCATGCTGACGAGGATGCACGGAACGGTTGTAGTAATGCGGATCGTTTTCACCGGAAACGGAAACCTACTACGATGAAACAGCCCGACTCCGTCGTGGATTTTCACGTTCGGATAGCACCAACTGGAACCGTACAGCGGCTACCCCTATCTCCGGCAGCAACCCACTGGAGTCGTAACACCCTTTTTTCTCAGGCCCGTTACTGCGTTCAATGACCGATCTGCCAGCACCAGTCGATCGCGAACTCGGCGTCCACGATGATTTTACGCCAACTGACGACGGCTACGACCTCACGACCACCGTCTTCGAGACAACCGTTACAGCCGACGAGGCCGACGGAAAACGCGACGGCGAGTTTACCGTCACCGTCGTGCTCCCGACGCTCGATGCCGCAGTGGACGGCGAGTCCGTCGCGAGCGTCGTCGAGGACGGCTGGTTCGAGACCCTCGAACGGCGACTCGAGGACGTCTTCGGCGTCGCTCACACCAGCACGCACGGGGATCCGATCGCCGATCGCGACGGAGAGAAAATCACTGTGACCCTCGAGTACGTCGCCTGGAACGCCGCTGAAGGGGTCGCAGACGCCAAGGCACTGATCGAATTCGTCGAGGGAACGTACGCCCAGGGAATTATCCCCGGCTACGACTACCGTGGAGAAGCGGCGACGCTGATCGACAACGCTGCGGACCGCGGGCAGGAGGCGGTCGACGACAGCGGCAGCGAACTGCCGATGTAAGCGGACGGACGCAAAACCGATCCGCTCTAGTCCATCGCGATATACGTCTGAGTGTCTTCGACACCACTGATGCCCTGAATCTTGGTCGCTGCGATCTCCTTGACCGCCGCTGGCGTCTCGACCTGTGCCTTCGCGATGATATCGACATCGCCAGCGACGATGTGGGCCGATTGGACGCCCTCGATCGATTCGATGTTGTCTCTGAGCCGATCCGCCTCGCCCGTGTTCGCTTTGATCATGACGAATGCTGTAACCATCAGTTGACACCTCCGGCGCCTGCGTTCGCGGCTGCACGGCCCGGTGATTCACCGACCAGCAGCTGCCTGACATTGCTCAACACTTTGAAATCCGCCAGGACGACGAGCCGATCGCCATCCTCGAGCGAGAGATCCTCGTTCGGAATCGCAAGCTCCTCGTCGCGTTTGCCAAACGCAAGGACGGTTGCGTCGGCCGGGAGCTGCAGTTCGCTGATCGTGTAGCCGTTGACAGGAGCACTGTTGGTGATCGTGAGTTCGACGATCTGTAAGTTCTGGGCGATGTCTGCGATCGCGCGGATCGTCCCGCCGAGCAGTGCGTTTTTGGCACCGATCGCACCGAGCCGTTCGGGGTAGATCACCTCATCGACCTCGTCGGCGTACTTGCGGTAGATCCCTTCGCGGTAGGCCTCGTCGATGCGCATGATCGTCCGACAGCCGTAGTGGTTGGCGATCATGCAGGCGGTGAAGTTGATGTTCAGGTCACCAGTGAGTGCCCCGAGTGCGTCGGCGTCTTCGACGCCGGCTTGTTTCAACACGTCTTCCTGAGAGCCGTCGCCAGCGACGACGGTAAATTTCTGTTCGCGAGCCCGCCTGACCATCGTTTCGTCGGGCTCGATCAACGTCACCTCGTGGCCTTCCTCGCGCAAGACACGCGCCGTGCGTAGCCCGACTCGTCCGGCACCAATGATCACAAACCGCATGGACGGGTGATACGCTCCCCCCGCTCAATAACTTTGCCCCACGATCACATACCACCGATCGGCGCCCGACCAAAAGCTTTAGTCGTGCGAGAGAGTACCACACCAGCGAGACAGATGGTTCACGCCTTCATTATGGTGAAGACGGCCGCCGGAAAGTCCGAGGGGCTGCTTTCGTCGATCAAAGACGTCGAGGCGGTCTCCCATGCCCATATCGTCGCCGGTAACTACGATATCATCGCGGAAGTCGACGCTGAAGAGGTCTACGACGTCCTCAAGGCCGTTTCCTCGGGCATTCAGAGCCTCGACGGCGTGACCGACACGAAGACGTACATTACGATGGACTAAGCCCTTAGCTGCCGTGCTGTCGGTCGAGAAGCTTCGCTCACTGGCAGCGAGTACGTTGTGACTGTCTCTCTTCTCCGGATCGTGCGATCGCCAGCAGATGCCGATCGCACAGCCGTCCTGCGATCGGGTGCGTACTGACGTTCAGTCGCTACGATAGTACTCCAGATCGCGAAGGTCAGTCTCCGCCGCAACCGTTTCGAGCCGCGAGAGCTGGTCAGCCAGCTGCGGCGGCAGGTCGTCGTAGACGCACTCGAACAGATCTTCGTGATCCGGGAGTGGGGTCGACTCGGCAATCTCGACCGCCTCGTCGAGTTCCCGTTCGGTCTCGGCCTCGATCTCCTCGACTCGCTCGTCGTCGAGGACGCCCTGCTCGCGGAGGAACGATTCGTACCGATCGAGCGGATCGGCAGTCCGCCAGTCGGGCAACTCCTGTTGGCCGTCACGGTACCGCGAGGGATCGTCGCTCGTCGTGTGGGCACCCTGGCGGTAGGTGAGGCTCTCGACGAGAACTGGGTCGCCGTTCCGGGCGGACGCGAGCGCGTCAGTGACGACCTCGCGGACGGCGAGCGGGTCATTGCCGTCGACGCGAACACCCTCAAAGCCGTACGCCTCGGCTTTTTCCGCGATCGTCGCACTCGCCGTCTGGCGCTCACGGGGGAGCGAGATTGCCCAGCCGTTGTTCTCACAGAAGAAGACGACGGGGGCGTCGAACACGCCAGCAAAATTGAGTCCTTCGTGGAAGTCACCCTCAGAGGTCGCGCCGTCACCGAAGTAACAGCAGACCGCGTCCGAAGAGCCAGCGTAGTCCGCAGCCATCCCCAGTCCAACAGCGTGGGGGATCTGGGTCGCGATCGGCACCGACTGCGGAAACACGTTCAGATCGTGATCGGAGCTGTACTCGGGGTAGCCACGCCGAAAGAGGAGGATGTCACGCATCGGGACCCCGAATGCGAGTTGCATCGCGTTCGATCGGTAGGTCGGAACGAGCCAGTCTTCGTCGGCGAGGGCGTGTGCTCCACCGACCTGCGAGGCTTCCTGGCCCGCAAACGGTGGATAGCCGCTCATCCAGCCCCGTCGCTGGAGGGCGATCGCCCGTTCGTCGAACCGCCGCGCGCGAACCATATCGCGAAAACAGGCGACTGCATCGTCCGTGCTCACTCGACTCTCGCTGAGTGACGTGTCAGCGATGACGCGATGCATGGTGACAGATTATCGCCGGCGATCAAAGTGGTTGTGGCGGGATCAGTGTCGAACACGCGATCAATCAGAAGACAGCACGACCGTCGGTGACAGGACGGCGACCCGCCTTGGCCGATCAGCGCGGAACTCCGTTCCGCGAGCAGTCAGGCGAAGCCCGACGACGGCGGTAACTACGAACACTAATCCGTATCAGTCGTCCGTCTCGACCACGGATTCGAGAACGGTCTCGACCCGATCGAGCACTACGTGTGGCTGCTGAGTCGCGTCAACGCGGACGAACCGATCGGGGTGGCGATCGATGAGCCGTTCGTAGTTTGTTCGGACCGATTCGAGATAGTCGGCGTGTTCGAACTTATTCGTCGCACCGGCGCGCTGGGCAGCCGTCTCAGGATCGAGGTCGAGATAGATCGTCAGGTCGGGCTCGATCGAGAACGGCTCGTGGATGTCGACGACGTACTCGAGTGGGTCGTCGAGTCGTCCCTCGGCTGCGAGCGTCGCTCCCTGATAGGCGAATCTGGAATCCGAGTACCGATCGGAGATCACGAGGGTGTCGTCGTCGAGCGCTGGCTCGATCACCCGCGAGAGGTGGTCGGCATGGTCTGCGGTGTAGAGGAACAGTTCGGCGAGGGGATCTGCATCGTCATCAGCGATCGATCGGGAGACGACCTCGCCGTACCAGGAGTCGTCCGTGGGCTCGCGGGTGAAGATGGCGTCGGGATACGTTTCCTGCAGTTCCTCCCAGACAGTCGTCTTGCCGCTACCGTCGACCCCCTCAAGCGTGACCAGCATGATCTCCCCTCGTCGGCGGCGGCTATTACAAGCTGCTGTTTTCAGTTTGTGACCCTTACAATGTAGCCGACCAGCTATTTACCGCCTCGAATATATATTTCCACTATGAAGGTCCTCGTTACTGGCGGTACGGGTTTCATCGGAACGAATCTCTGTGCGGAACTGCACGATCGCGGCCACGATGTCACGGCACTATCGCGTAATCCGGACGGGAGTGACCTCCCGGCAGGCGTCGAGACGGCGATGGGTGATGTCAGCGCCTACGACTCGATCGCCGACACCGTCGCGGGCCACGATGCCGTCGTCAATCTCGTCTCGCTCTCGCCGCTGTACAAGCCACGGGGGGAGGCAAACCACGAACGCGTCCACCTCGGCGGGACCGAGAACCTCGTCCGCGCCGCAGAAGAACACGACGCCGATCGGTTCCTCCAGATGAGTGCCCTCGGTGCCGACCCGAACGGCAAGACCGACTACATCCGCGCCAAAGGGCGGGCAGAGGAGGTCGTCACCGAATCGAGCCTCGACTGGACGATCTTCCGTCCGTCAGTCGTGTTCGGAGAGGGTGGCGAGTTCGTCGACTTCGCGAAAAAACTAACCACGCCGTACGTGACAGGGCTCCCTGGTGGAGGCACGACCCGATTTCAGCCGATCTGGATCGGAGATCTCGTTCCGCTGCTCGCCGACGCACTCGAAGACGAAACCCACGTCGGCGAGGTCTACGAGGTGGGTGGTCCCCAGATCGTCACGCTGGCAGACGTGACCGAACTCGCCTACGAGGCCGAGGGCAAGTCCGTCACCATCCTGCCGATCCCGATGTCGCTGACGAGGTTCGGGCTGACGGCAGCAGATCCGCTGCCGTTTATTCCGTTCGGTCCCGATCAGGCACGATCGCTCGAAATGAACAACACGATCGTCGACAACAATGTCACGGCGTTTGGGGTCTCCGAAGACGAGTTGACCACGCTCCGAGAGTATCTCGATATCGATCCCCAGTCAGTTGCCGACCAGCGACAGTCAGCGTGACGCTGGCACCAGGCTGGTAGTGTCCACTCACCAACCAATGGTGTCAGCCTACTAGCCGATAGTGTCATTCTAGTAGACAGTATAAAAGCAGTGTAGTTGACAGTAACGACCGTTCTCTCGACCGAAATGGCTGCGCTGAGCCCTCGCAGCGGCGCGGTTCTGGATAATATGATGATATTCGAGAAATTCATACCATCACAAGATTTATATCCTTAATCCGATTGGTACCAATTCAACGGAGCCCCCTACAAAAATGAAGCTGGCGATGATTGGATTCGGACAGGCCGGTGGTAAAATCGTCGATCGGTTCCTCGATTACGACGATCGGACCAACAGCGGGATCGTCCGCGCGGCGATCGCGGTAAACTCCGCGAAAGCCGACCTGATGGGTCTCGAAAACATTCCACAGGAGAACCGTGTGCTCATCGGCCAGGCCCGCGTCAAGGGCCACGGCGTGGGTGCTGACAACGAACTCGGCGCGGAAATCGCCGAAGAAGATATCGACGAGGTTCAGAATGCGATCGACGCGATTCCGACCCACGAGGTCGACGCGTTCCTGATCGTCTCCGGTATGGGTGGCGGGACGGGGTCGGGCGGCGCGCCCGTCCTCGCAAAACACCTCAAGCGAATCTACACCATTCCCGTCTACGGGCTCGGCGTCCTCCCCGGGACGGACGAGGGTGGGATCTACACGCTCAACGCGGCACGATCGTTCCAGACGTTCGTCCGCGAGGTCGACAACTTGCTTGTCTTTGACAACGACTCGTGGCGACAGACCGGCGAGTCCGTCGAGGGCGGGTACGACCAGATCAACGAAGAGATCGTCCGCCGCTTTGGCATTCTCTTTGGCGCTGGCGAAGTCGGTGAGGGCCAGGAAGTCGCCGAGAGCGTCGTCGACTCTTCGGAGATCATCAATACGCTCTCGGGCGGTGGTGTCTCCACCGTCGGCTTTGCAAGCGAGGAGGTCGAACTCAACACGGGCGGTGGGCTACTCTCGCGGTTTACCGGTGACAGCGGCGGGAGTGAGGACAACCTCGACGCCGCGAACACGACCAACCGAATCACGAGCCTCGTTCGCAAGGCTGCACTCGGCCGGCTAACGCTGCCATGTGAGATCGACGGCACCGAACGTGCCCTGCTCGTGCTCTCGGGTCCTTCGGAGTATCTCAACCGGAAAGGCATCGAACGCGGTCGGAAGTGGCTCGAGGAGGAAACCGGGAGCATGGAAGTTCGCGGTGGAGACTTCCCGCGCGAGGAGCCAGAGGTCGCAGCGGCGATCTTGCTGTCGGGCGTGACGAACGTCCCACGGATCAAACGGCTCCAGCAGGTCGCAATCGAGGCTCAGGAGAACATCGACGACATCCAACAAGAGAGCGAAGAGAACCTAGAAGAGCTCGTCGAAGACGACGAAGACGAGCTCGAGCCGCTGTTCTGACGGCGGTTCGAGTATACACAGCGACTACGGGGGCAGGGACAGACACGGATCGACCACTGGTCACCCAGTCAGCCGTTCCCGTCGGTGACTCCGACGTGTTTTTTGGGACGTATCGACAACCCCCAGCAGATGAACGTCGTCGTCCCGTTCGCCGGCGAGACACCGAAAACACGCCTCGAACCCGCACTCGATCCCGACGAACGGGTGTCGTTCGCCCGTGCGATGCTAACGGACGTACTCACTGCCATCGACGACGCGGGCCACGAGCCGACGGTACTGTCGACGTCGCCTCTCGATCTCACGGTCGACGCGAGGGTGATAGTCGACGATCGACGGCTGACACCGGCAGTCAACGCACAGCTTGTAGCCGCTGATGCGCCCATCGCGATCGTCATGGCCGACCTCGGGCTGGTCACGCCTGCCGCGATCGATCGGCTCTGTACCCAGCCAGGAGAGGTGGTGATCGCCCCGGGCCGCGGTGGTGGGACGAACGCACTCGTCGTTCGCCACCCCGAATTTCGGGTGGACTACCACGGCGCGTCGTATCTCGACCACCGGGCGATCGCCAGCGAGATCGGTGCCGACGTGGAGACGATCGACTCCTTTCGGCTCGCAAGCGACGTCGATGAACCGGCTGATCTCGTCGACGTGCTCGTACACGGGACCGGACGCGCACCTGACTGGCTTCGGTCGCTTGGGTTCGAACTCGAAACGGGTGACGGCCGGGTAGCAGCGACACGGGAGTGATGGTTGAGTCGATCGTGACGAACTGACAGCGATGCAGAAATTGGTGAATGCGCACGCTACAACCGACTGTCACGGACTGGCGTGGATCACCCGTCAGAACGTCTCAAACTGAACTCTTATATTCGCCGCGACAACAGAGCGAGGTATGCGTCCCGGGGCAACAGAGTACGACGTCGAGGTGGCGATCGACGACGAAGCCATCGAGTCATTACTGGCAGTCACCCCGGAGGACGTCACACGCCCGTCAGAACTAACTTTCGCACGAAACGTGTTCATCCCGCTGACGACGGCCTGTCGGTACACCTGCACCTACTGTACGTACTTCGACCCGCCGGGGCAGGCGTCGCTACTCTCACTCGAGGAGGTCCGCGAGATCTGTCGAGACGGCGCGGAGGCGGGCTGTACGGAGGCACTCTTTACGTTCGGTGACGATCCGGACGATCGGTACACCGAAATTCATAGCCAACTCGACGACTGGGGGTACGACTCGATCCATACGTACCTGCGAGCAGCCTGTGAAGTCGCTCTCGAGGAGGGACTGCTACCCCACGCCAACCCGGGCGATCAGACCCGCGAGCAGATGGCCGCAGTGGCAGACCGCAACGCCAGTATGGGTGTCATGCTCGAATCGACCGCCGACGTCGACGCCCACGCTGGACCACGGCAGAAAGAGCCGAGCCAGCGCTTGCAGACGATCAAAAATGCGGGAGAGCTCGATGTTGCCTTCACGACGGGGATCCTGGTTGGGATCGGAGAGACGTGGCGCGATCGAGCCGAAAGTCTGCTCTCGATTGCCGCGCTCCACGATCGGTACGACCACATCCAGGAAGTGATCGTCCAGCCAGTCGTCCAGAACGAGCGCTGGACGGACGGCTCCCCCGATCTCGAAACGATGCGTCGGGTGACGGCGATGGCCCGCGTCGCGCTCCCCGAGGCAGTGTCGGTGCAGGTGCCGCCGAACCTCGCGCCAGCCCGAGACCTGATCGACTGCGGCGTCGACGACCTCGGCGGCGTCTCGCCGGTCACCGACGATCACATCAACCCCGACTACGCCTGGCCCGCAGTACGGGAACTCGAAGAGATTGCCGAGAAAGCGGAACTACCGCTTTCCGAACGCCTTCCGGTCTACGAGCGGTTCCTGCCGGCCGAGCTGCGAACCGACCAGTTCGACGGCGTCGCCGCGGACGGAACGGACTGCGATGGCGATCGGGACTGGATCTCGCCGGCGATCCGATCGGCACTGACTGCCGACGACGCGGCAGGCGATCGGTACCGTACCGTGCTCGAAACCGGGCGCTCAGACGGCTGAAGACGATCGGGCTGTTACGACCGGTGGTGCCGAACGCGCCGCCACGAGACACGGAACGTGTCGACCACACCTCGCACCGACCGTTGCAAGGAGTGCTATACCCCGCACCGACCCTTGCAAGGAGTGTTCCCCCCACTCCGAACATCGCAAGGGGTCCTGTTTATTGATCCGCACCCGTAGGACCGGACAGCTATGCACACCGCTGTCCAGCACCACCCCGCGCTGAGATGTCCGTCCTGTGAGCAGTCGCTTGTGGCCCGAGATGAGGCGCTCCACTGTCCAGCCTGTTCGGAATCAGTCCCGATCGTCGCCGGCATCCCTCGCTTCCCCGTCTCCCTCGATGACACTGCGGGCCCGGACGTGTTCGAGTTTCTCTCACCGATCTACGAGACGCCGCTGTGGTTTCCAGTCGTCTATCGGCTCATTGGAGGCCCGTTCGCCCCCATCGACGACCGATCGATGATCGCCGAGCTGCTCGATCCAGCCGGCGACGACGTCCTCGACGTCGCCTGTGGAACAGGGCGGTTCACCCGATATGTCGCCGACGAGGCAGCGTTCGTGTGGGGTATCGATGTGTCCGAAGAGATGTTACAGCAGGGCCGGAAGTACGTCGATCGCGATGCTGCCGAGAACGTCGGGTTCGCACGAATGGACGCCACTGACCTCCAGTTTGCCAGTGAGCAGTTCGACAGCGTCGCCTGTTGCTGGGCGCTGCATCTGTTTCCGGACATCCCCGAGACGGTGGCAGAGATCCATCGCGTCCTGAAACCCCAGGGGACGTTTGCCGGAACGACGATCACAGACACGCACGTGCTGTCCATGCCTGGGGTGCAGTACGGATTACAGCAGACGGTCGATCCCCACGTGTTCGATCGCGAAGAGCTCCGAGAGCTCCTGCACGAGGTGGGCTTTCACGGCGTCGAGTTCGAGCGACGTGGCGCGGCCCTGTTTTTCAAAGCGACGCGGTAGCGTGTGCTGTCGGCACCACTCAATCGGCACCACTCGTGACACCGCCGCTGTCCTCTCGCGGTCCTCCGGTCGCTCTTTCTGGATTATTGGACCCGATCGGCGAGACCTGATCACCCCACTCCGTCTCAGTCGTCGGCCGACATCGCTTGCTCCTCACCCGAAAGCAGCGGCGTCCCGTCGGCGTTCGGTCCCAGTCGTGGTCCGAACGGCGGGTCGTCGGGATCGATCACACGTCGGGTTTCGTAATCGGTCGATCGCTCGACCGGCACACGACCGATCGAGGAGATCATTTCGACGTAGTCGGCGATCGATCGGAACTCGCCGTACTCGCCGCCAGCCCGTTTGGTGATCTCTTCGGAGAGGATCGTTCCCATGAAATCGTCGGCCCCGCAGTTGAGCATCTTCAGGCCACCCTCGTCGCCGTACTTGACCCACGACGACTGGATGTGATCGATATTGTCGAGAAAGAGCCGCGAGACGGCGATCATGAGTTCGTCTTCGGCCTGTGAGGCCCCACCCGAGACGACGCCGTGGTCGTACAGGGGCGTGTTCTGGTGGACGAACGAGAGCGGGACGAACTCTGTGATGGCGCCGTCGACACGATCCTGGAGGTCACGGACCCGTTTCAGGTGAATCGCGCGGTGGGCCTCGTTCTCGACGTGGCCGTACATGATCGTCGACGTGAGCCCGAGCCCGGCCTCGGCGGCCCCTTCCATCGCTTCGAGCCACTCCTGGGAATCGATCTTGCCGGGACAGATGACGTCTCGAACTTCGTCGACGAGAATTTCGGCGGCCGTGCCAGGGATGGTGTCGAGTCCGGCCTCGCGCAAGCGGGTGTACACCTCCTCGTAGGACCAGTTGGTCCCCCGTCGGGCGTGGTACCCCTCTTCGGGCGTCATCGAGTGGACGTGGACGCCGTCGACGCTCATCGCCGAAATCTGGTCCGTGTAGGTGCCGGGGCTCGTCTCGTAGCGCTCGGGCGGTTTGTAGTTGACGTCCTTCGGTTTCGGATGGGCCTCAAGAATCTCTCGGTGTTCGTGATCGAGCGCGAACGCGGGGTGAAGTCCGGAGACAGAGCAAACCTCGTAGATTCCCCGGGAAACGGCGTCGGCGACGATCGCGCGGCTCTCGTCCGGTGTCTTGGTAAAGCCGGCGCTTTCGACCACAGCGTCGCGCTCGAACGTGTGTGCGGCGTCTTTGAAATTACAGAACAGACAGCCCACGTTACAGGCCGTCGTGACGTTGTTGTTCAGATTTGCGACGAAGGTGACCTCCTCGCCGACCATCTCGGCACGGCGTTGATCGGCAGCCTCGAGCACCCGCTCTTTGCGATCGTGGCGGATACCCTCGACGTCGGTTCCCGTCGTGAGTAACTCGATCGCGTCGTCGACCGTGAGTCGGTCGCCAGCGCGGGCGGTCGCGAGTGCGTTCTCGAAGCACTGGTCGGTCTCGGGAACGTAGTCGAACGTGAGGTCGGCGTCGGTCACCGGTCGCTCCATCGTCGTATCGAAGCCAGTACAGCGAGAAAAGGATGCTGGTCGCAATAATCGATCACGGTTGGTTGACATTTCCGGGAACCGAGATGGGGGTGACAAGCCGATTGTGAGGCGGTGGGCACTCGAGAGATGCGCGGCGATACTGAAACCTTCTTACCGTCCGCCCACAGCATCTGGTGTATGAACTGCGGCCTGCGTTTCCGGAGGTGTCTCGGGTGACGAGCGTCAAAGAGTTCCGAATCGAGGAAGAGGCCACGGCCGATCGGCTCGGCCGTGGCTCGTTCGTCTTTACGGACGACTACTCCGTCTTCGACTGGGGGAAGATGCCCGACCAGATCCCACAGAAAGGAGCGAGTCTCTGTTCGATGGGGGCGTTCAATTTCGAGCGACTCGAATCCGAAGGGGTCCCAACCCATTACCGGGGCGTCGTCGAAGACGGCGATATCGTCTCGCTCGACGAGACCACGAGCCCGCCACGGGAGATGGCGATCGAACTCACGCAGGTGCCCGATCTGCCACACGAGGGGCGGGAGTACGACTACGAATCCTACCACGCCGACGCGGGCGCGAACTATCTCGTCCCGCTGGAGATCGTCTTCCGCAACCGCGTCCCCGTCGGATCGAGTCTGCGCCGGCGGACCGACCCCGCCGATCACGGACTCGACTTCGAGCAGTGGCCCGACGAGGGCGTCGACCTGACGAAGCCGATCGTCGAGTTCTCCACGAAATACGAGGAGAGCGATCGGTATCTTGACCGCGACGAAGCTAACGAGATCGCTGGAACTGCCACAATCGACGACCTCGAGGCGATCGCTCGCGAGGTCAACCAGGTTGTCACCGAGCAAGCCGAGTCGGCCGGGCTGGTCCACGAAGATGGCAAGATCGAGTGTCTCTACTACGATGGCGAGATCCGCGTTGGGGACGTCGTCGGGACGTTCGACGAAAACCGGTTTAGCTACGAGGGAACGCAGCTCTCGAAGGAAGTGATTCGCCAGTATCACAAGCGCAGCCAGCCGGAATGGGTCGAGGCCGTCGCCCAGGCGAAAGCGGAGGCGAAACGCACGGATGTCGCCGACTGGCGGCAGCTGTGTGACGTCGACCCCGCACCCCTCGACGAATCGGTGCTCGAGACCGCACGAGATATGTACTGTGCCGGGACCAACGCCTACCTCGATCGAGAGCTGTTCGATGCGCCACCGCTGTCGAGTGCGATCGGCGCAGTACAGCGGCTGTAGTCAGACAGCGATTGTCACGCGCTCGGCGATCGGACGTATCGACCCCTTCCCAGGCGTCCCGCTCCGGGAGGAGCCATATGCTGGTTCAGGCGTCTCGTTTCGGGACGGGTCATATGCTGGTTCAGGCGTCAACAGCCACGATTTGCTATGATACTCGATCAAGACAGTAACCCTCATATGGTGGGAGTAACGAGGTGTTACTGAACACCAATGACGGCTCTCATCGGTGGCATCGTACTAAGTATCGTCCCATCCACACCCAGCGGCGTCGTTGCGATCGTCGCCAGCGTCATGGTGACCTTGATCGTCGCGACGTTCGCCTTCCTCGCGCTCGCACCGCTCATCTCCGAGACGTGGTCGGAACAGCTGAGTTCGACCGCTGACGGCGGCCCGTCGATCGACCAGACGGCCAACGACGCTGACTGAGACGGTCTGTTAGAACAGTGTGCCGGTGCAACCGCAGGACAGTTCGCAGTTGCACCGGAACTGGCTACTAACAGTCCGCACGAGCCACACCGAGTGCGATCGACACGCGGATCGATTTTTGGCGAGCCGATCGTTTTAGGACGGGACGCTGCCGTTGCGTTTCGAGACGGGACTACAGTCCGTACTGTTCGCGAACCAGGTGTGCCATCCCACGCTCTTCGAGGATCTCCATCGGCGCGAGCATGTCGAGCTGGACGACGCCGGGGAGCCGCCCGATCTGGACGCCGCCGGTGAACGTACACCGCGATCGGACCTCGCCCTCGCTCATATCGAGCAGTGTGCTCGCGCGATCGAAGGCGTTCTCGGTCGCGTCGTTGATCGTTGCGCCGCTCCCGATGACCTGGATCGGTCCCATATCGTCTTCGATGTCGACACCGTGTTTGTCGGCGAGTTCACGCCCAGTCTCGAGTTCCTCGTCGCTGTAGGGTTGGCTGATGAACGGGAGATCTGCCTCGTTCGGCAGGAGGATCGGACCATCGATCTCGAGGCCTTTGATGACTTCGACGTCCATCGTGACAGTTCCGCTGACGTCTGTCGTGTGCAAAGAGAGTTCGCCGTCGCCCTGGTTGGCGTGGAGGTCGCCGACGTAGACGCCTGCACCGTCGACTTTGACTGGACAGATGAGCGTCGCACCCGCCCGAACCTCCGGAACATCCATGTGGCCGTCGGTGCGCTCTTCGAGTTCCGCCTCGCTCTCGAGGCCCCAGTCGTGGTCGGCACCGACGAGGAACTGGCCGAAATCGCCCGCGTTGTGCGAATCCGGGAGTTCGATCGGCGGCGTCGTCCCGACGTTGCCGATAAACGGCCGCAGGCGACCGAGCGTGCCGGGCATCTCCGAGGGCTCGTACAGCA
>LFCJ01000591.1_pt1 | contig 23126 bp, 27 predicted proteins | sample 643141 | NCBI WGS metagenome assembly LFCJ01 (sample SAMN03766243, study PRJNA286221) | soda lake metagenome | biome: soda lake; feature: Kulunda steppe; material: water; isolation source: sample B1-Br-g2 brine of Lake Bitter-1 | place: Russia: Kulunda steppe | collected 2010-07
ATCATGGAGGGTCCGTTGATGAATGATTCGATTAAAGATGCATTTGGCATATTAACCATAATGAAAGCCTTATTGACGGGATTTATTTTCTCGACACTGATTGTATTTCCTTTCCTTGGTGTGCTTATCAATTGGATGCTTTTATACATTTATCACGCCTACGTTTATGGCATGCTTATTGTTATGCTTGCGGCAGGATGGGTTGTGCTCTGGCTTTACTTTTACTATAAAACCCTCAGTATGTATCAAAAAATGGACTCTGCGACCCTTAAAAAACGATTTAAAAGCGACGTTTTGATGGGCGCCGCCATTATACTTATTGTGGGAACCATTGCGGTGATTTACTTGGTACCGCGTTTAACTTAGGAGGCTTACAACATGAATCGCAAAACATTAATCATAGCAGTGATTGCCATAATGGCGCTTATCATTGTCGATCAACTGAGCAAACAAATTGTTGCGGACAATATGACTTTGGGACAAAGTGTTGAACTGATTCCGTCCTTTTTATATCTTACCTATCATATCAATACAGGCGCCGCTTGGGGTATGTTCGCCGGTCAAATGACGTTTTTCCTGATTGTCTCAATCATTGCACTGGCAATATTTTTTGTGCTTGCGCGTGAAATGCACTTTTCAACCAAGCCCTTTTTCTCCGTTGGCGTCGTATTGTTGATTGGCGGCACCATCGGCAACTTAATAGACCGGATGGTTTACGCATATGTGATCGATTTTATCGATGTGTATATTTTTTCTTATGACTTTCCAATATTCAATGTCGCGGACATGGCCCTCACCATAGGGTGGATTGCCTTAGCGATTGATATCATTTTCCTCAATCCAAAGCGAGATGAAGCCAATGCCAACAATAACTCACACGTATGATGGTGATGCCTTGCGTCTGGATAAAGCCATAAAGATGCTTGAACCTGAACTTTCAAGAAATCAAATCAAGGCGCTGATTGACGATGGACGCGTACGCGTGGATGGCACAGTGAAAAAAGCGAGTTTTACTGTGCGCAAGGATATGACCATTGTCTTGGATATCCCCAGTAAAACAAGCCAAACCCCACTTGTTCATCATTCCCTTAAATTGGACATTGTCTATGAGGATGATGATTTGCTCGTTGTTAATAAGCCAAGCGGCCTGATGACCCACCCTGCTCAAACCAGTGATGAAGTCACCCTTTTGCATGGATTGCTTAACGCCATTGATGCATCAAAATTCGACGAACCGATGCGCGCGGGGGTGGTCCATCGATTAGACCGCCACACCAGTGGTCTTTTGTTATTTGCCAAAAACCAAAGTGTCCTAAATACCCTGCAAAAACAGCTTGCAAACCGTGAAATCAAGCGTCACTACAAAGCCCTGGTCCACGGTACGTTCGCCCACCAAAAAGGCACCATTGACGCGCCGATTGGCCGTCATCCTGTCAAACGCCACACGATGAGTGTTGTCAGTGAAGGCAAAGCCAGTGTGACCCATTTTAAAATTCTTGAATCGTTTGATTCAACCAGTTTTATTGAATGCGAACTTGAAAGTGGGCGCACGCATCAAATTCGTGTGCATATGCAGTATATTGACCACCCCGTGATTGGTGATGAAATTTATGGGCGCAAAAGTGATAAAAACCCTTTTGGTCAATATTTACACGCCTATAAATTAACATTCTCCCATCCAATAACGCAGGAAACCCTTCACTTTGAAGCTAACGTGCCTGAAGCATTTCAAGAAAAACTGGAGGGACTGAGAGGCGATGCCTGATATTTTTTTGCATCAAAAAAGCGCAGAAGAGCTCATCAGTCACTTCACTGATGTTTTTAACAGTCAAGCGCATCAAAGTGCGCTAATCATTGGTACGCAAGGGCCTGATCCCTATTATTACCGATTGTTAAGCCACGGCCCCAGTGCCATGGCCATTGGAAACATGATGCATGATGAGCATGTAGGCGATTTGCTTGAAACGATGGCCAAGCATGTCAAACAAAGCACTTCAGATCATGCCCATGCATTTATGGCAGGGTTCTTAGCCCACGTTGCACTGGACGTTGTCATTCATCCGTATGTGTATTATCATACAGGGCTTTATGATGAAAATAAGCCTGAAACATACAGTGCACGTGGGCTTCATTTGAAATTTGAACGACGGATGGATGTGCAGTGGATGAAGCGTGAGGGTGTGGACGCAAAGACCTATCCGCTGCACACACGCGCCTTGCCATTGACGCGGATACCACAAAGTATTTTGAGTCTTCTCGATGACAGTGTCGCTGGTGTATATGGTCGTCACGGGGCAGGCTGGCATTATCAAAAGGGCTATCAAAGCATGCGCCGCATCGCCAAGCGTATCATTAAAGATGCCACAGGCTTAAAAAGACACGTCTACACGTTTTTTGATAAATTATCACCTGCTTATGATATGTTCTTGGCCGACTTGTCATATGCCAGTGCCATCACGCATGATCATGATTACTTAAACATAAATAATCAGCCCTGGCAACATCCCTTGACAGGAGAAGTGTCAGAAAAAAGTGTGCCTGAGCTTTATGAAACAGCCATGAGCTGGGCAAAAGAAATGATTGATAGATTGAATGATTACATCCTTCACGATCAACCATTGCCCGTAAACCGGCCCTTTGGAAACCATTCACTCAACACGGGATGTTTGGTTGATGACCCGCGGGGCATGCAATATTTTCGTTTGTATACCGAATAAAAAGTTTAATTTTCTTAAAGCGCTATCCTTGGGGACGGCGCTTTTATTTTACCTTGACGCTTGCAGTGTCAATACTCGCAATAATATTTATTCTTGATATAATAAAACCAACCAAAAAAGGAGGGATCACCATGGAGGCCTATAAAATCTATCGCGATGTGATTTGTATCGATCTTAAAAGCTTTTATGCATCGGTTGAATGTGCACTGCGCGGGCATGATCCCTTTAAAACACCGCTCATTGTGGCAGACCAATCAAGGGGTGGAGGCAGTGTGGTACTAGCCGTGTCTCCCTATCTTAAAAAGCATGGCTTCAAAAGCCGGATGCGCCTGCATGAAGTGCCGGATTTTCCTGGCATGATCATTGCCAAGCCACGAATGCAAAAGTATTTAGAATTCTCCCGCGACATTGTGGGGGTTTATCTTGAGTTTGTGGCCAAAGAGGATTTGCATATTTATAGCATTGACGAATCGTTTTTGGACCTGACCGCCTATAAACGTTTTTATGATGCACCTACCGAAACAATCGCCAAACGCATCATGCGCCGCATTTACCAAACAACCGGGGTCCCTTCAACCTGTGGCATTGGGGATAACTTGCTTTTGAGTAAACTGGCGCTTGATTTAAAAAGCAAACAATCTCCCACGCACATAGGCCATATGCATTATGAGGATGTGGCACGCGATTTGTGGCCATTGCGTCCTTTAAGCGAAATGTGGGGCATTGGACCGCGAATGGAAAAACGCCTCAACATGCTTGGTTTATATAAAGTCGGAGACATTGCAAATGCGTCAGCCAAACGTTTGAAAAGCCAGTTTGGCATTATGGGCGAAGAGCTTTTTTATCATGCCAATGGCATCGACCAAAGCATTATCGCCAATAAGCATGAAGACATGAAAACGCCAATGAAAAGTGTGGGATTGGGACAAACGCTTTTTAACGATTATGATGCACAAGGCATTTTCACCGTGATGCTTGAAATGGTGGATGAAGTGGCTGAACGCCTCCGGTTCATCCGCATGCAAACCAAAACGCTGCATCTTTCAATTGGTTACTCTAAAGCTACTGGCGGGGGATTTTCCCGCCAACGCTCCTTTGAACTGCCCAGTGATGATGTTGAAGACATATTGGAACAGTGTCTGACGATATTCAACACGTATTATGAAGGGCTTCCAATCCGTAAAATTTCCATTCGCGCGACCAACTTAAAACCCAAGCGTCTTGGCCATCAGTTGTCATTTTTCAAGACCGTAGAGCGCAAAGAAAAAAATGAAAAACTCTTTTCCACCATCGACCAACTACGCCGTCGTTTTGGAAAAACCAGTGTGATGCGACTGACGTCCTATTTTGAAAGCGGCACAGCTAAAGAACGTGCCAAATATATTGGTGGTCACCATGCCTAGTGTTTATCATGATCGAAAAATGCTCAAATGGTTGCCCTTTGAAGCACTAGAAGCGCAGCGAGGCATGCTAGGCACCCTTTATGATTCGCTGGAAAAAGAAACCAAACCTGTGCTTAGTGATGATCAGTATGCGGCAATGCAGTATGCGCTTGAAGAAGCCTTGATGCATCAATCAACCATTCATGTGGAATATTTCAGCCGTGGGAAGCGTCACCATATTGAAGGAACGGTGATGAATGTGGATGGACATCAACGGATTTTGTTTTTAGAAACTGCAACAATTTTACTTGATGACGTATTAAATATCGAACTTTTATAATGTGTTTTCACCCCTTTAATAAGCGATGTAAGCATTTTATACAAAAAAAGAAAATATTTTCCTTTACAAACTGACAACCTTTTGATATATTTAAGTTGCAAGATAGCTCAAGGGGTGAGATCATGAGTAATAAAGAAGCGCGTTATCAAACCATCGCTTACGAAATTGCCAAGCGTATTGTTGCCAAACAAATCGAAGAAGGCGATAAACTTCGCGGCCGCAGTGTTCTGGCCGGTGAATTTGAAGTATCCAGTGAAACCGTAAGAAAAGCCATGCGCTTACTTGCAAATATTGGCGTCGTCGAAGTAAAACAGCGAAGCGGTATTTACGTTCTTTCACGCAATGCTGCACAGATGTACATTGAACAATACCGTAAACAAAGTGAATCCCATCGCTTGTTCACCGACACCCAAGAGCTATTAAAAGAAAGCGCGCGTGTGAACAAGTTGCTTGAAAGTCATATTAAGAAATTGCTTGAGACGTCAAAAAACGAAGTGTTCCCGTTTGACTTTTTCACTTTGAATTTGGAAACCGGCGACAATAACCTTGGTAAAAACCTTAAAGAAATCCGTTTTTGGAATGAAACTTATGGTCTCGTACTTGCAATTGAAGCCGACGGTGAACTTTACCAAGCACCAAGTCCCAAAATGCCCCTAGAAGCAGGCATGACTTTGTATGTTCTTGGTGATGATGATGTCAAAGCGAAAACACTTTCATTATTTAAAAACTGATTTCCATTGCCTTAATCGATACTAATTAAGCCGTAAAACCGCTTTTTAAGGCGATGGAATTAAGTTCTTTACAAACTGACAACCCTATGTTACTATTTGGGTTGTAAAATATAAAAGGAGTGAAATTTCATGAAATTATTCAAAAAGTTTTATGCGTTTTTGGCTGTGTCAGCCCTGGCACTAACGCTGGCGGCCTGTGATGCAGATGGCGGTGGTGGAACCGTCGAACTTGCCAGTGGTGACTGGGAAAGTATTGAAATTCATAATGAAATCGCCATGTATATAATGGAACATGGTTATGATCAAGAGGCCGAAGCGACCGTTGCGGATACACCAATTCAGTTTGAGTCATTACGCAATGGTTCATTCCATGTCAATTTGGAAGCGTGGGTAGCAAACTTAACCTATTATGATGGTGATATCGAAGACGGTTATTATCACGAACATCAAACCAACTTCATTGATCCAGGTCAAGGGTTATATATTCCTGGTTACTTACAAGATGAATATGAGATTTATACCATCCAAGACCTTCATGACCATAAAGAGCTGTTCGAACACCCTGAAGCAGAAGGGGATAGAAGTTTAATTTATGGTGGTCCACTTGGTTGGGCAGCGACAAACTACCTTGAAACCAAGTTTACCAATGATGAAGATTATCCTGAATTTGCTGAAAACTGGGAATTTTATCCACAAGGGTCAATGAACACCTTGAATCAAACCCTTCAAAATGCGTATGAGAATGAGGAGCCTTGGGTTGGTTATCACTTTGCACCAACATGGCCACATGCCGTATTTGACCTAAGATATCTTGAAGATGAACTCGACTATGATGCTGACAAGCATGAAAGTCATGCGGTTGGCGACCTACCTGCTGGTGATGTAACGGTTGTTACAACCGATGGGTTTGATGAAGAATTCCCAGAAATTTATGAATTTATCAGTAATTACGCGACATCTACAGAAATTACCAGTGACATCATCCGTGCACACGATGAATATGATTTGACTGAAAGAGAAGCGGCCATTTGGTTCTTACAAGAATATGAGGATGTATGGACTGAATGGGTAGATGAAGATGTTGCTTCATTAGTCTTAGACGCCCTGGAAGGCGAAGACATCCAATAACCACTTGAGTCAGGTAGTTTTGCAGCGCAAAACTACCTGCACTTTAAGGGAAAACTCAGCATAATGTTTTCCCTTAAAGTGCAGGTTAATCGAGCCAATTTTGACACAAATAATTTTCAGTAAAGGATTGATTACAATGTTTAAACTTTTGAATGTTTTTTTAACATTTCCAGACGATTTAACCATAGATATTGCTGGTCCAATTGATACGTTTATTGATTGGCTGGGGGATACTTTCAGAGTTTTCCTTGATGGTTTCGTTGTGTTTTTTACTTTTTTGCTAGATGCAGTGCAAAATTTCTTGTTTTTTGTCCCATGGTGGGTTTATATTGTCCTGCTTTTCATAGCAGTGTATAAACTTTATCGTCTTTCGACAGCGTTTGTACTTTCTACATTATTATTACTTATCATGCTGCTAGGCTTTTGGGATGGCACTGTTTATACACTAACCATTATTTTGGTCAGTGTTCTTATAAGCTTTGTCATTGGCCTTCCAACTGGAATTCTCATGGCCAAAGCGCCCACGGCTGAAAAGATATTAAAACCAATTTTAGATATGATGCAGACGTTACCCTCGTTTGTGTATTTGATTCCAGCGTTGATGCTTTTTAACACATTCGGCCGTGTTCCAGCTGTAGTTGCAACCTTTATCTATGCGGTGCCACCGTTAATTCGTTTGACCTATCTCGGTATCAAAAATGTCGATGAATCCATCGTTGAGGCAGGAGAATCCTTTGGATCAACAAGTATGCAAATGCTTTATAAGATTCAACTGCCACAAGCCCTATCAACCATTGCGGCCGGTGTGAACCAAACAACAATGATGGCTGTTGCCATGGTTGTTATTACCTCACTTATTGGTGCACGGGGGGTTGGACGAGACGTCTTGAGGGCTGTTCAGCAACTCAATGTTGGTGATGGTTTTGCAGCAGGCTTTGCCATTGTCTTCCTAGCCATCATTTTAGACAGACTATTACAAGGTATTGCACAAAAACTCGATATGACCGCGCAAGGAGATGAGTTATAATGGCTAAAGCAATCAATATAAAAGACTTAAGTGTCGTATTTGGAAAAAACAAGCAACGTCAAGCCGCCATTGACATGCTTGACTCAGGAAAAACTGCGCAGGAGATCCGTGAAGCAACCGGAGCAACCGTTGCGGTTAAAAATGTTGATTTCGACGTAGAAGAGAGCGAACTTTTCGTCATTGTTGGGCTCTCAGGATCTGGTAAAAGTTCGTTTATTCGGACACTCAACTTGCTCAACCGTCCTGCCACAGGATCAATCGAAGTTGACGGAAAAGACTTAATGGATATGACCAAAGACGAACTTAGACAATACCGACGCAACGATGTTTCCATGGTATTTCAGCATTTTGGACTGCTTTCACACCGTACCGTTATAGGCAATGTTGAATATCCTTTAGAAGTTCAGGGTGTTGATAAGAAAGAACGCCGTGAGCGCTCAATGGAAGCCATTAAAATGGTTGGCCTGGACGGTTGGGAAAACCATATGCCCAATCAACTTTCAGGCGGGATGCGCCAGCGTGTTGGTTTGGCGCGCGCATTGACGAACGATCCAGAAATTCTTCTTATGGATGAACCATACAGTGCGCTTGATCCCCTTATTCGCCGGGAAATGCAGAATGAACTATTAAAGCTTGATGATGAGATGGACCGTACCATCATCTTCATTACCCATGATATGAACGAAGCGTTCCGCATGGGGGACCGTATTGCATTAATGAAAGATGCTGAAGTTGTGCAACTTGGCACGCCTGAAGAGTTTTTTGAAAAGCCAGCCAATCAATATGTAAAAGACTTTATTGCGGATGTTGATAAAACACGCATTCTAAAGGTTCGTAACATCATGAACAAGCCTAGCTTTGTTGCGAAAAAAGGCATGGCGGTTAAAGAAACACTTGAAAAGCTCAAAGCGCTCGATATGAAGTTTGTCTATGTAACTGACGAGAAACGCAAATTCTTAGGTTATGTGACCATTGAACAGCTCAAGAAATCACAAGCAAAAACAATTGATAAACTGATTAATTCAGATGATACGTCAATTTATCGTAATCTATACATCAAAGATGCATGGGAAAAACTGAACGAAGCAGAGTTCGACCTGCCGGTTGTAGACGGAAAAGGCCGTCTGCGCGGTATATTGGATTACGAAACAGTCGTAGAAGTACTTGCGCATTAAACATCTTGAATAAATCCTCAACCCCTTAAAGGAAGACTTGCAACGATTTTGCAAGCACCCCTTCTAAGGGGTTTTTTTTTATAAAAGATATATCAATTAGATTAAATAAAAAAGCCTGATTCCGCTTGGTAGCAAAATCAGGCTCTAACATTTTACCAATAGAACTCCATTCGAGCTATTACTCTAAGTCGTCATCTTCAGGCAATTCATCTTCAGGTAACCCGTCATCTTCAGGCAATTCGCCTTCTTCATATTCATCTTCATCAATGCCGTCCCAGTCGTCAAAGAAGCCATCATAGTCTTCAATGGTCATAGAAATTTCTTGATCATCTTGGGTTTGTGTAAAGGAATATTCATCATCACTGCGTGTGAGGAGGAATTCCATTTCACCCATTTCTTCAACATCAACGTGCATATTGAGTTCAAAGTCGCCTTCACCATCGAAGGTGTTTTCAAACTCGGTAATGGTGTGTTGAACGTCCGCACCCTCTTGCGGAGAGATGACACCTTGCATTTGAGATACTTGCATTAAGAACATTTGATTAAAGTCTCCTTGCATCTGGAAACCTTCATAATATTCATAAACGCTTTCGTCTTCACTGGTTGCTTCTGCATCAAAATAAGAATAAGTTAAATCGTCTTCCACATCATAGTATGACGTGTGTGCAACATCGCCATCCAAAACTTCCTCAGTATAAGCGCGCGGTTCATCACCAGCTTCTTCAATAACAGTCGCATCTAAAGTGCTCGTTTCTCCCTCTGGGTCTCCCTCGGCTTGGATGGGTTGAGAAAGAGAGGCTTCATACCCATCAAAACTTAACATTTCTTCTTGAAGATGCTCAAGCAATGCATTAAAATTCTCTTCATCTACATCAGCGCCGTTTTGTTCTTCCCCATTACCTTCACAAGCATAAAGCCCTAGGGTAAACATCAGCGTAAGCAGTATTAACAGTTTTTTCATAGTGTTCCCTCCAAAAAATTAATATCGTTCATATTTAGAGCATATCATAACGTTATTTTTCCCATGCGTCAACCGAAAAAATAACCCTTTTATAAAAGGGTTATTGAATGGCGATATCTTCATAATTTTTATATGTATTAAATGCCTTTACGACGTAAGAACAAAGGGGTCTTACACTAAGGTTATTTTCTCTTGCGAAATCCGCAAGTTTGTCAAGCAGCTCTTTAGCAACGCCTTGTCCGCGCAGTGACTCATCCACAAACGTATGATTGGCAACAATAATGTCATCACTCTCGTATTGATAGGTAATGAAAGCAACATTCACTCCATCCGCATTTTCTATGTAAAACCCATTGTCTTTTTGAACAATGTCCATGTTTCCATCTCCTTTCAAATTCACAGTCATTATATCGTATACACGCAGGATCCACAATATAAGTGCATGAATGATTTATTGACTTTGATTGTTTCATAAAGTAGAATAGAATTGTAATGATTACAATTTTAAACAGTTTACAATTGGGGTGATTCGATGCAACGATATAGTGATGTCTTGCGTTCATATGACATTAAACCATCCTTTACACGGTTAATGGTCTATCAATATTTAAAAGACACAAAAAGCCATCCAACGGCCGATGAAATTTATCAGGCTCTTTATCCTGAGATGCCCACACTTAGTAAAACGACCGTTTATAACACCTTGCACTTATTCATTCAAAAACATTTGGCCACCATGATTGTGATGGATGAAACAGAAACGCGCTACGACTTGATTCGTGATCCACATGCGCACTTCAAATGCGTGGAATGTTCCCGCATATTTGATATTGATGTGGTGCCGCCGGAAGTTAGCGAATCCTTTTTGCGTGACTATAAGGTCCATGATGCTCAGCTTTTATACCGAGGGGTTTGCCCGAGATGTCAAAAACATGTACAATAGAGCTTGAGGTGATTGTGTGAATAATGAACACGGCATACCAATGATAAACCAACCCGCTCCATCCTTTAAGGCATCAACGACCAAGGGTTTTACCAAATTTCCTTCCGATTACCGGGGCAATTGGGTTATTTTGTTTTCACATCCGGGGGATTTTACACCCGCGTCCACAACTGAATTCATGCGGTTTGCAAACATGCAAAAAACATTTAGAGAAATGAATACAGAACTGATTGGCATCAGTACCGATACGTTGCAGTCGCATATTGCATGGATTACCTCGATTAAAAATGTTGAATACGATGATATGAAGAAAATGAATATTGAATTTCCTGTCATTGACGATGCCTCTAGAGACATCGCCGCTCAGTACGGCATGATTCAGGGCGATCAAGCCCTTCGTGCAACGTTTGTGATTGACCCCAAAGGTTATATTCGCGCGATGCAATTTTATCCTGCATCCACCGCACGCCGCATCGAAGAGTTTAAACGTATCATTGAATCGATGCAGCGCAGTGATCACTATGATGTTGCCACGCCAGAAAATTGGCATCCTGGCGACGATGTATTGCTCCCCCCGCCATCTAACAAGCCACTGGCTGACCACCGTAAATCATCGGATGATGAATCCATGCGGTGTTATGATTGGTACATATGTTTTATCAAGGATCAATCGTTATAACTGCCTTGCAAGCGTGATGCAAGGTAGTTTTTTATGCACGGTTGTGATACAATGAAGACGTCTATTTTTCTATATTTTTTCGAGGTGACCCCCATGAAAGAAACATTCCAAAACGGTTTAAAAACGTATTCAGACTTGGTGCAAATGAAAAACTTCAAACGCAGTGAACTTTGGCTCAAAGGGACTTTGTTACCTTTTGCCCTCATCATTCACTCTTTTCTTTTCATTGTTGCGTTTGTCTTTTACCTGATTGAACGTCTGTTTTCCCATTTTTTCAAATGGTTTATTACCGTACAGGCAACACTGCTTCAGAAAAAAGCAAGCGCGCCGCAGGCGATGCGCAAATTCTATACAATTGGCAGTGTGCTTGCGTTTATCGTTTTTTTACCATTTATTTTAGTTTATTATCTCGCCATGCTTTTTAAATATACTGCCAAACATCTGATGAAAAACCTTGTATTCGCCCTTGATTTTTCGGATGCACTCTCACAGGAAAACTACTTAATATTCGACGATGTGGATGTCACTAGCGGCATGCAGATGAGTGGAATGATGAAAGATTTATCACAAACCCAGGCACTTGGCAGCGCGTTTGAACAAATTGTGACCCAACGAAGCAAAGATCAAGGCCGTCATCGACATGACGACATCGATCAACAATAAACTGGAGGATACTATGTACGAATCTTATAAATCGTTTTTGCTCAGTCAAGATATATTCGATTGGCTTGAATGGGCCCCAGCCGTTGCCAATGATGATTTGGATACGTTTTTAACGCATTATGACCCAAGTGATGATTCAATCATGTTTGATCCCATTGAGCTTGCCATTGCGTATGATGCGGAAAGCATTTTTGCATTTTTAATCGAAACGTATGATTATAGTGATTTTTATAACCAGGTGGACTTTTCGTTGCTCATTTTAACGCTCATGTTTAAGCGGGAGCATTTTTTAATGATGGCGCTTGAACATTTCAATTTCGCTACAGAACATATGCTTGAAATGTATGAATACATTATTCTTTATAAGGACAATGAGTATTTCAAGCAATTTTATGAAAACTATTCCATCTCACCAGCCTACCAACAAGAACTGCTTAGACTATCGTTGAACAATTATGAGATTTTCATGTATTTGAGTGCACGCTTAGACGAAACGCTCTTGCTTGAAGATTCGAATATCATCTATGATTTAGTGTCTTTTCATCCAACGTTGCTGGACGTGATTGATGCGCTTCGTGACATGGATGAATTTAAGGATACGGACTTATTTATGAATGTCTTGCAGCTTGAACACACCGACTCCTTCAATAAATCTTTAAAATTTTTACTTGATCGCGGATGGGACATCAATGCATATAATGCCTATGGTGTGACCCTTTATCATCAGGCGTTGCGTTTTGCCAAAGACCCGCTTTACGTCGAAACACTGATTAACCGTGGTGCAGATGTGAATAAAAAAACATCACTGGGGTATCCCCCGGCGCATCAACTTTTACTGCGGGAGACGAAATTCACATTGGAACTGAAGGATTATGTTGATTTTTCCGCAAAGGATGCAAGTGGTTACACCCTTCAAGATTATGACAGTGTTCTGCGTAATCCGCATTTAAATTTCGAAGACATATTGAGCGTTGTCAAAGTCGTGCTCAATATGGAGGAAGATAACTTCTATGAACTGAGTGAAGATGAATTTTATCACATTGCACAGCTTCAGGGCATTGAGATTTTCATGCCGTATGTAACACTTTTAAAAACCGAAAGTGCACGGCTTAAGGAAACCTACATGCACACATTGGAAAGCGACGGCATAAGAGCGCATGATGTGCGGCCGCTCACTGATATGTTTCCAGGTAAGTTTGATATCGATGTCAATAAGACACTTCAGCTCGACCTTGATTTTTGGGACATCAATGATGCGGTGATCGAACACTTCAAACAATTTGCAGTGCATCATCAAACCCAACTGATTGTAGAGAGTGAAGAAGAAAGTATCAACCAACGCGGACAAGTTGCGTTTGAAATCTATCCTTCAGGCAATGTCATCAAACGCGCTGTTGTCTATTCCAATCCCGTTGATGTCTTCTATCTAAACTTTTATTATGCCATCCCGATTAAAAACATTACCTATAATCCCACCGCCAAAAAACCAGAACGCTTTTTAAATTAAAGCGTGGAAAGGACCATTATATGGCCATAGAAACTAAAAGCATCGCCCTTTTGATCGATGCGGAGAACATTTCTCCAAAATACATCGAAATCATCATTGATGAGGCGAATAAATATGGAAACATCACCTATCGCCGCGTATACGGTGATTGGACAACCGATAATTTAAAACCCTGGAAAAGCAAAATCAATGATTTTGCGCTCACCCCCATCCAGCAAAACAAATATACTGAAAGTGGATCTAAGAATGTTTCGGATTTTACATTAATCATTGATGCAATGGATATTTTATATTCAGGAAAAGTAGAAGGCTTTTGTATCATTTCCTCAGACAGTGACTTCACGAAACTGGTAACCCGTTTACGTGAAGACAATATGTTTGTCTTCGGAATGGGAGAATCAAAAACACCGATTTCACTGGTCAATGCCTGTGAAACGTTTGCGTATTTGGATAAAATGCATGCCGATACAAAAGAAGAAACCGAAGAAGCGGACAAGCCAAAAACCAAACCGGCGGCCAAAAAGAAAAACGGTAAAAAGAAACCTGAAAGTTCCATCACCCCCCTTTCGACCATTGAAAAAGAACTTAAAAACATCATCAAAACCAATCAAGAAGAAGATGGTTGGGCGTACTGGAGTATTGTGGCCAACTTGCTTCAAAAGAAATTCCCTGGTTTTCACCCGCGAAACTATGGACCCAATATCCGCCCAATCACATTTTTTAAACAGCATAAAGCGTTCCAAGTAAAGATCGACAAAAAGGTCGCCTATATAAAAATTAAGGAGTGAGCATTTTGACATTTACCAGTAAATCCCTAAGAAAACGTGATTATGCACAATTCATTTTTTTAGGTGGTGTCGCCTGGGGTGTATTGATTCATTTGGTGGCGTCCATGGCATTCGATGTATGGCTTGATACTTACTGGGTACTTGCACTGCTCATTGGGCTTTTGCTTGTCTCTTTTCAGTTTTTAAAAGACTATGCACAATACCGAGAGCGCACCCTTACGGTTCATAGTGATGGATTTGAAATAACCCGCCCACAAAAGGGAAAACTCTATTTGGAAAAACATAAACTTCAATTTGTCCGTTACGTCAAAACCTATTATGGGTTTGCAGGTAAGGTCAAAACCGTGCTTTATTTTAAAAACCCCGACAACAATGCACGCACCCATATTATGTTTTTGATTAATAAGGATGAACTCCAAGCGTTTAAGTTTAACGTAGAAGGTAAAGATAGCAAATAAAGGGCGAATCCCAATGGATTTCGCCCTTTTATTTTACATCATACCCGGCATGGCGCCGCCAGCGTGCGCTTGATCGTTTGAGTCGTCGTCATCAAGTTCCGTCACCGCCGCTTCGGTGGTTAGGAACATGCCCGCAATGCTCGCGGCATTCAGCACGGCATTCTTCGTTACTTTGGTGGGGTCGATGATGCCCGCTTCAATCATATCAACCCATTCACCTTCCTTGGCGTTGAAACCGTGGTTGCCATTTTGATCTTTTTGTTTGGCAAGAATTTCTTCACCATCAAATCCAGCGTTTTCAGCAATTTGGTAAATTGGTTTTAACAAGGCGTTAAGAACAATATTAATGCCTTTTTGACGATCAATGACATCATCTTTGAGGGTGTCTTTTAAATCGTTATAAACTTGAACAAGGATGCTGCCACCACCAAGGACAATGCCTTCTTCAACGGCGGCCTTGGTTGCATTTAAGGCATCTTCAATGCGGTGTTTCTTTTCTTTCATTTCGGTTTCAGTGGTCGCACCGACTTTGACAATTGCCACACCATTGGTGAGTTTGCCTAAACGCTCACGTAACTTTTTGGCTTCATGCTCAGCTTCTGTGTTTTCAAGTTGCTTTTCAATTTCTTCAATGCGTTCTTTAATCATTGCTTTATTGCCGCTGCCTTCAAGGATGGTAGTGGAATCTTTGGTAACAATGATTTTTTTAGCCAAACCAAGATCATCCATTGAGGCATTTTTAAGGTCCATATCAAGATCTTTGGAGTAGAACGTTGCGCCTGTGAGATAAGCAATGTCAGTGAGCATTTCTTTTTGGTTATCGCCAAACCCTGGTGCTTTGGTCGCAACAACATTGAAAGTCCCACGTAGCTTGTTAACAACAAGTGTGCTGACCACTTCATTTTCAATGTCATCCGCAATCACAAACAAGGGTTTATTATTTTCAACAACCTGCTCTAACACAGGCAATACATCTTTTACTGTGGAAATTTTTTGATCGGTGACGAGTACGTGGGCATCTTCAAGTGTCACTTCCATTGTTTCACGGTCGCTGACCATGTAGGGTGAAATATATCCTTTGTCATACTGCATGCCTTCAACAAGTTCAAGTTCAGTGTCAAAGCCTTTTGACTCATCAACTGTGATGACACCTTCTTTCCCCACCTTGTCCATGGCTTTGGCGATGATGTCACCGATTTCCTTACTACCGCTTGAGACACTGGCAACACTCGCAATGTCCTCAGTCGTATCGATGCTTCTGGAGCGTTTTAAAATCTTTTGACTGACTTCCTTGGCCGCTTTTTCGATGCCTTCACGCAGTAATACGGGGTTGGCCCCCTTATCAATGGTTTGAAGGCCACTGTGAATCATGTTTTGGGCAAGCAATGTGGCCGTGGTCGTTCCATCACCAGCCGTGTCGTTTGTCTTTGAGGCAACTTCCTGTACAAGCTGTGCCCCCATGTTTTCATAATGGTCTTTAAGTTCGATTTCCTTGGCAATCGTTACCCCGTCGTTAGTAATGAGGGGAGAGCCATAGGATTTTTCTAAAATCACATTCCGCCCTTTTGGGCCGAGGGTTACATTGACTGTACTGGCAAGCTTATCAACGCCATCACGCATTTTGTCTCTGGCTTTTTTAGCATAAATAATGTCTTTACTCATATTAATCCTCCTCCACAATCGCTAAAATGTCATCTTGTGAAATGATTAAATAGTCTTCACCGTCATATTCAACATCTGTTGTCGCAAACGATTTATAGACAACAGTGTCGCCGTTTTGAACGGCCATTTTTTTCTCGCCATCGCCCGGACCCACAGCAATCACGGTCGCTATGGCGGGGGCTTTAGTTTCATTCTCTGTAAGAATGATGCCGCTTTTTGTCTTTTTTTCTGGCGTGTGCTGTTTAAGCACCACTTGGTCATGCAATGGTTTGAGCATACAATTCCCTCCTAAATATTATAGTTTACATATTTAGCACTCGATAGTATCGTTTGCTAATAAAACTATACAAAACCTTTTTTGTTTTGTCAAGTTGCCTAAACAAAAAGATAAAATTTAGATGTTAAAATTTCGCAATCAAAATTATGCTGCCAAAACAACCCTGTCAAGCGATAAACTCTGTAAAATAAATGTGTATATATTTTGATAGCTTTTTCACAATAAAGTATAATGAAATCAAAATTAATGTAGGAGATGAATTTGATGAAAAGAATGTTTTTGGCTATAACTTTGTTTGTGGGTGTTTTCGCCCTCACCGCGTGTGGTCTAGGCGATGATGACACCCTCCGCGTTGGCATGGATACATCCTATCCACCATTTGAAACGACTCTTGATGGAGAACCAGAAGGCATCAGCGTTGAAATAGCCAATGAATTGGGCGATTTCTTAGGAAGAGATGTCGAAATAGTTGATACTGATTTTGGTGCACTGATTCAGTCACTGAATGTTGGTGAAGTTGATGTCATCATCGGTTCGATGAGCATCACTGAAGAACGCGCAGAGTCTGTTGACTTTTCTGATCCCTATCAACAGTTCAACATCATTGGTTTGGTCAACCAAGAATATGGTGATGAACACGGTTTAGATAGTGACTCTTCAAGTGAAGATGTCTTAGCAATTGAAGAAACACGCTTCACCGGCATTGCCGACCAAGTTTCAGGTGATTTGCCCGAAGAGTTCGGTTTTGAAGTCATTTTGGAACAAGATCAAGGCAATGCGGTAGCTAATGTCGCCCAGGGTCAAGCGGATGTTTTAATGATGAGCGGTATGCCTGTTGCACGTGGTCATGTGGCAAATCCGGATTCAACATTCATTTTATATGATGATTTTGAACCAAGTCCGATTGGCATGGCTGTAAGACAAGGTGAAGATGAACTCTTGAGTGACATTAATGATTTCATAAGTCAAATGGAAGAGCAAGGTGTGAATGATCGACTTAGTGATTTATGGGAAAATGCCGATGAATGGATTGATGATGAGGACTTGGTGGAAGCAATGTCAGAATTTGATATGGAATACTTCCTTCCATGAGAAATAAAACCCTCAATTATTCCGCTGCAATTGGCTTATTTGCTGTATTTATTATCTTTGTAGCATTAAACCAAGCCACACCGTTTCAAATAGGCCGCTTAGAATCGTATGGCGGCCTTATTATTGGCGGTTTTTTCCGCACTATCCTCGTCTCATTTATCGCACTGGTAGGTAGTATGATCACAGGTTTTATCCTCTTTTTGATGGCCAAATCAAAAAACGGTTTTTTTAGGGCATTCAATGATGTTTTCACTGAAATCATTTATGGCACACCATTGCTTGTTGCCATCATCATGATGGCGTTCGTTGTTGGGCCTGCCTTTAACACATACAACCGCCCTGTCCTTGGTGTTATTGGTCTCATTGTATATATCACACCGTATATGGCAAACATTTTCCGATCAGCGTTTAAAAGTATTCCTGAAGAACAATATTTGGCGATGGACATTTTTGGTTTTACAAATGTACAACGTTACATATATATCATTATTCCTCAAGTGATCCGCATTCTCATGCCGCCATTGATGAATAACTTCTCATTAATCATCAAAGGTAGTGCACTCTTAAACGTTTTGGCATACAGGGAGCTTTTTTACTCCGTTTCCATCATGCAATCAAGAACGTTTGGATATGCAGAAGGTTACATTACTATGTGGATTTTGTATATTGTCATCACCATTCCACTCTCACAGTTCACACGCTATTTTGAAAGACGGTGGTCTTTACAATGAATCTTTCGATTAAAAATGTTTCACATACATATGACATAGAAGTTATTAATGATTTAAACATTGATCTTCAAAATTATCATTCGATTGCAATGATTGGTGTTTCAGGTAGTGGAAAAAGTACATTGTTACGGTTGCTCGCCGGTCTGGAAACGCCAACTGAAGGAACTTTAACCGTTAACGGTAGAGATGTATCATTGAGTGACCACCGCCGCAGTATTGGCATGGTATTTCAAACGCACTCTTTATTCCCACATCTTACACTGAAAGAAAATATTACTTTAGTGCTTGAAAAAACCCGCGGGATTGCACAAGAAAAAGCCAGTGCAATTGCCGATGAAAATCTAGACCGCTTGAGTCTTGCTGATCAAGGACATAAACTGCCTCAAAATGTGAGTGGTGGTCAAGCACAAAGAGCTTCTATCGCCCGTGCACTTAGCATTGACCCTGAAATTATATTTCTTGATGAACCGACCGCATCGCTTGATCCGATTTTGACAGATGAAGTCCTTAGTGGTATTGAAAAACTTAAAACGAGCGGGAAAGACTTTATTTTTGTATCACATGTACTGAGCTTTGTAAGAGATTTTGCAGACTACGTGATCTATATGGATAAAGGGAAGATTGTTGAACATGGAACGCCAGATATACTTGATGCACCAAAAAGCAGTTCCCTTAAAAACTTTATGTCCAAGGTTCGTTGAGATTCTTACATTACATGCACTTGCACTTAAAGCATCGATTATATATAATTAAATTACAAGACCAAGCAAATAGGCTTGGTCTTTATTATAGGAGGCGGACTATGTTTAATAATCAACGCGTGATACCGGCAATTTCAACACACCAAAGTGTGAAAAAATTTAATGGGACATCACTTGATTATGGAATTCTGATGAATTTTCAGCTTGCCCAGGTTAAAGAACTGGTTGACATGATTCATGCCAAGGGAAAAAAAGCCTTGATTCATTTAGATATGATTAAGGGGCTGTCTCCTGATATTTATGGTGGCATCTTCGCCATTCAGGAACTGGGTGTGGACGGACTGATAACGACCAAGCCCAAAGTCATCGAACTGTGCCAAAAACGTGGGGTCATTGGGATTTTAAGGTTCTTTTTAAAAGACCGACACTCCTTAAAACAAAGCATTGACATATTAAAGCAAAGCGCACCGGATGCAGTCGAAGTATTGCCGGCGATGCGGACGGATATCATTAGCACCATTAAGGCGCATACAGGTGCCAGGGTATTGATGGGCGGGCTCATTACTGATCAATCGATGATCACTGACTGCCTCAATAATGGTGCCGTTGCAGTAACGGTTTCAAAAGAGAGCTTATGGGATTATTAAATTATATATTGTTAGGAGCATAGTATGGCTGATTCAACCCCAAACCGTTTACGTAACACTTTAATTTACCAAGTATACACACGCAATCATACCGTTGAAGGAACGTTCAATGCATTAAAAGATGATTTACCACGCATTAAATCGCTCGGTACCGACATTGTCTATCTTTTGCCTATCAATTCCATCGGCAAAAAACAGCGTAAAGGCACGCTAGGAAGTCCTTATGCCATCAAGGACTATTATGCGATCAATGAAGATCTTGGAACACTTGAAGACTTTAAATCACTAATCAAGGCTATCCATCAAGAAGGCATGCGCGTCATGCTTGATATTGTCTTCAATCATACATCCCCCGATTCGAAACTGTTGCATTCTCATCCGCATTATTTCTATAAAGAAAACGGTCAATTCACTAACCGCATTGGTGATTGGTGGGACATCGTGGACTTCGATTTCACTTCCGATAACACCCTTTACGATACCCTTACCAATGTGTTGCTATATTATGCGGACTTGGGAGTTGATGGGTTTCGGTTTGATGTTGCCTCACTGTTGCCTAAAGATTTTTTGACCTATGCAAAAGACCGTGTTACCAAAAAACATCCTGACATTATCTGGCTCAGTGAATCAGTGCACGGGCATTTTTTAAGAGAAGTGCGCAACCGTGGATTTGACGCACTCAGTGAATCAGAAATATTCGAAATCTTTGATATGGCGTATGATTATGATGCGCATCCTTTTTTTGAAGATTACATTCACGGAAAGCGTCCACTGGATGATTATGTTTTTTGGCTAAACCGTCAAGAAGAAATTTATCCTAAAAACTATGTCAAGCTGCGCAATTTGGAAAATCATGACTTTGGCCGGATTGCCGGAAGGCTTCAAAATGATGCGTACTTACTCAAAAATTGGCATGCGTTTACATTTTTCCAAAAAGGCGCCACCTTGATTTTTTCTGGCAGTGAAGCTTCATGCACCCATCACCCCGATTTATTCAATAAAGACACGATCGACTTCAGCGGCCCTGATATATCCCAATTTCTAAGTCGTCTTAAAACCATCACAACGGGTCCACTCTTTACTGAGGGTGTTTATGATGTTGATAAAGTAAAGGGGCATGATGTTATCAAAGCGGCCTATTCATTGAATGAACACCAAGTGAGAGGCTATTTTAATGTCACAAAGGATAGTGCCAACGTCGCCGTCGATTTAGCGGATGGCCCACACACCAATCAAATTACCCAAACGGTGATTCACGTTGAAAATGGTACAGTGAAAACCATTGACATGCCACTAATTATCCGCGTAAAATAATATCTTTTGACTTTAAACAAAGGATAATTTATAATACATGTGTAATATGATATGAATAACTATCTTCAGGGCAGGGTGTAATTCCCGACCGGCGGTACAGTCCGCGAGCGCAAGCTGAATGGGTGTAATTCCCATACCGACAGTATAGTCTGGATGGGAGAAGATAAAACGCATTTGTGTGTGTTTTTGTTTTCCATGCCCTGAAAAGGGCATTTTTTATTAGAAAAGAGGGATTACTGTGGATGAACGCTACATGCAACGTGCATTTGAACTGGCTGAAAAAGGACGCGGGTACACCAAACCCAACCCCATGGTGGGCGCAGTAATCGTTGAAAACGATACGATTATTGGTGAAGGTTACCATGAAGTCTATGGTGGTGCGCACGCAGAAATTAATGCACTAAAAGACGCCGAAGGCAAAATGCATCATGCGACCATGTACGTTACTTTAGAACCATGTAACCACACCGGCAAGACCCCGCCATGTTCACTGGCAATTGTCAATGCGCCCATTGCACGTGTGGTAATCGCCTCAAAAGACCCTAACCCTGTGGCTCAAGGGGGCATTGATACGTTAAAGAAACATGGCATTAACGTTTCTACGGGTTTATTGCATAAAGAAAATTTACGAATCAATTACGCATTTTTCCATTATGCAGCCACCAAACGACCGTTCATCACCCTTAAAACCGCGATGAGCGCGGATGGTAAAATCGCAACAAAAAACCATGACTCTAAATGGATCAGCAATGAAAAATCAAGACGATACGTTCACGAACTAAGGCATGAATACCACGCCATCATGGTCGGGGCCAACACGGTCATTAAGGACGACCCCAAACTGACTGCGCGCCTTGAGGAACAAAACACCATCAATCCAATCCGCATCGTTTTAGATTCAGATGGCATCATTCCCCTTGATGCGAATATTTTAAATACAGAAGACGCCCCAACCATCATTGTGGCCAGTGCGGCCCTTGATGACTCTGTCAAAAAAGCCTATGAAACCCGTGGTGCTGAGGTATTGACTGTCCCGGCACACGAAGGATTGTTGTCGATTGAAGACGTGGTGAACGTGCTCGGTGTAATCGGCATCCAAAGCATATTGCTAGAAGGCGGTGCTAGTGTCAACGATGCGTTCATGCGTGCCGGCCTCATCAAACGGTACTACAATTTTATCGCGCCCAAACTCATTGGAGGGCATGATGCCTTAACCCCTATCAGCGGTGAAGGTGTCAATACAGTCGCCGACGCTTTATATATGCATGTGATGGATGTTAAACGGTTTGACGGCGACGTATGTATCATTTATGAATTGGAGGGACGCCATGTTCACAGGTATCATTGAAGAAATAGGAACCTTGCGCAGTGTTAAAAAAGGCGCAAAAAGCGCGCAACTCACCATTAATGCAACCCATGTACTGAATGAAACCAAACTGGGCGATTCCATTGCGACCAACGGTGTATGTCTGACGGTTGTCCAGATGACAGACGATACATTTACAGTGGACGCCATGCATCAAACGTTGAACCATTCCAATCTTTCAAAGTTAAATCAAGGGGATGCACTCAATTTGGAGCGGGCGCTTAAAGCCAGTGATCGGCTGGGTGGCCATATTGTGCAAGGCCATGTGGATGGTCTAGGGACCATTACTGAAATAAGAAAAGACGACATCGCCTACTGGCTTACCATTCAAGCAGATCCGCACATTATGAAATACATCATTGAAAAAGGCTCCATTGCGATAGACGGCGTATCACTGACAGTGGCCAAGCTTCACAATGACTATTTCGAAGTTTCCATCATTCCGCATACTGCACAAGAAACCACATTACTAAGAAAAAAACGTGGGGACATCGTCAATTTGGAAAACGACATCATTGGCAAATATACCGAACGCTTATTAAAGCCTTCAACCTCATCAAACGGTATCGATGAAGCGTTTCTCAGACGCCACGGCTATTAAGGAGGCCCTATGAGTTTTAATACAGTAAAAGAAGCAATTGACGCCATTAAACAAGGCGAAATGATTATTGTGACCGATGATGAGGACCGCGAAAATGAAGGCGATCTTCTCATGGCCGCTGAAAAAGTAACGCCGCAGGACATTAACTTCATGGCAACATATGGCAAAGGACTTATTTGCTTGCCGATGGAAGAACAAGACATTAAAAAGCTGGAACTAAAGCCAATGGTTTCAAA
>LFCJ01000592.1_pt1 | contig 23125 bp, 20 predicted proteins | sample 643141 | NCBI WGS metagenome assembly LFCJ01 (sample SAMN03766243, study PRJNA286221) | soda lake metagenome | biome: soda lake; feature: Kulunda steppe; material: water; isolation source: sample B1-Br-g2 brine of Lake Bitter-1 | place: Russia: Kulunda steppe | collected 2010-07
AACCCGCGTTCGAAGTTCTATCGGATGTGGCTTGCCCATCTGTGACCCCAATATCTGCCTCAAGGGACGGGAATCACATCATGGCCGATCTGGGAATCCTGAATCCGAAAGGAAGCGACGCGCTCTAGAGCATGTCGCGCAGGAGCGGGGACCGGTTTTGCGCTCTTTGAGCATGGCAGTTCAAGAGGTTAGAGCTCGGCAGCGCCCCCCGTGCGAAGGGGCGCGCCAGCCTCGCAGCCGGCGCGCCCCCCTTGATCTTCCGCCCGGATCAGACGGTCGCGTCCTCGCGCCACAGCGCCGCCTCATGCGCCTTGAGCACTGGCGCGGCGGGGTTGCTGAGCGCGCGGGCGCGCTCGGGATCGTCGAGCTCGGGAAACAGCGCGCGCACTTCGTTCCAGGCCTGCACGTCGAAGGTCGAGCGCGCCATGTCACCCAGAAGCAGGCTCTCGCTTTCGAGATTGTTCGCCACGAGGACCACATGCTCGTCGCACAGGAGGTGATAATAGGTCACTTCCTCGGCGTCGAAATCGTAATCGATCGCACCGGAGACGAGATGCTTGGCCGGCGCCATCGCCGCGTCGAGCGCAAAGAGCAGCTTGATCCGGCCATCCGACAGATGCACCCGGTGCTGCGGCGATACGCGCAGATCGGCGCTCGGCCGGCCCACGCCGAGACTTCCGGCCGGGATGCGCACCGGGCGGAACTTGGCGTTCGCTCCGCCGAGGCGCAGCCGGGTCGAGCCGATCCAGCGGATCACATGCTCATCGCCGTTGCTGTCTAGGAGGAGATCGCCCGCGCGCAGCGTCTCGATCGCCACATCGCCGAGCGGCGTGCGGATCAGCGTGCCCTCGGCAAAACACAGCGGCTCACCACCGTCAAAATCGTAGCCCACCGCGTCGGTGTCGCGGATGCGCAATGAGTAGCTCGTGGGCGGGTTGTTCAGAATTTCATCGGGCGCACCCTCGGGAAAGATCACCACCTGGTTGCCGTTCGAGTCCACGGCGATCACGACATCGACGGCATCGCCCATCGATTCGTTGGTGAACTGGTCGTAGGTCTCGGCACCCCCGGAGCCAATGATCGTCAGATCCTGCCCGCCGAAGTTGATATCCGAGCCGACCGCGGCCTTGCCGCCCGGCACCTCGATGTCCATGTCGCGCATGGTTCCGGCGCCCGCGTTCTGCGCCGAACTGTCATTCGGTGTCCCGCTGCCGATCGAGATGCCCAGATCCGCCTGATATATGTCTGCTGTAAAGGTATCCGCCATCGCGGCTCTCCCCTGCTTCCTGCCCCAAACACGTCCGCTCCGGCAGAGCCGGACAAACGCCCGCTTCGTGTTCCGGCCGCTTGCCGACCGTGACCTTGTTATTCCGGCATGGCCGGAATGACTGCTCGTGATGACACGTTAATAAAATATTGAGTCGAAGTCAAACATTCGTGTCAACCCCCAACTTATGCCGTTGGCATCCGGTTACTGGGCGGCGACGGGAGAGGGATCCGCGAGGGCGACGATGTCCATCATGATGCGGTTCATCTCGAAATTCTTCGGGGTGTAGACGGCGGCCACGCCCATCGACCGCAGGCGTGCCGCATCATCGGCGGGGATGATGCCCCCGACAACGACCGGCACTTCGCCGAGCCCCGCCGCGCGCAGCCGCTCCATCAGATCCTCCATGAGCGGCATGTGCGACCCCGACAGGATCGAGAGCCCGACCACATGCGCGCCCTCGTCGCGAACTGCCTCGACGATCTCCTCGGGCGTGAGCCGGATCCCGGCATAGCTGAACGCCATGCCGCAATCGCGCGCCCGCGCGGCGATCTGCTCGGCGCCGTTGGAATGCCCGTCGAGCCCCGGCTTGCCCACCAGAAGCTTGAGCCGGCGCCCGAGCCGGGACGACACCGCATCGACCGCCGCGCGAATCTCCTCGAGACCCTCGGTGCGGTTCGACGGCGCCGTCGCGACGCCGGTCGGCGCGCGATACTTGCCGAAGGCCTGGCGCACGATCTCGCCCCACTCGCCCGTTGTGGCCCCGGCCTTCGCCGCGCGGATCGAGGGCGGCATGATGTTGGCGCCCGAGCGCGCCGCCGCGCGCAGCTCGTCGAGCGCCGCCGCGACAGCCCGCTCGTCACGCGCCGCGCGCCACGCGGCGAGCCGGGAGAGCTGATCGGCCTCGGCGTCGGGATCGGCGACCATGATCGACCCCTCGCCGGTGGTCAGCGGCGAGCGTTCGGTCCCGGTATAGAGGTTCACGCCGACGACGGATGTTGCGCCCGACTCGATCCCGGCGAGACGCTCGGCATTTGCCTCGACGAGCCGGCCCTTCATGTATTCGATCGCGCCGACCGCGCCGCCCATCGCGTCGATCGTGGCGAGTTCGGCGCGCGCATCGGCTTTCAGTTTTTCAACCTTAGCCGCCACGACCGGATTGCCGTCGAAGAGGTCGCCGTATTCCAGCAAATCGGTCTCGTAGGCGAGGATCTGCTGCATCCGCAGCGACCATTGCTGATCCCAGGGCCGCGGCAGGCCGAGCGCCTCGTTCCAGGCCGGCAGCTGCACGGCGCGCGCCCGTGCGTTCTTCGACAGGGTGACCGCCAGCATCTCGAGCAGAATGCGATAGACGTTGTTCTCCGGCTGCTGCTCGGTGAGGCCCAGCGAGTTCACCTGCACGCCGTAGCGAAAGCGGCGATACCGCGCCTCCTCGACACCGTAACGCTCGCGGCAGATCTCGTCCCAAAGCTCGGTGAAGGCGCGCATCTTGCACATTTCCGTCACGAAGCGGATTCCGGCGTTCACGAAGAAGCTGATCCGGCCGACCATGGCCGGGAAGTCCTCGGCCGCGACCTTGCCTTTCAGATCGTCGAGCACCGCGGTCGCCGTCGCCAGCGCAAAGGCGAGCTCCTGCTCGGGCGTCGCGCCCGCCTCCTGCAGGTGGTAGGAACAAACATTCATCGGGTTCCATTTCGGCATGTTCGACCGCGTCCATGCGGCGACATCCGTGATCATGCGCAGGCTCGGCTCGGGCGGGCAGACATAGGTCCCGCGCGAGAGGTATTCCTTGATGATGTCGTTCTGCACCGTGCCGGTCAGCTTCGCGATATCCGCGCCCTGCTCCTCGGCCAGCGCGACATAGAGCGCCAAGAGCCAGGGCGCGGTGGCGTTGATGGTCATCGAGGTGTTCATCTCTTCGAGCGGGATGCCCTCGAAGAGCGCGCGCATGTCGTCCAGATGCGCGACCGGAACGCCGACCTTGCCGACCTCGCCGCGCGCCAGCGGATGATCGCTGTCATACCCCGTCTGCGTGGGCAGATCGAAGGCCACCGAGAGCCCGGTCTGCCCCTTGGACAGGTTGGAACGATAGAGCGCATTGGACGCGGCCGCCGTCGAATGCCCCGCATAGGTACGAAACATCCACGGATTGTCACGGGTCGGGGCGTCGGTCACGGCTCTCTCCTGAATCGGCGCTGAAACTTTGTTTCCACGGGTCGGGATTAAAGGTAACAAAGTGTCCTTGTCAATTCGCCGCAATGCAGCGCGAAGCCGCGCCGCGGCGCGTCAGGTCGTCAGCCCCTCCGGCGCGGGCACGCCGTGCGCGCGGCAGGCCGCCGTGAGCGTATTGGCCAACAGACAGGCGATGGTCATCGGGCCGACCCCGCCGGGCACCGGGGTGATCGCCCCGGCGACGGCAACGGCAGCGTCAAACTCGACATCTCCGACAAGGCGGGTCTTGCCGCTCGCGGCCGGAACCCGATTGATGCCGACATCGATCACCGTCGCGCCGGGCCGGATCCAGTCGGCGCCGATCATCCCGGGCCGCCCCGCCGCGGCGACGAGAATCTCCGCGCGCCGGCAGATATCGGCAAGATCGCGCGTGCGCGAATGGGCGATCGTGACCGTGGCGTTGTCGCGCAGCAGAAGCTGCGCCATCGGCTTGCCGACGATGTTGGACCGGCCCAGCACCACGGCCTCCGCCCCGGACAGATCGCCGAGGTGATCGCGCAGCATCATCAGGCAGCCGAGCGGCGTGCAGGGCACCATGCCGGGCTGCCCCGTGTTCAGCCGCCCGACATTGGAAATGTGAAAGCCATCGACATCCTTGTCCGGATCGATGGCATCGATGACGCGCCCCGCATCAATCTGAGGTGGAAGCGGCAGCTGCACCAGAATGCCATGTATGGAGGGATCAGCGTTGAGCCGGCCGATCAGCGCGAGCAGCTCGTCCTGCGATGTGGCCGCATCGAGCCGATGTTCGAAACTGTCAATCCCGGCCGCGACGCTCGCTTTGCCCTTGTTGCGCACATAGACCTGACTTGCCGGATCCTCGCCCACCAGAACCACGGCGAGGCCCGGCGCGACACCCTTAGATTGGCGAAAACGCGCCACCTGCGCGGCTATGCGCGTGCGCAGTTGCGCCGCGATGGCCTTCCCGTCGATGATCGCAGCGCTCATGGCATCCTCCTCGCACCGGGCCCGACCGTGATGACCCGTTTGCCGCTGCGCTGCAAGCGGTCAGAACAGCCCTTCGACATCGCCATCGGCATTGAGCTTGATCGACTCCGCCGAGGGCCGGCGCGGCAGCCCCGGCATCGTCATGATCTCCCCGCAGATCACGACGACGAAACCGGCCCCCGCCGACAGCCGCACCTCGCGCACCGGCACGTCATGACCGGTGGGGGCGCCGCGCAGATCCGGATCAGTTGAGAAGCTGTATTGCGTCTTGGCCATGCAGATGGGCAGCTCGCCGAAACCTTCGGCCTCCCAGGCATGGAGCTGATCGCGCACCCGCTTGTCCGCGAGCACGTCGTCGGCGCGATAGATGCGACGCGCGATGGTCTCGATCTTCTCGAAAAGCGGCCGCTCGGCGGGATAGAGCGGCGCGAATTGCGCGGACCGCGCGTCGGCGATCTCGGCGACGCGGTGAGCAAGCGCCTCGATTCCCGCCGCCCCCTCGGCCCAGTGGCGACACAGGATCGCCTCGGACCCCTGCGCCGCGACATAGTCGGTCACCGCGGCGATTTCTGCGTCGCTGTCACCGGCGAAGTGGTTGATCGCCACCACGACGGGCACGCCGAACGTTTTGATGTTGCTGATATGACGGCCGAGATTCGCGCATCCCTTCTGCACCGCCTCGACATTCTCGGCCCCGAGATCGGCCTTGGCCACGCCGCCATTCATCTTCATCGCCCGCACCGTGGCCACCAGCACCACGCAGTCGGGGGCGAGCCCGGCCTTGCGACACTTGATGTTCATGAATTTTTCCGCGCCCAGATCGGCGCCGAAGCCGGCCTCAGTGACGACGTAGTCGGCGGTCTTGAGCGCGGTGCGCGTCGCGGCGACCGAGTTGCAGCCATGCGCGATATTGGCGAACGGGCCGCCATGCACGAAGGCCGGGTTGTTCTCGAGGGTCTGCACGAGGTTGGGCTGCATCGCCTCGCGCAGGAGCACCGTCATCGCCCCGTCCGCGCCCAGATCGCGCGCATAGACCGGCGCACGGTCGCGCCGGTAAGCGACGATCACCCCGGCGAGCCGGCGCTGCAGGTCGGCCAGATCGGTCGCGAGGCACAGGATCGCCATGACCTCCGAGGCCACGGTGATGTCGAAGCCGGTCTGGCGCGCGAAACCGTTGGCGACGCCGCCAAGCCCCACCACGTTGTCGCGCAGCGCCCGGTCATTCATGTCCATCACCCGGCGCCAGACGATGCGCCGCTCGTCGATACCGAGCTCGTTGCCCCAGTAGATGTGGTTGTCGATCATCGCCGCGAGCAGGTTGTGCGCGCTGGTGATGGCGTGAAAGTCGCCGGTGAAGTGCAGGTTCATGTCCTCCATCGGCACGACCTGCGCATAGCCGCCGCCCGCGGCCCCGCCCTTCATCCCGAAGCACGGCCCCAGCGACGCCTCGCGGATGCACACCGCCGCGCGCTTGCCGATGCGGTTGAGCCCGTCGCCGAGCCCCACCGTCGTGGTGGTCTTGCCCTCGCCCGCCGGGGTCGGGTTGATGGCGGTCACGAGGATCAGCCGGCCGTCGGGGCGGTCCTGCACCGAATCGATGAAACCCTGCGAAACCTTGGCCTTGTCATGGCCGTAGGGGACGAGCTGATCCTCCGGGATACCGAGCTTCGCGCCGATCGCCTGGATCGGCTCCTTGCGCGCGGCGCGTGCGATTTCGATGTCACTCTTGACGGCCATGCCTGCCTCCCGACCCGATTAGGAACCTCATAGCGCGCGGGGTAGCGGGAAACCTTGGCGATTGCGACACATCCCGCGTTGGAACCGTCAGACCAGCGCCGCGCATGAAAAAACCCCGGCCGGTGAGGCCGGGGTCGGGTCGACGTGCCGTGCGGCGCTCAGGTCGGCTCGGGCTCCATGCCGTCGCCCTCGTCGCCGCGGCGCGGTTTGCCGCGGGTCTTGGGGATCGCGGTCACGCTCGGCTTGTCGGAGCGTTCGGGTTGCGACGGCCCCCCGTCATCGTCGCCGCGATCGAGCGGCTCGCCCCGCATCACCTTGGAAATCTCATCACCGGTCAGCGTCTCGTATTCCAGAAGACCCTGCGCGAGGCGCTCATGTTCGTCGCGGTGCTCGGTGAGAATGCGCTTGGCGGTCTCGTAGCCTTCGTCCACGATCTTGCGCACCTCGGCGTCGATGCGCTCCTGCGTTTCCGGCGAGGCGTTCGAGGGCTGGAACATCCCGACCTGCTCGTTGGGCGCGTAGTCGATGTTGCCCAGCTCCTCGGAGAAACCGAACTGGGTGACCATCGCGCGCGCGATCTTGCTGACCTGCTGGATGTCGGAGGCTGCGCCGGAGGTGACGTTCTCCTTGCCGAAGACGAGCTCCTCGGCGACCTTGCCGCCCATCGCCATGGCGATCTTGGACTTGTACTTGGTGTAGGTCACCGAGAGCTGGTCACGCTCGGGCAGCGACAGCACAAGGCCGAGTGCGCGCCCACGCGGGATGATCGTCGCCTTGTGGATCGGATCATGCTGCGGGACATGCAGCCCGACCACGGCGTGCCCGGCCTCGTGATAGGCGGTGAGCTTCTTTTCATCCTCGGTCATGACCATCGAGCGGCGCTCGGTCCCCATCATGACCTTGTCCTTGGCGTTCTCGAAGTCGTCCATCGTGACGAAACGCCGCCCGGTGCGCGCGGCCATCAGCGCCGCCTCGTTGACGAGGTTGGCGAGATCGGCGCCCGAAAAGCCCGGCGTGCCCCGCGCGATGATGCGCAGATCGACATTCGGCCCCAGCGGCACCTTGCGCGCATGCACGCCGAGGATCTGCTCGCGCCCCTTGATGTCGGGGTTGGGCACCTGCACCTGCCGGTCGAAACGGCCCGGGCGCAGGAGCGCGGGGTCGAGCACGTCGGGCCGGTTCGTGGCCGCGACGATGATCACGCCCTCATTGGCCTCGAAGCCGTCCATCTCGACCAGAAGTTGGTTGAGGGTCTGTTCGCGCTCGTCGTTGCCGCCGCCATGGCCGGCGCCGCGCGAGCGGCCGACCGCGTCGATCTCGTCGATGAAGACGATGCAGGGCGCGTTCTTCTTGGCCTGCTCGAACATGTCGCGCACCCGCGAGGCACCGACGCCCACGAACATCTCGACGAAGTCGGAGCCCGAGATGGTGAAGAATGGCACGCCCGCCTCGCCCGCGATGGCGCGCGCGAGCAGCGTCTTGCCGGTGCCCGGCGGGCCCACCAGCAGCGCGCCCTTGGGGATGGTGCCGCCGAGGCGGGAGAATTTCTGCGGGCTGCGCAGGAACTCGACGATCTCCTCGAGTTCCTCCTTGGCCTCGTCGATGCCGGCGACCTCGTCGAAGGTCACGCGCCCCTGCTTTTCGGTGAGCATCTTGGCCTTGGACTTGCCAAAGCCCATCGCGCCGCCGCGTCCGCCGCCCTGCATCCGGTTCATGAAGTAGATCCAGATCGCGATCAGCACGAGGAAGGGCAGCCACAGCCCGAGCGCCGAGAGAAAGCCCGAGGTTTCCTGCGGCTCGGCCTCGACATCGATGCCGAGTTCGAGCAGGCGCTGCGTGAGTTCCGCGTCCTGCGGCTTGACGGTCGTGTATTCGCGCCCGTCCGAGCCTTGGATGATCACGCGCTCACCGTCGATCTTCACGCTGTCAACCTCGCCGCGGTCGACCCGCTCGGCGAAATTCGAATAACTGATGGATTGCGCCTGCGAGGTCTGCTGGCCATTGCTGAACAGGTTGAACAGCGCCAGCATCAGCAGGAACAGGACGACCCAGAAGATGATGTTGCGCGCGTTGTTGCCCAAAAGGGATCTCCTCAAACCGGCGGCCGCCACGCGACCGTAATTACACCCAAGATAGCGATTGTGGCCCCGGGTTCAACGCGACAATAATGACGAGATTGTCGCCCGGGTGCCGTCCTCGAGCAGGGCCTGCCAGCCCTGCCCCGCCCCTGCAAGCGGCGCCGCGACGAGCGCGTCACCCTGCCAGACCGCCGGCGAGGCCTGCAGCGTCGCACGGGGCAGGCCCGTGCGGCGCCAGTCCGGGACCGCCGCCAGCCCCTGAGAGCCGAGCGCCGCGATATGTAACCCCCCGGAATCGGGGCCCGTAACCCGCCATCGCCCGTCCCAGAGCGCGCCGGGCGGCGCGGTCACGCCCCGCAGCGCCTGCAGCTCGCGCGTCACCCGCACCGTGTCGTCCGCGACCGTCACGCGGCAGCCATGCAGCGTCCCCCCGCGCCCGGAGGCGATTCGCTCGATCAACGCGGCGAGCTTGGCGTGGCGCGGGCGGTATTCCGCCGACGCGACCCGGCACAGCACATGCGCCACGATCCGCGCGCGCGTCTCGCCGGGCAGCGCCAGCAACCGGCCCCGCGCCAACAGCACATCCCCCGCCTCGACGCGCAGGAACCGCCGCGCCGCCGCTTCCGCGCCCTGCGCGAGTGCGTCGCGCGCCGAACCGAGCCGTGCGGCGGTCTCGGCAAGCCCGGCAGCGTCGATCCCGAGCGGCGCCAGGGCGGCGAGCGCGCGGCGCGCCTTCACCCGTTCGAACCGGGGGTCGTCGTTGCCCGGATCCTCGGCCCAGCTCACGCCCCGGGCGCGCAACTCGGCGCGCAGCGCCGCGCGCCGCACCCCGAGCAACGGGCGCAGCCAGGTGACGCCATGCGAGCTGCGCGCGGGCGCCATCGCCGACAGCCCGTCCACGCCCGAGCCGCGGGCGAGGCGCATCAGCACCGTCTCGGCCTGATCGTCGAGCGTATGGCCGAGCGCGACATGCGCGATATCGCGCCCCACTGCCCAGCGCGCAATCAGCCGCTGGCGCGCGCGCCGTGCCGCGTCCTGAAGGTTGCCGGCCCCGCCCGGGTCCGCCCAACGCAGCGTCTCATGCGCCACTCTGAGCGCGGCGCAGTCGCGCGCCACCGCCGCCGCCTCCTCGGCCGCCTCCGGCCGCAGGCCATGATCGACGCTCACGGCCGCGAGCGTGACACCCTCGGCGCGCGCCCACTCCGCGGCGAGCACCAGCAGCGCCATCGAGTCGCCGCCCCCCGAGACCGCCACGCCGACGCGCGCGGGCGCGCCCTGCGCCGCGAACGCCGCGCGCAACGCCGCCGCCGGCGTCAACTGCAGCCGAGTTCCCCGAGCGCGCCGCGCGCATCGCCCGCACGCGCGCTGTCGGGAAAGCGCTCCACGAGTTCCTCGAACATCACGCAGGATTCCTGGCGCTGGTCGAGCGTATCGAGCGCGCGGCCGAGCCGATAGAGCGCATCGGGCGCGAAATCCCCGTCGGGCTCGGCGGAATAGGCATCGAGATAGGCGCGCGCGGCCGGGGAGTCGCGCCCCTCGGCTTCCAGCGCCTCGCCGCGGCGAAACTGCGCCTCGGTGGTGAGCGGCCCGCCGGGGTAGGACTCGACGAAGCGGGTGAAACGCTCCACCGCCTCCTCGTGGCGCCCGTCGTCGAGCGCGGCCTGTGCCTCGTCGAAATCGGCCTGTTCACTGACCGCCATCTCGGCCGTGGGCGCCTCCGGCGCCTCCGCGTCGATATCGCCGAGCCGCCCGGCATCGAGCCCGCCGAGCCCATCGACCTCCTCGCCGCCAAGCGGTGCGGGGCGGTCGATCGCGCCGATATCGCCGCCCTCCAGCTCGGTGAGGCGGAACTCGATGTCACCGATGCGGTTGGTGCCGTCGGCGACGATGCGCTCGATGCGGATCTCGAGCTGCTCGGTCTTGCCGATGATCCGCTGCAACTCGCCGCCGATGCTGTCGACCCGGTCGCGCAGGCTGCCGCCGTCATCGGGCGACTGCGCCGCGCCCGAGGGCGAGAGTTCGCGCTCCAGCCGGTCGAGCTCGGACTGCAGCGCCGACAGCTCCTCGCGGATGTCGGCCAGCGTGCGCTCATCGGCCGCCGCGGGCGCCGCGAGCAGCACCGCCAGGCAAAGCGCGGCAAGTCGTTTCATCGCATGCTCCTCAGCTGCCCGCGCCGCTCGAGAGCACGGTCACCGCGCGGCGGTTGGCGTCCCAGCAGCGCTGCTCGGGGCAGGCCTCGACGGGGCGCTCCTTGCCGTAGCTCACGGTGCGCATCCGGCGCGAGTCGATGCCTTCGTCGGCGAGGAAGGATTCCGCGGCGCTGGCGCGGCGCGCGCCGAGGGCGAGGTTGTATTCGCGGGTGCCGCGCTCGTCGGCGTGGCCCTCGATGACGATCTGGAAGTCGGGGTTCTCGCGCAGCCAGCGCGCCTGTCCGCGCAGCGTCTCGCGCGCCTCCTCGTTCAGGCGGCTCTCATCGACGGTAAAATGCACCCGGTCGCCCACACGCTCCTGGAAATAGGCAGGGGAGTTCGGGTCCGAGGCGCTGCCGAGGCTGGCGCTGTCGATACCGCCGGCTCCGTAGGAGTCGGATTCGACATCGCCGGAGCCGCCGTTATCGCCAACACTCCCGCCGGCATAGCGCGGATCGGAGCTGCAGGCGGCCAGCGCGAGGCCGGTGACGAGAAGGAGGGTCCTGGTCAGGTGAGTCATGGGTCTGTCCCTTTGTTATGCTCTTGGCTCGATGCGCGAAGTGTAACAGCCCGCGACGGCCTTGGAAACGCGCGGCCTCAATTCATCAGCGGCGACCAGGCCGGATCGGAGGCCGCGCCCGGCGTCGCGATCCGGCGCAGGTTGCGCCCCGAGATATCGACCGAGTAGAGCTCCGGCTCGGCGCCCGGATTTTCGCGCATGAACATGATCACGCGCCCGTTCGGCGCCCAGGTCGGCCCCTCGTCGAGATAGGACGCCGTCAGCAGGCGCTCCTCGCTGCCGTCGGTGTTCATCACGCCCACATGGAACCGGCCCTCATGCGACTTGGTAAACGCGATTCGGTCACCGCGCGGCGACCAGACCGGGGTCGCGTAGCGCCCGTCGCCGCGGCTGATGCGCTGCGGATCGCCGCCCGAGGCGGGCATGACGTAAAGCTGCTGCGTGCCCGAGCGGTCCGACTCGAAGACGATCCGGTCGCCATCGGGCGAGAAGCTCGGCGCGGTGGCGATATAGGGCGCATTGGTGAGCTGCGTGCGCTCGCCGGTGTTGAGATCGAGCCGGTAGATGTCCGTCGAGCCGCCGCGCGACAGCGAGAACACCGCGCTCTGCCCGTCCGGTGCGAAGCGCGGCGCGAAGGTCATCGTGCCCGGCTGCTCGTCGAGCACGCGCCGCTCCATGCTGCGCAGGTTGAGCAGGTAGATGCGCGGGAAGCCGTCCTCGTAGGAGGTATAGAGAAGCCGGTCGCCATCGGGCGAAAACCGCGGCGCCAGCACCAGCGAGGCACCCTCGGAGAGATACTCCGCGTTCTCGCCGTCCTGATCCATCACGGCAAGGCGCTTCTCGCGATCCTCGCGCGGGCCGGTTTCGGCGACAAACGCAACGCGGCTGTCGAAATAGCCGTCCTCGCCGGTCAGGCGCGAATAGACCTCGTCGGAGACCTTGTGCGCCATGCGCCGCCAGTCGCCCTCGCTGCCCTCGAATTGCAACCCGTCGCCCATCTCGCGGCCCGACACCACGTCATGCAGCCGAAACTGCACCGTCACGCGCCCGTTCGCCGCCGCGACCGAGCCGGTGACCAGCGCCTCGGTGTTGATCGCGCGCCAGTCGGAATAGCTGACCGGGTCGTCGAAATCGGTCAGCTCCGCGATATGCGCCTCGCGCTGGATCTCGCGAAACAGGCCGGTGCCCGAGAGATTGGACGTGATCACCTGCGCGATGCGGTCGGCATAGTCGCCGCCGCCCTCGCGCGCCGTGAAGCGCGGAACGGCGATCGGCATCGGCTCGATCACCCCCTCAGTGATCTCGAGGCGCAGCGGGCCGTCCTCGGCCAGCGCCGGCGCCGCCGCGCCCAGCCCGAGCGCGAGCGCCACCGCGGCGGCAATTCTGTGCAGCAGGGTCATCGTATCCTCATGCTCTCGGGGTTGAACACCATTTCGATCGTGCGCCACTGGTCGTATTGTTCTGCGGGCAGGTCGTAGCCATCCTGCCCGCAGCGAATGATCGCGCGCCGCGCCGCATCGAATGCGCGCTCCTCGGCCGCGCCCGAGCCGCCCTCCGCCTCGACGAGCCGGATCGAGCCGGCATCCGGGCGCCCGTCGCGCTGCATGCTCACCGAGACGGTCACGGTCACGGCGAGCGCGTCGGTCGACAGCGCGCCGACATTCCAGCACTCCCGCACCGCCACGCGCAGGCCGTCGCGCTGACCCGAACTCAACGCCGGCGCCGAGGACGGCCCCTCATCGGCCTGCGACAGCGCCTGCGACAGCGCGTCCTCGATCGCGGCGGTGCGCTGGGGCGCATCCTCGGGCTCGCTGTCGGGCTCGGGCTCGGGCTCCGGCTCGGGCGCCTCGGCGGTTTCGACGGGGTCGGGACGATCGGGGCGCGCCTGCGGGCGCGAGCTGACATCGGGCGCGATCGGGGGCGCGTCCTCGGGGTCCTCGCGCGCCTCGGTGGCGAGCTCGGTGCCGGCCTCCTCTGGCGCGGTGGCCTCCTGTTCGTCGGGCGCCTCGGGCTCCGCCTCCGGGTCGGGCATCGCGAACTCCTCCTCGCGCGGGCCGGTATCTGCCTCGGGCTCGGGCGCGGGGACCGGGTCGGGGGCGACACGCTCGGCCGGGCGCGGGGCGGCGTCGGGCGGGACGATCGGCGCGGGCTCCTCGGGCTCGGGCTCGGCCTGCTCCTGCGGCTCGGACTCGGGCTCCGGTTCCGGCTCGGGCTCAGGCGCCGGTTCGGGCTCGGGCGCCGCCTCCGGCTCCGGCGCGCTGTCCACGGTGCCACCCGGCGCGGTGAGGGCGGCGAACTCTTCGGCGCTGATCAGCGACACATCGGCCACGGCGGTCTCGCGCGCACTGTCGGGGGAGCTGAACACACCCCCCAGGATCAGCCAGCCAATCAGGCCGAGATGCCCGATCCCCGAGATTTTCGTGCCGGTGTCCATCCGCGCCGCCTAGTCATCCGACCCGTCGCGGGTCGCCTCGGAATCGGTGACGAGGCCGATATTGCTGAACCCGCCCGCGTTGAGCGCCCCCATCACCTCCACCACGCGCTCATAGGAAATCGCGCCGTCGGCGCGCAGGAAGACCCGATCGCTCGACCGTTCCGCCGCGATCGCCTCGAGCCGCGCGGTCATCTCGGACAGCGCCACCTCGCTCTCCTGGATCATCACCGCCCCCTCGCCCGTGACCGTAACGGTGAGCGGCTCCTCCTGCTCGGAGGGCAGCGCATCCGCCGTCACCCGCGGCAGCTGCACCGGCACGCCCACCGTCAGCATCGGCGCCGCGACCATGAACACGATCAGCAGCACGAGCATCACATCCACGAAGGGGGTGACGTTGATCTCGGACATCGGCTTGGCCTTGCGCCGCCGCCGGCGTCCGCCGCCGCCCTCCTTTTCCTGGAACAATGCCCCCATCTCAGCCGTCCAGCTGGCGCGACAGGATGGTGGAGAACTCGTCGGCAAAGCCCTCGTAGCTCGACACGATCGCCTCGCTGTCATTCGACAGCTTGTTGTAGAAGATCACCGCCGGGATCGCCGCCAGAAGTCCGAGCCCCGTCGCCAGCAGCGCCTCGGCGATGCCGGGGGCCACGACGGCGAGGTTGGTGCTCTGGGCCATTGCGATGTCCTCGAAGGCGTTCTTGATGCCCCAGACGGTACCGAACAGCCCGATGAAGGGCGAGGCCGACCCGACCGAGGCAACGAAGGTCAGCCCGTTGTTGAGCCCGCGCGCTTCGCGGTTGATGGCCACATCCATGGACCGCTCGATGCGCGAGACGGCCCCCGGGATCAGCGCGCCGTCATCGCGGTGCGACCGCTGCCATTCGCTCATCCCGGCGGTGAAGACGCGCGCCGCGCCCGCCTCCGGATCGGGGCCGAGATCCGCGTAGAGTTCGTCGAGCGGCTCGCCCGACCAGAACGCGCCGTCGAAGGCCTCCGCCTCGCTGCGCACGCGGCGATAGGCCAGGATCTTCTGGATGATGATCGCCCATGACCAGAATGAGGCCAGCACGAGGATGATCATCACGAGCTGTACAACAATATCGGCGCGCGCAAAGAGCGCCAGCAGGGAGAAATCGATCTCCTGGTTCATCGAGGCGGTCGCGGGGTCCATCGTCCTGCTCGCATAGGGTGCCGCATGCGCGGTCGCTTTGGTCGCACAATAACGGTTTCGGGCCGCTTATGCCAATACCGAGTGCCTCACGAAGTTGAGAATTCGCTACCCGGCGCCGCCGAGCGGCGAAACGCTGCCGGCAGACGCACCGGGCGGCCGGCCGCGTTGAGGCACACGACCGTCACCTCCGCCGCGAAAAGCCTCTCGCCGTCGCGCTGAACGTCCTGGTCCAGCACCGCCCGCGCCGGTGTGATCGCGCGCGCCGAAGTCACCACGCGCAGCAGATCGTCGAACCGCGCCGGGGAGAGATAGTCGGCCTCGATCCGGCGCACGGCGAAGACGAACCCCGCCGCCCGCAGCGCCGCCTGATCGATGCCCATCTCGCGGACCCATTCGGTGCGCGCGCGCTCGATGAACCGCAGGTAATTCGCATAATACACGATCCCCGCGAGATCGGTATCCTCGTAATAGACGCGCAGGTCGAAGCGATGTGTCACGCAAGACACCTAGCGAAGGCCCCTGCGGCTGACAATCGCCGATCGCGCGGGGGCGCACTGGCGCAGTGGCGGCCGGTATGCTTGATGGGCCGGATCACGAAAGGTCCGCCCATGCTCCGCGTCCCCGCCGCTCTCGCCCTGCTCGTCGCGCTCACCGCCTGCGCCTTTGAACCCGAAGAACCGACGCGCGCCGACACCGACCACTCGGACGCCTTCGCCCCGAAACTCAACGCGGTGCGCGCGCAGCACGATCTTGCCGCCCTGCGCCCCGAGCCCCGCCTCGCCGCGGCCGCCGAGACCCATGCCGCCGACATGGCCGCGGAGGATTTCATCTCGCATGACGGCTCCGACGGCTCCACGATGCAGTCACGGATCGTCGCGGAAGGCTATCCGAGCTGCGTCAGCGCCGAAAACATCGCCCTGCGCGCCACGACCCGCGAAGAGGCGATCGCGCAATGGCTGGAGTCGCCGCCACACCGCGAGAATGTCCTGCGCGGCGGCGTCGAGGAATTCGGGCTCGCCGAGGTCGGCGGCTACTGGGTGCTCAAGCTCGCGCGGCCGTGCTGATCGCGGATATTGCGTTTCGAGGTGCTTTCGGGGCATAATCTGAGTCCGCGCCGCATCAGTGCGAAAGGATCGCTTCGATGGCAAGCCCGGCAGACCCCGCCGACCCGCCGGCAGCGGCGGTCAGGCCGGTGCGGCGCGCCTGGGTCGTCTACGGGATCGTGTTCTGCGCGCTCGCCTTCGCGCTGCTTCTGGGGGCCGACCGGGCGGCGGCATGGCTCGACGCCGACGAGATGCGCGCGGTCACGCTCGAGGGGCTCCGGCTTGTCGCCATCGCGGTGCTCAGCCTCGGCTTCGCCCTGCTGCTCGGTGCCTTCTTCAGCATCGACATCCGCACATCCGTCGATCTTCCCTTCCTCAACGATGCCAGCGTCAGCGCGGTCGGCGGCATCGCTCTCGTCACGCTTCTGGGCACGGCGCTGCATTTCGCGCTGCCGGGCGTCGCCACCGCGACGGACGCCGAGGACGAGGAGGTGCTCGCGATCGTGGACCGCAACGCGCTGATCCGCGATCTGTTCGACAATGAGCGACGCCCGATCAGCATCCAGACCGATCTCGCCGTCGGCGACCTCGCGCCCAATATCGTCCTGCACGAAAAGATGCAGGCGGTGATGAGCGGTCGCTGGCGTTACCCCGATGCGCAGGCCGATGGCGGCGCGGACCCGATCCGCGTTCCCATCGGCGAGCAATACCGCCCGATGCATTTCCACCCCGAGGACACCGATCAGCCCGTCGCCACATCCGTCGTCAGTATCGATCCCGACAGCCGCGAGCTCACCGTCTTTCTCTACCTCTACGAGGACGCCATCTGCCGCGCCCCGGCCGCGGAGGCTGCGCTCGCCATGGCACCGAAGCCGTGACGCCGCGCCGGGCCGGGCGGGCTGTTGCCTGCGTCATGCTGATCGGGCTGGCCGCCCCCGCCGCCGCCGATCCCTTCACCGACTGGCAGACCACCGCAGCGCCGGACACCCTTTCCGCCACCGAAGCCGCACTTCAGGCGCATATCGATGCGCTGGGAGAGCCAAGCGCCGCGATTCGATGCGCTGGGAGAGCCAAGCGCCGCGATGTCGTCGCGCGGGTGGCGCGCGCCTGGGCCGACGCCGCGCCGCGCTCGCCGCGGCGCCAATCGGCGACCCGCGTGCTGTGCCGCATCGCGCCCTTCGCCGCGCCCGACAGCGCCAGCGGCGCAGCACTTGCCGCGTATTTCGAAAGCCTCTGGGCCGATTTCCGCGCCGAACCGGACGAGGAAACCCTCGACGAAGCCCGCTTCGCGGATTGCGCGGCGCAGAACACGCTCACAGGCTATTTCGGCCTGTCGCGCGACCTTCCCCGGTTGATCCCCGCGGGCGACTGCGCCGGGGCCGAGGCACCGCCGCGCGACCTGCTCGTCCGGCTCGATCGCCGGCTCGCGGATGTGATCGCGACCGCGCACCGGGCCAGCTACTACCGGGTGCGCGCACAGTATTACGGGGCGCTGGCGCGCGTGGCGCTGGCGCTGCACGATCTGCGCACGCAGGATGTCGACTTGGAGACGGCCCGCGCCGACATCGCCGCCGCCGGTCACGCCCTGCTCGATGCCGCCGCGGATGAGGGCTTTCTTGATGGCCGCAACGCGTGGCGGTTTCAAAACGATTTCAATATAATAGGTGCAATCTACGCGCTCATCGAGATCCCCGGGCCGGCAACCGAGTCCGCGCCGGGCAGGGTTCTGGAGGCCCTCACCGAAGCGCCGCCCGTGCGCGACGATCCCGCGCTGCGGGAGGTTATCGAGCCGTGGCTGATCACGGAGATCGAACAGACGCAGCCGGATTACGTCGATCCTGTCCGCGTCGACCGGCTGTTTCCGGGGCTGCTCAATCACCCCCCGGCCGATTGCGCCCGCAATCGCCGCCAGTCGATCGAAACGCGCGACCTCGCCGCCGCCGCGCTGCAATGCCACGCCGAAGCGGCCCCGATCGACCGTTGGTCGAAGCTGCGCGACTATGACGATTGCCTGACGGAGGTGGAGAGCGGGGTCTGGTGGGTGCAACTCGGCGCGTTCCGCAGCGCCGAGGCCGCCGAGACCGAGCGCGCAGAGCTCGAGGCGCTGCTCGGCACGGACGACATCCCCGAACTGCGCGTCATCCCCCCCGATGCGGCCAGCGCCTATTACCGCATCCGCACCCCGCCCGACCTTACTCGCGCCGAGGCCGGCGCCATCGAGACGCTTGTCACCCGCTCGAACAAGCAGATCCTGGTCGGACGCCAGCGGCTCTACTGACTATGCGCGGCGCGCGGCAGTCGCGTACCGCCGCATCGCTCAGGTGGTGTTGTCGGTCCTGATCAGCCCCGACAGCCCCGCTGCGGCGAGGATCGTCAGAAACCAGCCCATCGCGATATGCAGCCAGAGATAGGCCCGCGCCCAGCTCCCGGCAGTCTCCGCATCATCGGGGATCCAGTAGCTCTGCATCTCGAGCGACACCACCGGCAGCAACGTGTCGGCCGAATAGATCATTGCATCGAAGCGCGGATGAGTCGCGCCCTCGGGCTGCGCGTGAAAGCACTCGATACGGCTCTGATCCGGCATGCGCCGCCCCAGGGCCGGATCTTCGCTCAGTGCGGTCGGCACGGGCACCCCCGCCGCCGCGCCGCACAGCACCCATTCCTGCGCGCGCTGGATCTGGGGCAGGTTCGGTTTGACCGCGTCCTGCGCGACCGCCCCGCCGAAGACCAGCGAGCCCACCAACCACGGCGCGATCAGCCAGGCCAGCGCGAGCAGCGGCTGGCGCCCGTAGCGCACCGTCGCACCGAGGAAACGATCCCAGACTGCGTACCAATAGGCATCCTCATACAGGTACTGCCGCCGAAGCCGCGCGCGCCGCGCCGCGCGCTGGCGCCGCTCCTTCTCGATAAGCACGGCGCGCGCCTCGGTGTCGTGGCCCATCTCGCGCAGCACCCGCGCGCATTCCTCCCAGGGCTGGGACCAGAAATCACCGCCCCGCAGCGACCCGTCCTGCCGCGACAGCCAGTCGATCCGCGCCTCGGCGGTGATCGGCGTGCCCGGGCCGGTGAAGCCGCCATACCGGCAGCGGTTGAGCAGCATGTTGCCCGGGGCGGGCCAGGAACAGGCGAGATCCGTCATCGCGCCGATCTCGGCGCGGGTGAGATTCATCATCCCGTCCACGGACGCCCCGCCGCGCAGCACGAAGCTGCCCGCGATCCGCGCCCCCTGCGCATGCAGCGCCCAGCGCGCGCCGCGCGCCGACATCCGCGTCCCGTAGCAGTTGAGATCACCGCCCAGCTGCGCGCCCAGAAGCCGCAGCTCGCCGTCGATCGCGGCGCCGGACAGGAAGATGTCGCCCTTCACATCGATGCGATCGGCCGAGAAGGCGCGCTCCTGCGGCCCCGCCGCAAACCGCGCGCGCGTGCAGGACAGATCGCCGCCGAGCCGCGCGCCGAGCAGCCGAACCTCCCCGCACGCCGTGTCGCCATCGAGAAAGATGCTCCCCCGCGCCTCGAGCCGGTCGACGAACAGCGCGGCGCCGCTCTTGCCCGCGCCGCCCTCCGCCGGGGCGGGCCGCGCGCGTGCGGGATCCGCGGCCGCCCCCGTCACCACCTCGTCGAACACGACATCGCCGTAAGCGTGGAGCCGGTCCGCCGCGAGCCCCGCGCGCAGGGCCGAGCCGTTGAAGAAGAGATTCTCCACGCGGGCGCTGCGCAGGAGCACCAGCTCGGGCAGGCGGCAGGAGACGAAGGCGAGGTCCCCGGGCAGCCGCGCCCCGTCGAGATCGAGCCCGCGGGTCTCCGCGCCGGGCGGGCCGTCGCCCTCGATCAGCGCGCCGAAAATCCGCAGCCCCGTCTCGGGCAGCGGGCATTGCGGGCAGCCGCCGCGCGCGAGATGGCTCACGAGGCTGGCGCGCAGCCGCACCTCCTCGGGCGCCTCCGCCGAGGGCAACCCGTCGGAGAGAACGCATGGCGCGCGATTGCCGACCTGCAGCCAGTCGACCAGGCGCCGTTCGGCGGGGCGCAAGGGCTTGAAATCGGCGAGGCTGGGCATGAGGCGATCCGGGCGGTTGCAACCTGAACGCGTATCGCGGGGGCGCCAGGCGAACAAGCGCGCGCGGATGCGGGGCGGCGCGGTTGCAGTGTTGGGGCCACAGGACCCTGCGGCAGCCCCGCCCCCGACGGCCTGACCCTACTGCGCCGCGCCGAGCCGCGCGGCGAGGCGCAGCGCATGCGCCGGGTCGGTGGCGGCGGCGGGCATCACCGGGTCATAGGCCGCGCGGATCACGTCGCCGATTTCGGGGCGCAGGATCGTGTGCCCGCCCGCATCGGCGAGCGGCGCGCGGTCCATGAAGGCCGTGTCGGACCACAGCAGGATCGTCTGCACCGCCTGCGACAGCGCCAGCGTCTGCGCCGGCACCGCGCGCAGATGCTCGTCCGCGCGCAGCATCACCACCGCCGCGCGGATCGCGCCATCCGCCTCGAAGCGAAACACGCGATACTGATTGGCCCCGGCGGCGTCGAGCCGCGCGACGAGATCACCGAGCCCCTCCACCAGCCGGTCGAGCCCCGGCACCTCGAGCAGCTCCAACCAGTCGCGGCAGAAGAACACCATCACATTGGCGCCCAGCTCGGGATCGGTCTCGGCCATGCGGTGATCCGCCAGCGTCACCACGGCCTCGAAGGCGCCCTTGACCGCCCCGATGGTGCCCTCCTCGGCCCCGAACACCACCGGCGCCAGCGGCCGGCCCCAGCGCGCAAAGCGGTACTGCCCGTCCGCGCGGCTGAACAGCGCGGTCACATCCTCGGGGGTCATGCTCATGTCGTGTTATCCGTCCTGATCAGCCCCGAGAAGCCCGCCACGGCGAGAAGCGACAGCGCCCAGCCCAGCGTGACATGGACCCAAAGATAGACCCGCGCGCCTTGGCCGAAGCCCGTATTCTCATCCGGCACCCAATACTCCTGCATCCCGAGATCGAAGATCGGCAGCAGCGCGTCCGCCGAATAGACGAGCGGGTTGAACGCCGGATAGCCCCGCCCCTCCGGCTGCTCGAGGAAACAGGCAAGTTGCGAGCCCTCGTCCGAGTATCGCTCCGCCTCCGGCAAACACTCCACCCATTCCGCGTTACGCAGCACGAAAGCGTTGTTGGGCTTGAGCGCCGCCGCGTGCTGCGCGCCCGCGAACACGACGAGCCCAATCACCATGAGGCCCGCAAGCCACGCAAAGGCCCACAGCGGCTCGCGCCCGTAGCGGGTGGTGAGGCCCATGGCGACATCCCAGGCCCGGAAGAGCGCGGGTCGCAATCGCTGTCCATTCCGCCACCGCCGCGCCCGCCGCGCCTTGCGCTGGCGCTTCTCCTTCTCGATCAGGATCGCGCGCGCATCGGCTTCATGCCCCATCCCACGCAGCACCCGCGCGCATTCTTCCCAGGGCTGCGGCCAGAACTCGACAAGCTGATCGCTCTTCTCCTGCAGGGACAGCCAGCGGATGCGTGACGTGGCGTCCACAGGTGTTCTTGCGCCCACGAAGCCGCCGTAGTGGCAACGGTTGAGCCGCAAGTTGCCCTGCCCCGGCCAGCAGGCCAGATCATCGACGATCTGCCCGAGCTCTGCGCCGGTCAGGTTGAGCACGCCCGATACCGTTGCCTTCTCGCGCAGGACCAATGCCCCCGTCACCCGCGCGCCCTGAAGATTGAGCGCGAAGCCCGCCTCCCCCGCCGTCAGCCGCGCGCCGTCGCATTCGAGGTTCCCGCCCAGCTTCGCGCTGAGCAGTCGCACCTCGCCCTTGGCCACCAGCCCGCGCAGGAACACGCCGCCCGTCGCCCGGAGCCGGTCGCCACCCAGCCCTGCGCCCAGATGCGAGTCGTTCAGGAACAGGTTGCGCAGGCTGGCGCTTTGCAGGAGCAGGTGGTCGGGGATGCGGCAAAAGACCAGCGCAAGGTCGCCGGGCAGGTCGCAGCCTTCGAGGTCGAGGCCGTCTGCCTCTTCGCCATCCGGATTATCGCCGCGCAGATACGCGCCCCCCACCCGCACCCCTTTCTCGTGCGGCGTGTGGCCCTTGATGCGGCCGAGGATCAGGGCGCGCAGGAAGCCGGTGCGGATCACGCGGGGGTCGTCTTCAGGCAGGTCCTCGGCCGGGAGGGTGCCGTCACCGATCTGCACGATCTGCCCGGTGCCCACGCTTTCGGCCAGCTTGCGCTCGGCGGGCAGCGGCTCCCAGTCCTCGAGGCTGTGCGTCTCGACCATGCTCACTCCGTCGGCGGCTCGAAGAGGTCGGGCGGGCGCTCGGCCCGTGGCGGGGCGAGGCCGAGATGGCGCCAGGCGCGCGCGGCGAGCATGCGCCCGCGCGGGGTGCGCTGGATGAGGCCCTGTTGCAACAGGAAGGGCTCGATCACCTCCTCGATGGCGTCGCGCGCCTCCGACAGCGCCGCGGCGATCGTCTCGACCCCGACCGGCCCGCCGCCGTAATTCTCCGCCAGCAGCGAAAGGTACCGCCGGTCGGCGCCGTCGAGGCCGACGGCGTCCACCCCGAGCCGGGTGAGCGCGCCGTCGGCCAGATCGCGCGTCAGCCGCCCGTCGCCCTCCACGAGCGCAAAATCCACCACCCGGCGCAGGAGCCGCCCGGCGATGCGCGGCGTGCCGCGCGCGCGGCGCGCGATCTCGGCCACGCCGTCGGGCTCGGCGGGCACACCCAGCAGACGCGCGCCGCGGGTGACGATCTCGCCGAGCTCGGACTCGGTGTAGAATTCCAGCCGGGTGGGGATGCCAAAGCGGTCGCGCAGCGGGGTGGTCAGGAGGCCGAGCCGCGTGGTCGCGCCCACCAGCGTGAAGGGTTGCAGCTCGATGCGCACGGTGCGCGCGGCGGGGCCCTCGCCGATCACGAGATCGAGCTGGAAATCCTCGAGCGCGGGGTAGAGCACCTCCTCCACGGTGGGGTTGAGGCGGTGAATCTCGTCGATGAAGAGCACATCGCGCGCCTCGAGATTGGTCAGGATCGCGGCGAGATCGCCGGGCTTGGCCAGCACCGGCCCCGAGGTCATGCGAAAGCCCACGCCGAGCTCGCGCGCCATGATCTGCGCCAGCGTCGTCTTGCCGAGGCCGGGCGGGCCGTAGAACAGGGTGTGATCCATCGCCTCGCCGCGCATGCGGGCCGATTCGATGAAGACGCGCAGATTGGCGCGCGCCTCGGCCTGGCCGATGAAGGCGTCGAGGGTCTGCGGGCGCAGGGCCTTGTCGGTGTCCTCGGGCAGGGGCTCGCCGCGCAGGGTGGGATCCGGATCGCTCATGCGTCAGCCTCCCGGCGCGAGCAGCCGCAGCGCCGCCCGGATCAGCGCGGCCGTCGCGGCATCGGGCGTCTCCGCCTGCGCCTTCGCGACGGCGGCGGCGGCCTCGCCATGCCCGTAGCCGAGATTGGTCAGCGCCGAGAGGGCCTCGGCGCTCGCACCGGGATCGGCGCGCGGGGGCGCGGGGGCGGGGGCCGCGCCGGGCTCGGGCATGGCGGCGGCG
>LFCJ01000593.1_pt1 | contig 23123 bp, 20 predicted proteins | sample 643141 | NCBI WGS metagenome assembly LFCJ01 (sample SAMN03766243, study PRJNA286221) | soda lake metagenome | biome: soda lake; feature: Kulunda steppe; material: water; isolation source: sample B1-Br-g2 brine of Lake Bitter-1 | place: Russia: Kulunda steppe | collected 2010-07
AAAACTTTGATGTAGCAGCGAACGCGATATCTAATCGCAAGCAAGTGACTTTTCGTCCAGAAACAACGTCCCATTCTCTGGCACTTGACGCTAGATATCTACTCTGCCTATTTTTAAGTACTTTGTTGCTTAATTATATAGGATAATCTAAGCTAGTTCAAGCTTATCTTTGCATGGAGGTAGTTATCCTACTTTCCTAATTTACGAATTTTTTGGATTGCTATTCTTTCTGGTGGTTTTGCTGCTCCTTCACCCCGCACAGTTATCTCTTCTTTCTTTAAATCAAGATTTTCAGCTAATAACTCTTTAACTCTGCTTTGACAGAAACCACCTTGGCAGTTTCCCATCCCTGCTCTAGTTCTTCTTTTGATAGCGTCTGTAGAGTTAATCTCTATACCTCTATTTAAAGCATCGATGATTTCTGCTTCAGTAACTTTTTCACAACGACAGATTATATTTTTAGCTGGATTTTGATGGTCTATCTCTCCGGCAAAAGATTCATCCTTTGGCTTAATAATCGCATCTCGATATGGATTAAATTCAGGGTCTTCTTCTAACTCCAATCCAATTTCAGCTAATATATTCTCTACTCTTTCTGCTATAGCAGGAGAAGAAGTCAGTCCCGGTGAGTCAATCCCAGCTACGTTAACTAAACCCTCAACCTGACTTGCTTCAATTATAAAATCTCCCTTTTTAGTACTGGCTCTAATCCCAGAAAAAGTTGTTAAAGACCGTTTGATATTAAAGTCTGGAATTGATTTTTTGGCTGTAGTAATAATCTCTTCTAACTCTTCAATAGTGGTAGAGACATCCTCTTTTTTATCTATCTCTTCAGCATTTGGCCCAATCATTAAGTTTCCATGATAGGTAGTAGTTACTAAAATCCCCTTTGTCTTTTGACTAGGAGTTTGAAAGATTACTGAATTGACTAAATCACTTTGGTCTTTACCCAATAGAATATATTGGCCCCGTCTCGGATATATTTTAAAGTCATCTACTCCTAGCATAGCTGATATTTTATCACTATAGACTCCAGCAGCATTAATAACATACCTACTTTTAATCTCTTCTTGCTCAGTCTTTAATTTAAAATACTCTTCTTCTTTATCTATTGCGATAACTTCACTATTTAATTTAAGCTCTACACCATTTTCTATAGCATTTTCAGCCAAGGCAATAGTCATCTCATAAGGTGAGGCTACACCTACACTTTTACAATAAAAAGCCACCTCTACATCATCATTAATCTCAGGTTCCAGCTCTTTTATTTTATCTTGATAAATTAGATCAATATCTTCTTTCTCATGCCCTACTCTAAGAGCATTTTGATATATTTCTTTTAATCTTTCTTCATCATCTTTATCAAAGCCAACTACAATAGCTCCAGTCCTTCTAAAGCCAAAGTTTAGCTCTTCTTCTAACTGATCATACATTTGATTTCCTTTAATACATAGCTCACCTTTTAATGTTCCAGCTTTAGCTACATATCCGCCATGGACTATACCACTATTTGCCTTAGATGCTCCAACGGATACATCAACTCCTTTTTCTAATAAACAGATATCTAAATCATATTTAGCAAGTCTTCTAGCAATGGCTGAACCTACTACCCCAGCCCCTATTATACTAATATCATACATACTTGACACCTCGCTTTCTAACTATGTTATTTCTACAATAATTTCTATTATCCTGCAAAATTCTTATGTTGAGCCATTATAAAAAAAACTTATATTTATTAAAGGATTTTCTTATACTTTGTAGAATAAATAGTATTAGCACAATAATAAACAGAAAGGGATGATTATTTATGAAAAAAAGAATGTTTTTATGTCTAATCTTGTTTGTAGCCACATTAACACTGATAGCTTGTGGCGGAAGGGATGAAGACTATCAGTATTATTCAGCGGAAGAACTAAAGGATAGTCTTGAGCAAGAAGAATCAGTATTAATTTTAGATACTCAGGAAGAGGAGGATTTTGAAGAGCACCACATAAAGGGAGCTATTCCTACTTATGCTTATCCAGCTCAATCTGAAGATGATTTCTACAAGTTTGATTCAGTTATGCCAGAATTAAAAGATTCTTCTGATCCAATTATTGTTATTTGTCCTGGCGGCGGTGGCGGTGCTACTAGAACCATTGATTATTTAGCAGAGGCTGGTATCAAAGAAGATAGAATGTATATTCTAGAAGATGGGCAAAGAGGATGGCCTTACTCGGAATTACTGGCTAATTAGAGGAGGGGTGTGAATGAAGATTGGTTTGATTAGATGCCGACTTTCAGAAGAAAAGTGTGGTGGAGGACCTTGTTTTAAATGTATTAATAACTGTGAGGGTTCTTTATCTGAAATAGAGTCTGAGTTAGAACTAATTGGGATTAGCACTTGTGGTGGTTGTCCCGGTAATCAAATTAAAAAACGAGCTATGCTTTTTGAAGAGGCAGGAGCAGAAAAAATAATCTTTGGCTCATGTATTAAACTAGGTACCCCAGTTGAGTTTTCCTGTCCTCACTATGATAAATTAAAAAAAGCAATAGAAAAAAATACAACAGATATAGAGATTATCGACTGGACCCATTATACAACATACAAAGATATTTTCTTAAATCGAATAAAGAATATAAGTTTAAGTGATTGGCAGGGTCTATTTAATAAGGGGTTGAAGTTGTAATGAAAATAGCTATTATTCGTTGTTTAAAACAGGAAGATAAATGTATTGCTAATAAGTGCTTAGATACAATCAAAAATCGAGAAAATATGTTTAAAGGAATTAAATCAATTCAGCTAGTAGGTTTTGTTAGCTGTGGTGGATGTTCAGGAAAGAAAATACCCATAAGAGCTTTACGATTACTTGATGAAGCAGCTGATAAAGTGGTACTAAGCTCTTGTATCAGTAATAATAATTGCAAAGCAGATCTTTGCCCTTATTTTGACAAAATTAAAGCTTCTTTGCTTGAAACTGTCGGTGAGGAAAAGATCATTTGGTCTACTACCTGATCTAAGCTCTCACATTTATTTAGACTAATTTCAGCTAAGACTCTTGGGCCAACGTCTTAATCTTTTAGACGTTGGCCCGAAATTTATAAAGCAATTTTTTTATCTCTTTGTGTAAAACTTAAATCTTTTTTAATCTGATTTGCTAAAACTTTTGCCATTTTAACTGGAACTGCATTCCCAACCATTTTATAACCATCATTCAACTTTTTATAGAAAAATTTAAATTTATCCGGGAATGTTTGTATTCTAGCTGATTCTCTAATAGATAACCTTCTATATTCATTGCATTTAAACTCCCATTTATCTCTTTCTTTTTTGACCATTGCTTCTGCTGAAGGATGAATTTTAGCATGACGACCACTAGCTTCAACTGTATATGCTTGTTCATCCCAACCTCGTCTTCTATTTCTTGACATATATCTAGAAGAAAAGCTACCTATATAATATTCATGCCCATTTATTTCTAATTTATCACCATTAGTATAATTTTTATCTTTAGCCGGTAATGGTTCTGGCAAATCTCCAATAGCCTCTCTTAAAGTAACTTCATTTCTTTTATTCAAATTATCAAAACCAAATTTAATATTTATATCGTCTCTATATCCAATAATAAAAACTCGTTTTCTTGTTTGAGGTACACCATAATCTGCCACGTTAATTTTTTTATATTCAACTTGATACCCAATCTTTTTCATTAACTTTAATATTTCTTTAAACTCATCTATATTGTTTTTATAGGTGATTCCAGGAACATTTTCTGCTAAAAAGAATTTCGGCTTTTTATCTCTTAATACTCTAATATATTCATAAAAAAGTTTTCCTCTGTTATCATCAATTCCACCTAATGATCCAGCAATACTCCATGATTGACAAGGAGGGCCACCTATTATTCCATCAGCATTTGGAATTTCATCTGAGTTAACATTAACAATTGATCTAGTATCTAAAATTGTGTTTTTATGATTATACTCATATGTTTCTTTTATTTTAGTATTATATTCATTTGCCCAAATCACATTAAAACCAGCTTGTCTAAATCCTAAATCTAAACCTCCACATCCCGAAAATAATGATATGATATTTATTTTATCATCCATAATTATCCTCCTTTAGTATCTATGTATTATAATTAATTTTCTCACTTGAAAAATCTATATAACTATTAATAATTTTCCCATAAGTACTATAATTCATTCAATATTTTAATAGTTCGAGCATATAGATAAACATTATTTTTAATATAATCACATCTTAAATCTAACTAAAATATCTTATATTACATCTTTATTTTTAGAATACAAAAATCAGAGAAAAAAGGCAAGTATTTACTTGCCTTTTTAATAAATTTTATATTTTTAATTCTTCCTCCCAAATTTTAGCTGGACTATCTATTAACTGTGTATCAAATTTTAAAGAAGACTCAACATTACTGCTAGCAGTATGTATCCTCATATTCACATTCCAGCCATTATTTAAAATAATCTTAACTCTATTTGGAGTGCCTCTACTACTTCTAGCAGCTGAAACCTCTATACAATCATCAGGAAGCAATAATTTTTCTCCAGCATTTAATTGACCTCTTAAATTATAAGATTTAACAACTAATTTTTTCTTTCTATAATCTGCTTTAGCTTTATAGAAATCTTTTTCACCAACTAAATATAAGATTAAATTTCTCATTGCTTTATCACCATATCTATTAAAAGCTCTTTTTAAATAATTTGCTACTGCGTGACATACTGGTTTATATAATAACTCATTTTTCTTATCCCCTAATTCTCTAAATTTCTTTATGCTATTTTGCTCACAATACTCTTCTAAATTATTAAAAGTGATTCTTATATCATGCCAATAATTTTCATCAGCAGGTATTCCAAGCCATTCTTCTCCAATATCTATATGTGGGCTAACCCTCTGATGTCTAGCAGCATCATGGTTAGATTTTAAAGAAACACCTATTTCTTTGTCTTCTCTTTTATTAAAAAACCTTATATCTGTTACATCTTTTTTTCCACTTTCCTCTTTAGTTTTTTCTATAAATTTACACATAGATACATAGTTATCAATCTCTTTAAGAAAATTCATTAATTTCATACTAGCAATTCTCATTTTATTTTTCATACTTTCAGATAACTCATTAAAGTAATCCTCTCCTTTTTCTTCACACCACTCAATTGTTTCAGTAGTAGCTTCACAATCAAAAACTTCTAAAGCCGATTGAATATTTACATATTCAAAAGCATAACCCATTTGAGCAGATTTTGGACACATAAAATACCTCCTTTTTTATCCTATATATATTCTATTAAATAAAAATAATATTATACCTTCATGAAATTTATTTATAAATTGGGCCAATAAATAAATTATGTTAATTTTTTCAGGTTATAATTTTCAGAAAAAATAGGATTGACAAAGGTTTTATCTCCTCAACTACATCAACGGGGCCAACACTCTTAATACAGAACCAGTTAAAGTCTTATACCATCTATCCTTTGCTAAATCAGCTTGAGTAATCTCTCGACAAAGCTCTAAAGTCTCATCAAAGTCTACTTTCATATCAGTAACAGTAGCACAATCATAGAGCCAGACTCCACATTCAAAGTGTAAGTACAAACTTCTATAATCCATATTTATCGTTCCCACCACACCATACTTATCATCAGAAACATAAGTTTTAGAATGAATAAAGCCAGGAGTATATTCATAAATTTTAACTCCACTTTCAATTAACTGTCTATAATATGATCTAGTTACCAAATGAACATACCACTTATCAGCATAGCCAGGAGTAATAATTCGTACATCAATTCCTGATTTAGCTGCAGTAGTTAAGGCCGTAACCATCTCGTTATCTAAAATTAAGTATGGAGTAGTAATATAGATATAATCTTGAGCCTTATTTATCAAATTAAGATAGACTATCTCTCCTACTGCCTCCCCATCTAAAGGGCTATCAGCAAAGGGTTGGATATAGCCATCATTTTCTTTTAAATTATCATCTAATTGTTCAATATCATGTCTAAAATCTTCCATATCCTCTTCAATTCCTTTTAGATAATGCCACATTGATAAAAACATAACTGTCATATTCCAAACTGCCTTACCCTTAATCATAATTGCAGAATCCTTCCAGTGTCCATGTTTTTCAACCTCATTAATATACTCATCAGCTAAATTAATCCCACCAGTAAATCCAGTATCTCCATCGATTATTGCAATCTTTCTGTGGTCTCGATTATTATAACGCGAAGATAAAATAGGCTTTAATGGATTAAAGACAGCGGTTTTAATCCCTAATTCTTCTAACTTTTTATTATATCTATAAGGCAGAGTTAATAAACAGCCAAAATCATCATAGATTACTCGCACATCAACTCCCTGCTCTATTTTATCAACTAATATCTCCAGTATCTCACACCACATTTTACCCTCTTCAATAATAAAATATTCTAAGAAAATATACTCTTCAGCCTGCTTTAACTCTTCTTTCAGCCTAGCAAACTTCTCTTCTCCACTACTAAAATATTCAGCAGTTGTATTAGCATAAGGCGGATATTTAGCATAATTTTGAATATATCTAGCTTGATTAGCCGCTATCTTGTTTTTGCTTTTTATCTCACCTAAGGTTAAATTTTGTGGAATTAATAACTCCTCTGTTTCATCATTGATTGACTGCATTTTTTCTTTGGCCCTCTTACCAAGCTTCTTTCCCCCAAATAGAACATAAAATAATCCTCCAAAGATAGGAAATAATAAAATGGGTATAATCCAAGCTAGCTTATAAACTGGATTCATATCATTATTTATAATTACTATTACTACAATTATACTCAATATTATACTAAAAGCATAAAAGTAAATAAAATACTCATTAAATCTTAAAATCACCCCAATTAATACCGCTAGTTGTGCTAAAATCGCAATAGCTAAAAATGTACTACGATGAAACAAAAACTTTTTTATAAATTTCATATTCTCCCTCATTTCAACTTTTAAAAATTAACATCCCTTATTATTAGTTTATCAAAATAATGCTCCAACTCCAATTCCAGCAGCAAAAAATAAAGCATTATTTAAATAATTTCTTCTCTTTAAGTCGACATTATACTCTTCTAATCTCTTAATATGTAGCTTCTTTTTCTCAATCACCTGATTAGCCTGCTTTATTGCTTGGTCATGATTTTCTCTTTCAATTTCTAAGCTTTGTTGTAACAATTTATTCTTTTCTTCTATACTATTAATATAATTACCTAGTTCAATTAATTCAAAGCCATAAATAGTATACTCCTCTTCTGCTTCGAATTGCTCAACATCAATTTTGGCCTCGGCGGGAAATCTCATCAAAGATATTACTAATATCATCAAAACTACTATCTTTCTCATTTTGCACCTCCTCTATCTTTTTTTCAGTCTCTTTTCTATTCTGTTCAGTTTTAGATTTAATTACTTCATATTCATCTTTTGCCTTTTTGGCTTCTCTTTTGGCATCTTTAATCTCTTGCTTATCTTTTTTCTTTCTACTAAAAATAAAAGCTCCAATAGCTACAATAAGTGATAACAATATAAGAAATATATCTTTAACCCATTCTAGCATTATCATTATCTCTCCTCTGCTTTTAAAATAAATTAAATCCTATATATTATTTTCTATATCTAGATTATTTATCCTTTAAAATATATAACAAAATCTAATCCTCTTTTCATTTTACCCATCAGTAAAAAATGCTTTTTTTACTTAAAATATCTAAGCATTTCTTGTTTTTTGAAATTTTTTGTTGCTTATTAATAAATCCCTTGAGATTAACCGGAAAAAATAGTAAAATAGACTAGAAAGAATAATAAAAGGGGGAGCTAGCCGATGAATGATCCAGTTAAACAAGCTTATGACTTTTTAGCAACTCCTATCTTAATGACAGATCAGGATGGAATTGTTACTTATATGAATCAGGCTGCCAAAGATATTTTAACCGCACTTAATCAAAATACTGATTATTTTAATTACATTAAAGAAGATGCTAGATTCATGAGAGAGAATAAGCAAGTAATAACTGCTCTAAAATCTGTAATTACTAGAAAAAAAGACTCATTTACTTTCAATCAATTCTTATTAAATCAGCAAAGACAAGAATTATTTACTGTTAAAGCAGTTCCTTTTCCTAAAGGAGATAGAGGAGTAATCTTAACTTATGAAGCTTTAGAGTTAGAAAAAAAGAGCTTTTATCAACTATTATTAAAAAATTCTTTAGCAGGCTTTGCTCTTCATAAAATGATCTTTGATCAAGAAAATAATCCCGTTGATTATATCTTTTTAGACTGTAATCAAACCTTTGAAGAACTAACTAATTTAAAAGCTGAGAATATTCTTGGCAAAAGAGCTAGTGAGGTTATTCCTGGCTTAGAAGAAACTGGATTTATTGAATTATATGGGGCAACTGTTTTGGAAGATAAAGCTCAAAAAATAACCCGTTATTCTAAGCCTTTATCTCGTTACTATGAAATTTCAGTCTTACCTTCGCCTGGGAATAAATTCATCACTAATTTTGTTGATATAACTGAAGAAAAGAAGAGAAAAAAAGAATTGCAAGAAACCAAAAAGAGATTAGAACTAGCAATTGAAGGGGCCAATTTAGGATTTTGGGTTTGGGATCATAAAACAGACAAAGTAGAATTTAACCAAAAATTAATTGATATGTTAGGTTATGAATTTGATCTGTTAGAAGGTAATATTCAAGCTTGGCAAGAATTAATCCATGATAAGGATAAAAAAAGAGTCTTTAATAATTTAGAAGAATATTTTGCTAATAATACCTCTTATTATGAATGTGAATACCGATTAAAGACTGGCTTTAATAACTGGAAATGGGTTAAAGCTATGGGCAAAGTAATAGCTAGAGATGAAACTGGCAGTCCAATTCGGACAGTAGGCGTCTTTCAAAATATCCATAAAGAAAAAACAATGAAATTAGAATTAAAGTTAAATAAATTCTTAGTTGATAAAGCCCCAATAGGAATTATTCATCTTAATCCAACTTTTGATACCCCAAAGGGTAAGTTTGGATATGTAAATAAGAAAGCTTGTCAGTTATTAGGTTATAGCCAAGAGGAATTAATTGGCAAACGAGTAATGGATATAGATGCAAAATACTCTGTTGAAGAATTAAATCTATTAAGCCAAAAAATAAAAGCGGAAAAAGTTTTAAAAGTTGAAAGTCAACTTCAGACTAAAAATGGAAGTACTTTTCCCGCTGAAATAATAACTCGTTACTTAGAATATAAAGATGGCGAATATGGTGTTGCTTTTATCCATGATATTTCTCAACGAAAAGAACAAGAGAAAAAGCTTAAAGAAAAAAATAAAATTTTAGAAGCACAATTTGAAAAAGGAGAAAAAATCCATCAACAATTATTACCTAATGGCTTATTTAAATCAGACGGAGTTGAAATAGCCACTTTCTATCAAGCAGCTGATAAAATTGGAGCTGATTTTAATCAGATCTTAGAATTAGAGGATAAAATTATTTTCTATATTTCTGATACAACTGGCCATAGCATAGATGGAGCCTTTGTCAATATAATATTAAGAGAAAGCATAAGTAAATTTTTTGAACGGAGTTATCCAGATATTAAAAAGCCTGATTTAAATGAGCTGATTCAAAAGATACATCATAAATTTCAAAAAGATGGCTTAGCTAATGATTACTTTATTAGCTTACTTTTATTTGTTATGGATAAAGAGAGTAAGCAGGTTAGATATGTCAATGCTGGAGTTCATATTAATCCAATTCTAGCAGAACAAGGGGAAGTTACTCAGTTACAAGCTTCTGGTCCACCAATCTCTACAGCAATAGCGAGCAGTAATTACGACTTAGAAGGAAAAGAGTTTCAATTAAAAGAAGATAGTACCTTAGTAATTACAACTGATGGATTGATAGAAGAGGAGCGCAATGGAGAAATTTATGGTTTAGAGCGTCTAATAGATATAACAAAAAAGAATTACAGACTACCACCTGAAAATCTACTAGAATTAATCAAAGCAGATGCCATAGAATTCTCAGGTGAAGCTCAGTCCTTTTCTGATGATTTAACTTTAGTTATAGCTACTAATCGAGCAGCAATTGATAGATTGAGTCTAAAAATCCCAAGTGATTTTAATCAATTAGAAAAAGTTGAGCTTAAAGCGAGAGATTTCATCTCAGATCATTATCAAAAAGTAGATGAGATACTGATTGGCTTGCAGGAAATAGTCACTAATTCTATTGAGCATGGTAATCAACAAGAGCCTAATACTACAGTAAAGATTATAATTTCAATCACCTCACATAGTATTGTAATTGAAGTTAAAGATCAAGGAGAAGGATTTGACTGGTCAGAAAAAATAGATAAAGAACTTTCATTATCTAACTTTTGTGAGCGTGGCAGAGGTATAATGTTAGCTAAAAAAGCCTTTGATCATATCACTTATAATCAGGCAGGTAATAAGGCTATATTATACAAGAAAAGATAATTAATGTAAAACTATAAGAAAACGCTAATTAATTGTCAATGATTGGCGTTTTCTTATAGAACTAACTTTCATCTTAAATGTAGCAAGGAAACTCCATCCAAACTATGTATTGGGTGGAGAGGAATTGTTACGGTTTTGACCCTGTTTTCTAATATTTAGTAGAATAAAATCTATTAGCCTTCTACATAATAAAATTGTAATTAAGATAAAGAAAGTAAATAGATATCCTTAGAAAAAATAGATTTTAACTCAATGGATTATATATTACAAACTATTATTATAAATAGAAAGCAGGTGCTTAATTTGAGTAATAAACACCATATTACTGTCCATCATATTAAATTATTCAAACCGACTAAAACTAAACAAAAAAATTAAATTTACTACTTAAAAATTGGAATAAAGCTATTCGTTCTGCACTCAAGATAATTAAACATTGGGGTTTTACTGCTTATACTAGATCACACAAAAATACTTATAGGGTATTAAGAAATGATTTCAATCTCCCATCTCAAGTAGCTGTTGAAGCAAATCGTAAAGCAGTAGAAACTTATAAATCAGCTGATAAAAAATATCGTGATAATGTCCAATTTCACAAAGCAGTTGAGGTCTCTTTAGTCAATAATAAAGGTTTTGAATTAATTAATAAAGAAGGTCGTTATATTGCTAAAATTCCAATTGAAGGTAGAAAATCTATCTACTGTCCTTTAGCTTTTGGCAAATATCAACTTAATAAAATAATAAATCCTAAATATAAGCTTAAAACTGCTAAATTATATAAATATAATGACGAATACTACCTTGACTTAATTATGGAGTACAAGCAACATAAAAGAGAAACTGATACAATCTTAGGTATTGATTTAGGTATAGTTAAATTAGCTACCTTTAGCATAATTGATAAGCAAGAAAATATTCTCCACCAAGAGTGTATAAAAGGTAAAAAATTACGCTTTAAAAGAATGAGGTGTAAAAACAAACGTAAAGCTAAAGCCCGTTCTTCAGGCAGTAACACAACTTCTTTAATTAAAGAAAATAGACTTTGTAAAGAGTTGAATTTTAAAATTGCTAATAGAATTATAAAATTAGCTGATAAACATAACTCTTTGATTGTTTTGGAAGATTTAAAAAATATCAGAAAAAATATAACTAATGATAATAGACTCAATAACTATGAAAAAAACTCTTGGGCTTTCTATCAATTAAAGCAGTTAATTAAACATAAAGCCAATTTAAAAGGTATTCCTTATCAAGAAATCAATCCTAAAGATACTTCACAAATTTGTTCTATTTGTGATAAAAAAGGTTACAGATTAAGTCAAAATAGATTTTTGTGTAAAGACTTGCATCTACAAAATGCTGATTATAATGCTAGTATCAATATTGCTAAAAGAGCTATTTAAAAATAGCATACAAGGTAACTTGTAGCCCTTGTTGTCTTTACAGCAAGGATAGGGTTTTTTAGTCAACTATCCTGTAGCTTTCTTAATCCTGAACCACAAGGCTGTAGGTTTAAGAAGGTACAAATTTAGTTAATAGACTATGCTGAGCATGGTTTTTTATTTAACAAGCTCCATCCTAATCTTTTTTATGATTAGGGTGGAGAAGTTGACTCTACTAACTTGTTATAAATATTGATAATATCATTCTTATTAGGCTGTTGATAAGTATTAGCAGGGCTTCCACTATCTAATGCATCACTAGCCATCTTATCTAAAGAATTTAAAAATTCCTCTTTATCAACTCCTAATTCTAAAATATTAGGAATATTAACCGCTTTACAGATCTCTCTTACTCTCTCAACTCCTTTTTTAGCTAACTCTAAATCAGAAATTTGAGTTTCAGCCACCCCTAACTTATTAGCCACCTTAGCAAATCTTTTTACACTACCACTAATGGCATATTCCATACAATCAGCTAATAATATTGCATTAGAAATCCCATGTGGCAGATGAAATAAGGCTCCAATTGGGCGTGACATTCCATGGACTAAGGTAACAGAAGAGTTATTAATTACTAGTCCTGCTTCCATAGCAGCTAACATAAGTTGACTACGAGCTTTAATATCAGAACCATCTAAATAGGCCGACTCTAGATATTGGGCTATTCTGCTAATAGCTGACAGGGCCAAATTATCTGTCAAAGCTTGCTGTTTTCTCGAAGTATAGCCCTCAATTGCATGAGTCAAAGCATCTATCCCTGTAGCAGCAGTAAACTTAGCTGGTACTGAAATACTTAATAACGGATCCACTACTGCTACTTTTGGTATTAACTGCTCACTACCAATTAGCATCTTGGTATCACTCTCTAAATCATTAATAATTGTATATTGTGTTACCTCTGAGCCAGTTCCGGCAGTAGTAGGAATAGCTACTACTGGAGGAGTTGCTTCTTTTATCTTTCCTAAGCCCATATAATCACTGATTTCTCCTGGATTAGTTAGCATTGCAGCAATTGCTTTAGCAGCATCTATTGGACTTCCACCACCTAGAGCTAATAAAAAATCACAGTTCTCATCTTGATATAAATTAACACCTCTACTAACATGTTGATCATTAGGCTCATTATTGACTTCAGAATATAGAGCAAGATCAATCTCTACTTCAGATAATAAATTTTTAATCTTGTCAACATATCCTAAGTCTAACATCACTTCATCGCTTACTAGTAAAGCTTTACTACCTAAACTTGAAATTTTACTTTGAGCATTACTTAATGAAGCTTCACCATAAAAAATACTCTCTGGAGCTAAAAATTTTGCTGCTTTCATCTTTCTCTCCTCTCTATTAAATATATTATTTAATTTTTAATTATACTCTCCCCTCTTTCAATAGCATTACTTGGACAGACTTGTGAACATAAATGACAGCCAACACATCTTTCATTTATAATACTTGGAGTTCTAGTCTTACTCCAATTAATTGCCTGATGACCACCATCTTGACAAGAGATATAACAACGACCACAACCGATACATTTTTCTTGCTTAATTTTAGGATAAATTATATGATCACGATCTAATTGATCAGCAGAGACTATATTTTCTAAGGCTAAACCTACTAATTCATCTAGACTAGATAAGCCACTCTGCTCTAAATAATGACTTAAACCACTAATCATATCTTCAACAATTCGGTAGCCATACTGCATAACAGCAGTCCCGACTTGAATATTACTTGCCCCTAAAAGTATAAACTCTAATGCATCTTTCCAGCTTTCAATACCACCTATCCCACTGATTGGTACGTTCTTTAAATCATGATAACTAGCCATTTCATGAATGAATCTCAAAGCAATTGGTTTTACTGCTTTGCCGGAATAGCCTGAAACAGAAGACTCTCCATTAATTGTTGGATTCGGGGCCAACTCACCTGGGTTAACTGAAGTAATACTCTTAATTGTATTAATTGCTGCTAACCCCTTAGCTCCCCCCTCCATTGCTGCTACAGCAGGAGGTACCATATGGCCTAAATTCGGTGTCATTTTAGCTAAGACCGGCAGGTCAGTGCCTGATACTACGGCTGCTGTATATGACTCAACCAATTCAGGGTCTTGGCCCACATCAGAACCTAGCCTACTATCTACCATTTGCGGACAGGAATAATTACATTCAATGATATCTGCTCCTGCCTCTGTTACTAATTCAGCTAATTGCTTCCATTCTTTCTCATCGCGTCCCATAATCGAAGCAATTAATACTTTTTCCGGATAATCCTTTTTAATTCTCTCCATACTTTTTAAATTCTCTTCTAGAGAATATTCCGATATCTGTTCTAAGTTTCTAAAACCTACAAATGAAGTCCCCTCTTTTTTAAGCTGATCAAAACGGGGTGATACTTCATTTGCTTTTTCAGCTCCTACTGTTTTAAAGACTAAACCAGCCCAACCTGCTTCTAAAGCTCTAGCAACCATTTCATAATTGTTGGCAATCGGTGCTGAAGCAAGAAAGAATGGATTCTCACAATCTATCCCACAAAATTCTATTGCTAAATTTTTAGTCATTATCAACTACACCTTCTTTCATTATCTAAGATTTACAATCTAATATAAACTGCTGTAAATTCTCAATTTTTACTGCTCCATCTAACTTAGATCTAATACAGGCCTTCTCACAATATTTATTCTGCGAACAAAGCTCTGAACATCTCTTATCATCTGGATTATTTTTACTAAATATTTTTTGAGCACCAGTTAAATTATCAAAGCGTAAAGAACGAATAGTTCTACCTGGATTAATATTAACCGGACAAGCTTTAGAGCAGGGAGGATCGTAACATAATAAGCATCTAGCAGCTTCCTGTTTAGCTAAATCTAAGTTTAATTTATTCATCTAACTCACCTCTTTAAATAAACTATTTTTTTAATTCTCTTTCAATAAACTCTCCCCAGCCTGCCTCTCCTAAAAATTTACCATCCTCATAAACTAACTTTCCTCTAGAAAAAGTCATCACTGGATAACCAGTTAACTCTATCCCTTCCCAGATTGTATGATCTACATCAGAATGCATCTTTTCTTGAGTAATTGTAAATTCTTTTTGGGGATCATAAATTACTAAATCTGCATCTATACCAGGAGCAATAGTCCCTTTAACATCTGAGCAACCAAAGATTTGAGCTGGATTTGTAGCACATAGCTCTACTACTTTATTAAAAGATATTTCTCCTTGGTTAGCCTTGTTTAGCAGATAAGGATAGAGATTTTCTACTCCCATACAGCCATTTGGTATTTTACTAAAATCTTCTTTACCCCAATCTTTCTCTTCACTTTGAAATGGACAATGGTCTGTAGCTACTACAGAAATATCACCCCTTTTAATCCCCGCCCATAAAGCATCTTGACTATCTTTTCCTTTAATTGGTGGAGAACAGACAAAGTTTCTTCCATCATCACGTTTATAAACTTCTTTAGTAAATTCTAAATATTGAGTACAGGTTTCAGCATAGATCTCATAACCCTCATCTCTAGCCTTAGTAACTTCATCCATCCCGGCTTCATTTGCTAAATGAACAATATAGACTGGGGCATCGAGAGATTTTGCTAAATGAATTATTCGTTTATTGGCCTCAGCCTCTACAAACTCTGGTCTACTCTCATAATGATGCCAGGCTGATGTTTTACCTGCTTCTAATAACTGCTCAGTCCGTCTTTCAACTAAGTCAGCATTTTCAGCATGGACTGAAATTAAAGCACCAATCTCTTTGGATTTCTTTAATAAGTCTGCTAAGACTCCATCATCAACCATTAAGCCGGCTTTTTTATAAGCCATAAAGGCTTTAAAACTTGGTACACCATAATCTACTACCTCTTCTAATTCTTCCATTACATCCTCTCTTAAATCAGTTATTGCCACATGAAAAGAGTAATCAACACAGGCTTGTGGATTGCATAATTCTTCTCGTTGATTAATTGCTTCCATTAAGCCTTGGCCCTTAGCCTGAATCACAAAATCAAAAACTGTTGTTACTCCACCACAAGCTGCTGCCCTAGTTCCTGCTTCATAACCATCTGCAGAGATAGTTCCACCAAAAGGCATTTCTAGATGGACATGTGAGTCTATTGCTCCTGGTAGGATATATTTTCCTTCAGCATCAATCACTTCTGCTTCTGTCTTAATATCTTCTCCAATTGCAACTATTTTCTCATCCTCAATTAGTATATCTGCCTGATAAGTATCACTAGCAGTTATCACAGTTCCATTTTTAATTAATAACTTCATTACTATCACCCCGTTTATTTAATATAGGACTTTCGGCTAAAATTTTTTACTGCAGATTAATGTTTATACTCATATTATATTCATGCTCACCCCCAAAGGAGTTTACAGTTTACAGTTTATAGTTTACAGTTTATAGTTTATAGTTAAGTTCAAAAGCATAAAGTTCAAAACCACATAGTTTTTGACTTTAATCTAGGGTCTTACTAATTACTAATTACTGATTACTAATTACTAATTACTGATTACTAATTCCTGTACTTTTAGCCGAATACCCTCTAATAATAAAATCCAGTAGTAAAGATATTCATATCCTAAATTACTACTGGATCTTAATTATATTCACTATAAATCTCTACTAAGCTTATTTTTCAAGTCCACGCTCTTTTTTAGTCCCTGGAATTATATTATCTAATAATAATCCAGAAATTGCTCCAACAGCTATCCCTGTTTCTCCAATACTATTAATGATATCAGCAAGCCACATAGCATTTTCAAGCTCTAATGGCGAAGCAGCAAAATAGGTTGGTAAGCTTAACCCCATAAATAGACTGAAACCAATTATCATTAAATTTCTTTGTGATGTTAAATCAGCTTTAGCAGTATGAGATAATCCAATAGCTGAAATCAAACCAAACATTGTAATATATAACCCACCAACTATTGGCATTGGAATACTAGCTACAAGACCACCAAATTTACCTATTATACCAAGTACTATTAAAACTACTACTCCAATATTAACTACATAGCGACTAGCTACTTTAGTTAATCCAACTACACCAATATTCTCTGTATAACTCGTGCTTGAAAAACCACCTAATAATCCAGTAAGAAAACAGCCTACTCCTTCAAACCCAATCCCTCTACTAATCTGTTTTGGTGTTAACTTTGGCCCTTGACAAGCCTTATTCATTGCTTGATAATCTCCATAAGACTCAATAGCAGAGGCTAAATAACCAGCTAAAACTACTAAAAAGAAACTAAAATTAAATTTCGGGACTCCCCAAGGTAATATAATTTCACTAGGAGTTCTAAACCAAGGTGCTGCATGTAATGTCTCAAAACTAACATATCCTGCTGACTCAGGACTAAATACTCCAGTTAAAGTCAATATCAAAGCAACAGAATAAGCTACAACTACTGATAATAAGACTGGAAATAAAGCAAATAAAGTCTTTTTAGCACCTAGTATTAAAGAGAATAAAAATACACAAATTATAACTATACCAGCTAACAACCAATTCTCACCTGCAGTAGGTGCTCCAGCATCAAATAATGTTAAACCAATTAAGGCAATTACTGGGCCAATGACTACAGGAGAAATAAGTTTTTGTAGTTTCCCCATTAGTCCACTAAAGCCAATAAACATCTCCACAAATGCTCCTAAAATAATTGCTCCTGCTATATACTGCATTGACTCTGCTCCACCAGCTGTAGCTCCAATAATAGCAAAGAAAGGACCTAGAAAAGAAAATGATACCCCTTGAATAATTGGTAGCCTACTACCAAAGTTGACCTGTAAAAAAGTAGCTACTCCTGAACAAAGCATAACTGATGCTATTAAAATAGCTATTTCTGTTCCATCAAAACCTAAAGCTGGAGCTAATAATAATGGTACAGCTATTGTTGAGCCAAACATAGTTAATACGTGCTGAATCCCTAAACCTAAAGCCTTACTAAAAGGCTTTGGAACATCTTCTAATGTATATGTCATCTCGTATCCCTCTGGTGTATCTACCATATCTACATTTCCATGTAAATTTAAATCACCACCTAAATTTCTTAAAGCCGTTGCATCAAGACTAACTTTTTTCTTTGTCATTTTTATCACCCTTATAATATTTTTTAAATTATTAGCAATATTTTTTTAGAGATCCAACTCTTCAAAAACCTCTGGACCAGCCTCTACAGCTTTAAGATAAATAGCTGCATTACCAACAACTGCCTTATTAATATAATCGGTTCTAACTTTATCATATGGCGTATGTGCATACTGTTCTTGCATTGGAGAATAGCCAATTGAAGGCTTTTTATCAATTCCAGAAGTCTTACTAGCATCTGTCCCAAAATCCCAGTATCCATAATCAACTGGCTCACCTAATTCTTCTAAAGCACTAGTTGCTGCATTAACAAGAGGATGATCTTCGCTAATCTTCCATGGATACATATTTTTATCTGCTTCATACTCTACTCCTGTATATGATTTTTCTAAAGCAGACTTAACTTCAACCTCTGCCTTAAACTCTTCATCTTCAGCAGCAATTTCAGCTATTGCCTCTTCAATCTCTTCTACAGCACTTTCAGCTGTTTCGCCAGGAATAGTCCTTCGATCAATCGATAACATACATTTATCTGGCACAATTGATAATGCTCCTGGCGAGCATTCAATAATATTAAGCGATAAAGATGCCTGACCTAAATGCTCATCCTCTGGCAACGCTGGATATAATTCATCCTTAATTTTAGATATTAATGGCATTGATTTATAAATAGCATTAATCCCTAACCATGGTGCACTACCATGAGATGTTCTCCCATCAACAGTAGCTAACATTTCAACTCTACCTCGATGTCCGCAATAGATCTTTAATGAAGTCGCTTCTGATGATACCATTGCATCATAATCAAGATCTCTTTCAGCAAATGTCTTATCAATTAAATGAATCATTCCTACCATTTCAGCTGGTTCTTCTTGTACTACTCCAGTAAACATATAATTTCCTTTAAAATCATAGCCTGCTTCTTTTAATTTAGCCAATACTCCCCCAGCATAAACTTGTGCGGCCTCTCCACCCTTTACATCCGAAGCAGCTCGTCCATGTATACACTCTGCTTCTTCCTCTTCACCATAGCGATTATCAACTTTGCAGACATCTATCTCTGCTCCATAAGGGTCATATCCTTCCCAGTTATCTGGATCTCCTGGGCTTACATGATCCATATGAGAGTTGTACATAATCGTTGGTCCAGCTTCAGTTCCTTCTACGATTCCTACAACATTACCCATATCATCTCTAAATACTTGATCATATCCTAACTCCTCCATCTTAGCCAATAATAAGTCCGCCAACTCTTTTTCATTTCCGCTAATGCTTGGAGTTTGAATTAACTTTTGAGTAAATTTAATTACATCTTCTTCAAAATCAGCACTAATCTCTTTTAATTTATCTAACATTTAACTCACCTCTTTTAATTGTTTTAATTATTAAATCATTTCATCTACTTCAGATAAAACCTGATCTAAAATATTTATTGCTTCTTCAATCTCTTCTTTAGTAATAATTAAAGGTGGAGCTACAATAATAATATTTTCATGTGAATAGGTTGAAAAACCCTTCTCCTTTAAACTAGCCAAAATCTTTGGCATAATCCGATTTGGATCTTGACCGTAAGGTACTAAGGCTTCTTTACTCTCTTTATCTTTTACTAATTCAACTGAAGAGAAAAGCCCAATATATCTAACATCACCTACTGATGGATGGGATTCTTTTAACTTTTCTAATTCTTCTCCTAAATACTCTCCCATCTTTTTACTATTTTCTAATAATTCCTCTTCTTGATAAACCTCTAAAGTAGCAACTCCAGCAGCACAACCCATTGGGTGACCACTATAAGTTAACCCACACATTAAAGGATTCTCATCAAAAAAGTCTGCAATATCTTCTCTAACTAGCACTCCTCCTAATGGTACATAACCAGAAGTCACTCCCTTAGCAAAAGTAATTAAATCAGGCTCTACATCCCAATTATCACAAGCAAACCACTCACCTGTCCTACCAAATCCTACCATGACCTCATCACAAACCATTAAAATACCAAACTCATCACAGATCTCTCTAACACCTTTTAAATATCCTTTAGGAGGAATTATTACTCCATTACTTCCGGTAACAGTCTCTAAAAAGATAGCTGCCACACTCTCTCGACCTTCATATATTATCTGCTTTCTTAATTCTTCTAAATAATACTGACTAGCTTCTGCTTCGCTTTCAAAATCAATTGGACTCCGATATAAATATGGATCAAAAAATTTAACAAAACCAGGTATCCCAGGCTCAGAAACAAAGCGTCTTGGTTCTCCAGTCAAATTCGATGCACCATAAGTAGCACCATGATAAGAACGATATCTTGAAAAAATCTTATCCCTGCCAGTAAACATCTTAGCTATTTTAATTGCATTTTCATTTGCCTCTGCTCCACCTATGGTAAAAAATACTTTCCCCATATTATCAGGAGCAATCTCTAATAATTTACTAGATAGTTCTGACTTAACATCAACCGCATGAGCTGGGCCAATATATGCTAACTTTTCCGCCTGCTCTTTAATAGCATCAATTACCTTTTGATTCCCATGCCCTATATTCACATTCACTAATTGCGAAGACATATCAAAATACTTCTTTTCATTATGATCCCAATAATAAATGCCTTCTGCTTTAGTTATGACTTTTGGATCAAGTTCATTTTGAATACTCCATGAATGAAGATTATATTTTTCATCTTTTCTTTTTATCTCTTCTAGCTCTTCCTTTACCATTGACCTCACCTCTTATTTGAAATTTAACTTTAACAAGTACAAACTCTAAATTATTAATCTCAAACTACATCCTTACCTTTTTCTCCAGTTCTAATCCTAATTGCTTTATCGATAGAGTAAACAAATATCTTACCATCTCCTACTTCACCTGTTCTAGAACATTCGACTATAACATCTAATAAATCATCAACTACATCTTCATTAACCACTATCTCAACTTTTAATTTTTCCTTTAATTCCACTTCATATTCTAATTCGCTCTTCACTTCTTGCTTACCTTTTTGCTCACCATATCCAGCAATCTGAGTAATATTTAATCCACTCACACCTATCTCTTCAATCTCAGCTACAAAATCATCTAACTTTGATGGTCTAATAATACATTCTACTTTTTTCATTTGTATAACCTCCATTTTTAAATTTTATTTTTTAGAAAACAACTATTATTCTTACTTTGTCACGAGTGATACTGAGTTTCATGTAAGCTATGTGTTATATTTGTGTTAATTATAATACCTGTTTTAATTTTTGTCAAGTATTTATCTATTTTTTTTAGGATTGTAAGCTTTAATATTAAAAAAGTAAAAAGCTAGAATCAGCTCAAGCTGATTCTAGCTTTTTATCCACCTTACTTCTTTACTTCTTTTAAAGCTTTATAATTAGCTTCAATAGTAGTCTCTAAATCAGAATTCTCATGGGCCAAAGAAATAAAATTAGCCTCGAATTGAGATGGTGGAATATAAATTCCTCCCTCTAGCATTTTATTAAAATAAATAGCAAAAGCATCTGTATTAGAGCTTTTAGCAGTCTGATAATCACTTACTTGCTGCTCAGTAAAAAAGAGACTCAGCATAGAACCTACTCTAGAAATATTTGCTTTAATATCTAATTCATCAATATTCTTTTTAAAGCCTTCTGCTAAAGTTGCAGCTTTAGCCTCTAAAATATCATAAATCCCTTTTTGCTCTTTTAATAATCTTATTGTTTCTAATCCTGCAGTCATTGCTAAAGGATTACCAGATAATGTCCCGGCTTGATAAACTGGACCCTCAGGAGCAACATGATTCATAATCTCTTTTTTACCACCATAAGCCCCAACAGGCAAGCCTCCACCAATAATCTTGCCAAGGGTAGTTAAATCAGGTTCAATATCATAAATCTCTTGCGCGCCACCATAAGCTAATCTAAAGCCTGTCATTACTTCATCAAAGATAAGTAAGGCTCCCTGCTCTTTAGTAATCTCTCTTAAACATTCTAAATAGCCTGTTTTAGGTGGGATTACCCCCATATTACCAGTCACCGGCTCTAAAATAACCCCTGCTATCTGTTCACCATATTCAGCAAAGACTTCTTTCATTGCTTTTAAATCATTAAACGGAATAGCTATTGTCTCTTTAGCTATATCATCAGGAACCCCTGGACTACCTGAAATTCCTAAAGTAGTAATCCCAGACCCAGCATCTACTAATAGACTATCACCATGACCATGATAACAGCCTTCTAATTTAATAATTTTATCGCGCCCTGTATAACCCCGGGCCAACCTCAAAGCACTCATTGTAGCTTCAGTTCCTGAATTAACCATCCGAACCTTATCAACTGAGTCTATAGCATCTACCACCAGCTCTGCTAGTTCTGTCTCTACCTCTGTTGGTGCCCCAAAACTAGTTCCTTTCAGCAATTGCTCTTCTAATGCTGCAACTACTTGCGGATGATTATAACCTAGAATCATTGGCCCCCAAGAACCGACATAATCAATATATTCATTCCCATCAACATCATAAACTGATGAACCAGCTCCCTTTTCAATAAATAATGGTTCATTATCAACTGCCGAAAAAGCTCGCGCCGGACTATTAACTCCACCCGGGATAACCTTTTTTGCAGCCGCAAAATTATCTTTACTCTTTGACACGATATCACTCCTTTTTTTAGTTTACAGTTTACAGTTTATAGTTTACAGTTAAAGTCAAACCCGTTACAATCAAGCCCTAGCTTTGATGGCGTGATTCTCTATTACTATTTGAAATTTGAGTTATACCATCAGGGCGCTGAGAAAATCTGTGTCCCCTGTTTTTGATTTCTGTTTTTAATATTTCCTTAAAGTCCTTAAGTATTTTAGCTAAAAATAAACTGGTGGTATAATCTAAGTTAAAGATAATGCTATCAAGTTATTTTACAAAAATAGATCTGTATTGATTTTAATGATTTTGATTTCAACTGTCCCTGCCAGCCTAAAGACCAAGGCCGGCTGTGAAAACCACAAAAACCGTATCCACTGTAAACTGTCAACTGCTCTTACAACCACTTCGCTACATCTTTAGCATAATACGTAATGATAATCTCTGCTCCAGCACGTTTGAT
>LFCJ01000594.1_pt1 | contig 23116 bp, 25 predicted proteins | sample 643141 | NCBI WGS metagenome assembly LFCJ01 (sample SAMN03766243, study PRJNA286221) | soda lake metagenome | biome: soda lake; feature: Kulunda steppe; material: water; isolation source: sample B1-Br-g2 brine of Lake Bitter-1 | place: Russia: Kulunda steppe | collected 2010-07
CCGGCGCTGGTGGCCGACGAGCCGGAAGGCGCCTTCGCCCTGGCGCCGCTGCTGCGCCGCGCCATGGCCGATGGCCGCGTAGGCGGCCACCACCATCGCGGCGAGTGGGTCGACGTGGGCACCCCCGAGCGGCTGGCCGAACTCGACCGGCGCCTGCGCGATAGGCATATCTCCTAGAGCGAGAGGCGCCGGGGGCCTGTCGCCGGAACAGCCTTGAGCAATGTGCGGGGCTTAGCAACGACTGCTATGCTGCCGCGATTTCCCGACAATCGAGAAGGAATCAAGAATCATGAAAGCCAGCGTGAAATGGACCGACGGTCGTCAATTCGTTGCCGAAAGCGGAAGCGGTCACAGCGTGGTGATCGACGGCCCGCCCGATCACGGCGGTCGCAACACCGGTGCGCGCCCCATGGAGATGCTGCTGATGGGCCTGGGCGCCTGCACCTCCTTCGACGTGCTGGAGATCCTCGAGAAGTCCCGCGCCCCGGTCTCCGACTGCGTGGCGAGCCTCGAGGCGGAGCGCGCCGACGCCGTGCCCAGCGTGTTCACCAAGATCCACGTGCACTTCACCGTCACCGGCAAGGGGCTCAAGGAGAAGCAGGTGCAGCGCGCCGTGGAGCTCTCCGCCGAGAAGTACTGCAGCGCCTCCATCATGCTGGTGAAGGGCGGCGTCGAGGTGACGCACTCCTTCACCATCGTGGAGGAGTAAGCGGGAAGCTTAAAGACGGTAGACGCTGGTGGTCATCACCTTCGACATCAGCGCCATGCCGAACTTGACCGGCGCCGGGAAGCGGGCGCCGCCGGCTTCCAGCGCCAGCTGGGCATGGTGGGCCTCGTCGATGGCCATCTGGCGCAGCACCGCCCGGGAGCGCTGGTCGCCCGCGGGCAGCCTGACCAGATGATCCTCCAGATGACGGCCCACCTGCTCCTCGGTGGCGGCCACGAAGCCGAGGCTGACCCGGTCGCCCACGGCACCGGCCACGGCGCCGATGCCGAAGGAAGCGGCGTAGAACAGCGGGTTGAGCAGGCTCGTCCGATCATGCAGCTCCTCGAGGCGCTCATCGCACCAGGCCAGGTGGTCGATCTCCTCCTGGGCCGATGCCTCCATCTGGCCGCGCACCTCGGGCAGCTTGGCGGTCAGCCCCTGGCCCTGGTAGAGCGCCTGGGCGCACACCTCGCCGGTATGGTTGATGCGCATCAGGCCCGCCGCGTGGCGGCGCTCCTCGTCGCTCATGGGCTCGTCGCGCACCTCCGGCGTGGCCGGTGAGGGCCGCGACGCCTGGGCGGCGTGGGGCACCAGGGTACGCAGCACGGTATCGAACTGGTGGATCAGATTATCGCTGCGGGAGAGCCTGCGGTTCATGACGACCTCGTCGCGTCTCGGTCCGGTAGGGATGCCCCATTGTAGCCGAGGGCTCCGGCCACCAGAAGCACCGCCCGCAACGGCCGACGCCACCGTGCGGTGGCGTCGGAAAGAGGCTGCACCCGATGCGTCGAGCGCCGAGTCTTGCGCGGTTGCCCGCAGGGCGCCAGCTAGCCAGCCGGCCAAGTAAAGCGTCGACCGCCCATCAGGTGCATATGGATATGGTAGACCGTCTGGCCGCCGGCGTCATTGCAGTTCATCACCACCCGGTAGCCCTCCTCGGCGAAGCCCAACTGCTTGGCCAGCCGGGCGGCGATCAGCGGCAATCGACCCACCAGCGCCTGGTCCTCCTCGGTGAGGTCGTTGAGGGTCGCGATCGGCTTCTTGGGGATGATCAGAATATGCGTCGGGGCCTGGGGATTGATGTCGTGAAAGGCCAGCACCTGATCGTCTTCATAGACGATGTCGGCGGGGATCTCACGCGCGATGATCTGGCTGAACAGCGTGGACATCTCGACTCCTTGCAGCAAGCGTGACTTGATGTTGATCAGCGAAAGCGGCGCTGAGCCAGCAGGTGGCGCACCAGCGGCGCCAGGATCAGCTCCATGGCCAGCGACACCCGGGCCCCGGGCACCACCAGGGTGTGGGGACGGCTCATGAAGGCATCGGGAATCATCGCCAGCAGATAGGGAAAGTCCACGGTGGCCGGCTCGCGGAAGCGAATCACCGCGAAGGACTCGGCATCGGAGGGAATATCCTGAACCTCGAAGGGGTTGGACGTATCCACCGTGGGCACCCGCTGGAAATTGATATGGGTGCGCGAGAACTGAGGCTGGATGTAGCGCACATAGTCATCCATGCGCCCGAGAATGGTATCGATCACCGCCTCCTGGGAGTGGCCGCGCAGCTTGGTGTCGCGCACGATCTTCTGGATCCACTCCAGGTTGATGGTGGGCGCCACGCCCACCAGCAGATCCACATGGCGGGCGATGTCGTGCTCGGGCGTCACGAGGCCACCGTGCAGCCCCTCGTAGAAGAGCAGGTCGGTGCCATAGGGCAGCGGCTCCCACTCGGTGAAGGTGCCGACCCGGTAGCCGGCCTCGATCATCTGCTTGTCCTCGGCGTGAATGTAGTGGCGATAGGTGCCACCGCCCTGCTCGCCATACTCCAGGAAAAGCGCCTCGAGCTCGTCGAGCAGATTGGCCTCCACGGCGAAGTGGGAGAGCTCGTCCTTGCGCTCCGGCTCCTCGCGGAAGATTCGCGCCAGCTCCTCCCGGGTGTAGCGGTGGAAGGCGTCGCCATCGACCACGGCGGCGTGGACGTCCTCCCGGGCGAACATGCGCTCGAAGGTACGCTTGACCGTGGTGGTACCGGCTCCGGAGGAGCCGGTCACGGCGATGATCGGGTACTCGCGGGACATCAGGCGCCCCCTGCTCCGGCAAGCGCCGTCGCCACGCCGTCGGGCACCGTCACAGGCCGCCCGGTGGCCGGATCGATCAGCACCAGGTTGAGCCTGGCCGTGGCCACGGGGCGGCCGCCCTCGGCATGCCGTACGCGATGGTAGACGATGATGGCACGGCCGTCAGGGGCCGGGATCGCCGTCTCCACCACCAGGGCATCGGGCCAGCGCGCCTCGGACTGATACTGCACGGCGAGATCCGCCACCACGCTGGGGTAGCCGCCCAGATCCCACTCGGTGAGCCCCTGGGCACCGAAGGCCTGAATGCGCGCCTCGTGCAGCAGCGACACCAGGGTGTCATGCCCCAGATGGCGGCCGTAGTTCATGTCGGTGACGCGCACCGTCAGCGGGTGGCGGTGCACGATGGCCGCCTCGGGAAACTCGAGTCTGACGCGCTCCATGCTCGCCTCCTTCTGTTGGTCTTGTTCTGGATGGAGAGGACCGGCCCTGCGGCGACGCTCGTCGGTTCAGCGCTCGCCGCGCTCCCGGGCAATGGCCCGATAGGCGATGTCGCGGCGGCAGAGCACGCCCTCCCAGTGAATGGCATCGACGCCGCGGTAGGCCTGCTCGGCGGCGGCCGAGACGCCCTCGCCCAGGGCGGTGACGCAGAGCACTCGGCCGCCGGCGGTGACCGGCTTGCCGCCCTGCTCCGCCGTACCGGCATGGAAGACCTTGCAGCCGGTGGCCTCGGCGTCCTCGATGCCCTCGATGGGGTCGCCCTTGCGGTAGCTGCCGGGGTAGCCGCCGGCGGCCAGCACCACGCCCACCGCAGCGCGGGGATCCCAGTCGCAGGTCTTGCCGGCGAGCTTGCCGGTGGCCCCGGCCAGGCAGAGCTCGGCGAGGTCGGACTGCAGGCGCAGCAGGATCGGCTGGGTCTCCGGGTCGCCGAAGCGGCAGTTGTACTCGATCACCCTGGGATAGCCCTCGGCGTCGATCATCAGGCCGGCGTAGAGGAAGCCGGTGTAGGGGTGCCCCTCGGCGGCCATGCCCTGAACCGTGGGCAGGATCACTCTTTCCATGATGCGGTCGTGGACCGCATCGGTGACCACCGGCGCCGGCGAATAGGCGCCCATGCCCCCGGTGTTGGGGCCGCTGTCGCCCTCGCCCACCCGCTTGTGATCCTGGCTGGTGGCCATGGGCAGCACGGTCTCGCCGTCCACCATGACGATGAAGCTGGCTTCCTCGCCGTCGAGAAACTCCTCGATCACCACCCGCGCGCCGGCATTGCCGAAGGCGTTGGCCTCCAGCATGTCGCGCACCGCCGACTCGGCCTCGGCCTGGGTCATGGCCACGATCACGCCCTTGCCGGCGGCCAGGCCGTCGGCCTTGATCACGATGGGGGCGCCCTTCTCGGCGAGGTACGCAAGCGCCGGCGCGACCTCGGTGAAGGTGCGGTAGTCGGCGCTGGGAATGGCGTGGCGGGCCAGGAAGTCCTTGGTGAAGGACTTGGAGCCCTCGAGCTGGGCGGCGCCGGCCGTGGGGCCGAAGATTGCCAGGCCGGCATCGCGAAAGCGATCCACCACGCCGGCCACCAGCGGCGCCTCGGGGCCGACGATGGTCAGATCGATGCCCTCGTCGCGGGCGAAGGCCAGCAGGCCATCGAGGTCATCCGCGGCGATAGCGACGTTGGCCAGGCCGGTCTCCCGGGCGGTGCCGGCATTGCCGGGTGCCACGAAGACCTGGGCGACCAGGGGCGACTGAGCGGCCTTCCAGGCCAGGGCATGTTCGCGGCCACCGCCGCCGATGATCAACACCTTCATCCGTTCCACCTGCATTCTGCGAATCGAAAGCTCGACGAGCCGTAACGAGGCGGCATTATGTCAGAAACCACCGGGCCGCGCCCGGCGCTCACTTCGTCTCGTCGTCGTCCTTGGCATCATCCTTGCTGCCGGCCTGGCCGATGGTCTTCTGCCAGAACTTCATGTTCTCCTCGGTCAGCTCGCGCATCAGTTCGATGGGGGTATGGCGCATGGCCTGCTGCCACTGGTCCTGCACGCGTTTCTGCTGCTCCAGCATCAGCTGGGTGCCCTGTTCCAGATAGCGGGCCAGAGGCAACGGCTGGGCCATGTCGTAGACGCGGATGAACTGCGCCAGCAGGTCATTGGAAAACACCTCGGCATCGCCGTCGGCCTGCTCCTGCTCGATGATGATCGACAGCAGGATGGTGCGGGTCAGGTCTTCGCCGCTCTTGGCGTCCTCGACCCGGAACGCTACCTCGTCGAGAATCAGCTTGCGTAGATCCTCGAGGGTCACATAGCGGCTCTGTTCGGTATCATAGAGCCTGCGGTTGGCATACTTGCGAATCACGCGCACGGCGCTTGCTCCTTGATCGATGTGGGGGAGACACACCCCCGTGAGACCATTGTGCACCGCGACACCATCCATGCAAGGCCATGCACGACATTGCCGCCAACGCGAGGCTCTGATGAACCTGATCCTGCTTGCTCCGGAGGATATCGAGAACCGCCGTCTGGCCAGGGTGACGGATCCGCGCCGCCTGCGCCATCTGCGCGAGGTGCATCGCGCAGCGCCGGGAGATCGCCTGACGCTGGGCGTGATGGGCAGCGGCATCGGCCAGGGCGAACTGCTCACGCTTCACGACCATGAGGCCACCTTCGCCCTGGAAGCGCTCGACCAGCCGCCACCTCCCGCACTGCCGGTGCACCTGGTGCTGGCCCTGCCGCGGCCGCGCATGCTGGCGAGAAGCCTGGAGCATGCCACCGCGCTGGGGGTGAAGTCGATGACCCTGCTGCACACTCGCCGGGTGGAAAAGAGCTACTGGCAGTCGCCGGAGCTTGCCGCGGAGAAGATCCATCAGCACCTGGTGCTGGGACTCGAGCAGGCCCGTGACACTCGGCTGCCGACGGTCACTCTGGAGAAGGGCTTCCGCCCCTTTGTGGAGGACCGCCTGCCCGGACTGCTCGAAGGCCGGCGCGGCCTGCTGGCCCATCCGGGCATGGCGACTGCCTGCCCGCGGGGAGTCGATACCCCCACACTGCTGCTGGTGGGGCCGGAAGGAGGCTTCATCCCCTGGGAAGTGGAAAGACTGCTCGAGGCGGGCTGCGAGGGCATCCACCTGGGGCCGCGGATCCTGCGCGTGGAGACCGCCGTAACCGCCCTGCTGGCCAGGCTGTTCTGAGCCCCCTGACGCAGCGGATTCAGCCGTCGTGGCCCTCGCCCATCTCGTCCGGCTCATGCTCGCGCAGCGGTGACTCCTCGCTGCAGTCAGGGCGCTGCAGGAAGGTCTCGCGCACGTCCAGCAGCCCCAGGTGGGAGAGAGTACGCCGCCCCAGAAGCAGCGGATAGTTCATCTCCTCGCGGTCGCGCAGGCTGAACTGCTCCTCGTAGAGGGTATCGCCCAGGCAGACCTTCATCAGCACCACCGGGCGCTCGTCGCTCCCCCCGGCCCCCCGCACGCGCAGATCGCGATAGAGGGGCAGCTCGAGCTTCTCGGTAAAGGCCTCCCCGCTGGCGGTGTCCTCAAGCTTGAGCCGAAAGCGCACCCACTCCTCGCCCTCACGCTCGAAGGTCTCGATCTCCCGGGCGTCCAGCGACGAGGTAAGGGCGCCGCTGTCCAGCTTGGCCTTGACCGCCACGCCCCAGGGTTCGATGGTGGCACGCTCCACCCAGCCGAACACCTTGTCGGCCAGCGCCGCCGGAGCCCCCAGCAGGAGCCCCGCCAACAGCATCAGGGGAATCACCGCTCGCGTCATCTCATCACTCCAGAACGTGTCCCCGTGCCCCTTCCGGGCAGGGGGATCAGCGGGTCAGTCGCTCCAGCAGCCGCAGGGTCGCGAAGCCGTCCGGCGCGGTACCGATCGACTGCTGGTAGGCGCGCAGGCCGCGGCGCGTGTTGGGCCCCATGATGCCATCCGCGGTTCCCACTTCGAAGCCACGGGCGTTGAGCGCCTGCTGCATCTCGCGCACCTGGTCGCGGCTGAGCGGCTGCTCATCCCGAGGCCAGCCCTCTCGAGTCCCTTCGCGCCCGGCAATCTCGTCGGCCAGGGTGCCCACCGCCAGGGCATAGCTGGTGGCATTGTTGTAGCGCAGGATCGCCCGATAGTTGGGCCCCACCAGGAAGGCCGGCCCGCGGGCGCCCGCCGGCACCAGCACCGAGGCCGCCTCGAAGTCGGGGAGCGAGCCGCCGCCGACCGGACGCACCCCCTGCCCCGCCCACGCCTCCGCGCTGCGCCGGGTGGCGAGCTCCGCCTGGGCGTAGTCGAAGTCATCCGGAAGCGTGACCTCCACGCCCCAGGGCTCACCGCCGCGCCATCCGGCCCGAGCCAGGTAGTTGGCGGTGGAGGCCATGACGTCGGGAATGCTGCCCCAGATATCGCGGCGGCCGTCGCCATCGCCATCCACGGCGTAGGCTTCGAAGCTCGAGGGAATGAACTGGGTGTGGCCCATGGCGCCGGCCCAGGAGCCGATCATGCGCTCCGGAGCGATATCGCCGGCTTCGATGATGCGCAGGGCGGCGAGCAGCTCGCCCCGGGCGAAATCGCTGCGGCGACCGTCAAAGGCCAGGGTCGCCAGTGCCTCCAGGGTGGAGAAGCTGCCGAAGTTGCCGCCGTAGTTGCTCTCGATGCCCCAGATCGCCACGATCACCTCGGCGGGCACTGCGTAGCGCTGCTCCATGCGACGCGCGGTGTCGCGATGCTCGGCCAGCTTGTCGCGCCCCTGGGTCACGCGCTGAGCGGAGACGGCGCTGTCGAGGTACTCCCAGATGGGGCGCACGAACTCCGGCTGGGAGCGGTCGAGCTCGATCACCCGCGGCCGATAGCGTACGCCATCCAGGGCGTTGGCCAGGGTCGCCTCGGAGATCCCCTCACGACGGGCCTCGCGGCGGAACTGCGCCAGCCAGGCGTCGAAATCGGCGGGTGGCGCCGACTCCTGCTCCGCGGTGTTGTCGCCCGCCGCGGACGCCGTCCGGCTCGGTTCACTGTCGGTCTCATCCGCCGCCAGGACATCCCGGGCGGGGCCACTCTGACAGCCGGCCATCAGGCCCAGCAGCAGGGCCAGGGTCAGGGTCCGTTTCATCACGCTTGCGCACTCCGTGGCGAGGTTCAGAGGGGATGATTCAGGGCGATCATCGCCCAGAACAGGCGACACCGCCAGCCCCTACCCGCCGGCGAGGCGCCAGATGACCAGCCCGTGGCAGGCCATCACCACCACCGTCAGCAGGGTACGCAGCGACTGGTACCAATCGGGCAGCAGCTCGCGGCTCGCCTTTCCACACTCCTGCAGGCGAATCAGCAGGAAGCCGGCCACCAGCACCCAGGCCCCGGTCACCGGATGCAGCAGCAGCGCCGGCCAGGCAATCAGGCTCGGCGCCATGCTCAGGGCCATCCTGGCCCGGAAGCCGTCGCTGTCGTCCGGCTCCAGGGACATCGCCACCCCCCACTGCACCCCACCGAGGAAGGAGAGGATCACCGCGCTATAGTAGAGAAAGGCCGGAATGGCGATGAACTGCCAGGCCAGGGGGGCCAGCCAGCTCGCTCCTGCCAGGGCCAGAAACGGAATCAGGCCTGCAAGACCCAGGCCCCAGGGCAGTCGGGGACGACAAGCAGCAGTCATGGTGTCTCCTGTCCGGGTTTGGAAAGGCGTGCGGGCGTCGAGGACGGGCGCGGAAAGCGCTCGGGATCCACCCGCCAGGGGCGATGGCGATCGGCGCCGGGCGGCAACGCCGCGATCTCGGGCAGCCAGTGCGCGACATAGTCCCCCTCGGGGTCATAGCGCTCGGCCTGCCACAGAACGTCGAAGCGATGCCCGCGGGGGTCACGTCCGACCCCGGCCACATAGCGCCAGTTGCCCCAGTTGCTGGCCGCATCATAGTCGAGCAGGGCGTGCTCGAACCAGGCCGCCCCCATGCGCCAGTCGCCGCCGAGCTCATGGACCAGATAGCTGGCCACGTTCTGGCGGGCCCGGTTGGAGAGCCATCCCGTGGACGCCAGCTCACGCATGGCCGCGTCGACGAAGGGCACCCCGGTCTCCCCCTCGCACCAGGTCCGGAAGGCCGCGTCGGCCCGGGGGAGGCGGCGTGCGCCGAACAGCGCCGCCCCTTCCTGGCGTGCCGCCCAGTGAAAATAGTCGCGCCACAGCAGCTCAAAGATGACCCAGTAGCTGGAGTCGCTGGCGCCATGACGGGCTTCCCAGGCTCGCACCGCGCCGTGTATCTGACGTGCCGACAGGCAGCCGTGGGCCAGCCAGGCCGAAAGCCGGGTCGAGAAGTCCGGGCCCAGCAGGCCGTTACGGGTCTGCTTGTAGCGGGCGACGGCGCCGCTCTGCCACAGGTAGTGATCCAGGCGCGCCAGCCCCTCGGCTTCGCCCCCGGTAAAGCGGAACTCGCCGCGACCATCCCTCGCCCAGCGGGCCGCGCGGCTGCACACCTTGTCCAGGGGCGGAAAGCCGCGAGCCGCCGAATCGGGCCAGGGCGGCAGGGTCACCGGCGCCGCAGAGGCCTCAGGCACGCTCCAGTCACGCTCGACCTTGCGCCGGAAGGCCGAGAAGCTGCCCGGCAGGGCCTCCACCGGCATCGGCAGTCTCGCCTCGTCGAGCAGCAGTCCAGCGTCGCACTGCCACAGCTCGACGCCCTCCTCCAGCCGTTCGGCCAGGCTCACCGAGGCACGGGACTCGTCCCAGCCCGCCTCGCGCCGCATGCGTATCTGACGGGCCCCGTGCCGTGCGGCGAGATCGGCCACTTCCGCCACCGGATCGCCAACCCGCACCAGCAGGTCGCTGCCGCGCTTGAGCAGCTCGCCGCGCAGGGCGATCAGGCTCTCCCACAGGAAGCGCAGCCGAGCCGGCCCGATGCGCGGCATATCGAGCCCGGGCAGCGGCGACAGCCAGGCATGGTCGAGCACATAGACGCAGAGCAGCTGCTCCGGCGGGGAGTCGAACTGGAACAGCGGATTGTCGGTCAGGCGCAGGTCGTGGCGCAGCCAGATGAGCGTCAGGTTCATGAGGTGGCGCCTCTGCGGCGCGACTCGCGCCGGCAGCGCTCGCTGCAGAAACGGACCTCGTCCCAGCAGCGCGACCACTTGCGTCGCCAGGCAAAGGGTCGTTGGCAGTGGCCGCAGGGCTTGCTTGGCAGATGAGGTTTGCGATGCACGGTAAGGCCCCATAATCGTGGACAGGAGGTAATTATCGTACAATAAATGTATAACTTAAAGTCCTTGCCCCTTCCCCTCACGGCAGAAGGCCGCCCCGGGGCGGCCTTCGCGAGCGAGAACAGGCGATGCGCTCAGGAGGGATCGCTCTCCTTCGGCTCGCGCCGGGCGTTGGCCTCGGTCTCGCGACCGCTCTTCAGCTCGTGGGTGAGCGGGTCGTAGTTGGGGCGCAATTCATCCTTGACCGTGCCGCTCCACAGCTTGGAGCCGACGAAGTAGCCGGCCCGCCCGATCACGTGGGCGGCCACCGGCGCGGTCATCAGGATAAAGATGATGATGGCCACGGCACGCGCCGTGACGCCCACTTCGGCAAAGTGCATCGCCACCGCCAGCATGATCAGGATCACCCCGAGGGCCGCTGCCTTGGTGGTCGCATGCATGCGGGTCAGCAGGTCCGGCAGGCGCAGGATGCCCAGCGACGCCAACAGCATCAGCAGAGCGCCGGCGATGATAAAGGTGCCCTTGATGAACTCAATCATCCCGCGGCCCTCCTCGTTCCAGGAAGCGGGCAAAACCGATGGCGGCCAGGAACCCCATCAGGGCGATGACGATGGCCGCATCGATGAAGCTCGAGACGTCGGACTGGATGGCGTAGACGCCTACCAGTCCCACCACGATGCTGGCGAACAGCTCCAGCGCCACCACCCGATCGGGCAGGCTCGGGCCGCGCACCACGCGCACGAAGCACAGGATCAGAGCGAGACTCATGATGACCTGGCTGATCAGAATCACGGTATCCATGCAGGCACCTCACGGCCAGGCTCAGCGAAACAGTTCCAGGGCACGGTATTCCATTTCCTTGAGGTTGTGGCGCAGCTCCTCCTCGTCGTCGAGGAACATGGCGTGGATGTAGAGCACCTTGCGGTCGTCGGAGACGTCCAGACTCAGGGTGCCGGGGGTCAGGGAGATCAGGTTGGCCACCATGGTGATCTCCAGCTCGGTGCGCGCCTCCAGCGGCATGGCGATCACCCCGGGCTTCATGTGCCAGGGCGGCGTCAGGATATCGAAGGCGACCTTGAGGTTGGCCAGCAGCAGCTCCTTGATGAAGAAGCCGATGAAGCGCAGGATCCGCGGGATCCGCGCCGGGTACCCCTGCAGGGACTCCACCTGGGGCTCGATCAGCACCAGGGCGATGTAGCCGAACACCAGGCCCACCATCAGATTGATGCCGGTGAAGTCCCCGCTCAGCACGACCCAGGCCAGGGCCAGCAGCAGGTTCCAGATGGCTCCGGTCATGGGGTTCCCTCCTCGCTTGCCGGCGCCTCGATCAGGGCCTCGCTGACGTCGACACCGCCGCCCATCACGGCATGGATATAGCCTTCGGGATGCATCAGCTGGTCGCCGATGAGGTTCATCACCAGCATCAGCGGCTCGGCGAAGACGCCGATCAGCAGCGACAGCGCCGCCAGGGCGCCTACCGGCAGGGTCATCAGCCACAGGCTGGGCTTGACCATGCGCCCGTCGTCGCCCACCACGGTCTCCTGCTCGGGCACCAGGTTATCCTCGGGCAGCGCCTTCCAGAATACCTCGTTCCAGATCTTGACCATGGAATAGAGGGTCATGAGTCCCACCGCCAGGGCAATGCCGGTGACCACGTAGGCCTCCGCCTCGATGCCGGCGCGCACGATCACGAACTTGGCGAAAAAGCCCGAGAGCGGCGGGATGCCGGCCAGGGAGAAGGCGGAGAGGAAGAAGGCCACGGCGAGCCAGGGGCGCTCCTTGTAGAGCCCACCCATCTTCTTGAGCTGGTAGGTGCCCTGCAGGCGGCGGGTGATGCCGCTGATCAGGAAGAGATTGGTCTTGACCACGATATTGTGCATCACCGCGAAGATGCCGCCGGCGATGGCCAGGGGCGTATAGAGCGCCAGCCCCAGGATCATGTAGCCGATCTGGCTGACGATATGGAAGGAGAGGATACGGCGGAACTCGAACTGGGCCGCCGCCCCCAGCACCCCGGTGACCATGGTCAGGGCAGCCCCCCAGATCAGCAGGTCCTGCGTGTAGTCCAGGGTGTCGTCGAACATCAGGGTGAAGACGCGGAACAGCGCGTAGACCCCCACCTTGGTGAGCAGGCCGGCGAACAGCGCCGACACCGCCACCGGGGGGGTGTGGTAGGAGGCCGGCAGCCAGAAGAAGAGCGGAAAGGCCGCCGCCTTGATGCCGAAGGCGACCATGAACATCACCGCCAGCACCTCCACCATGCCCTGGTGCTCCGCCTCGTGGAGGCGCAGGGCAATGTCGGCCATGTTGAGAGTGCCCACCATGCCATAGGTCAGGCCGATGGCGGTGAGGAAGATCACCGAGGCCAGCAGGTTGAGGGTCACGTACTTGATCGCCCCCTCCATCTGGGCCTTCTCGCCGCCGAGGATCAGCAGCGCGAAGGAGGCCACCAGCATCACCTCGAACCAGACGTAGAGGTTGAAGATGTCGCCGGTGAGAAAGGCCCCGGCCACCCCGGCCAGCAGCAGGTGCATCAGCGGGTAGTAGCCGAACTTCTCGTGGTCCGGCCCGGTGGAAGCCAGTGAATAGATGGCGATGACCATGCCGATCAGGGCAGTCATCACGATCATCACCGCGCTGAGCATGTCGGCCACCAGGGTGATGCCGTAGGGCGCCTCCCAGCCGCCCATCTGGATGGTCACATAGCCATCCTGATACACCGAGGTGAACAGCCACAGCGACACCACCAGCAGCCCAATGTTGCCGGCCACGGCGGTGAAGCGCTGCATGGGCCGCGAACGCCAGAAGAGCAGCGAAATGGCGCCGGACAGCAGCGGCAGGAGGACGGGAAGTGCAACTTCAGGCCTCACGTGTCGGTATCCTTCATCTTGTCCAGGTCATCGGCCTTGACGATCTCGTAGGCCCGGCGAATCAACACCACGGCGAAGGCCAGCACGCCGAAGGCGATCACGATGGCGGTCAGCACCACCGCCTGGGGCAGCGGGTCGGCCACCGCCCCCTCCGGGGCCAGCATGCCCTCGGGAATCAGAGGCGGCGCTCCGCGGGTCATCCCCGCCGAGGTGAAGATCAGCATGTTGGCGGCATTCGAGAGCAGCATCAGCCCGATCACCAGCTTGACGATGGAGCGACGCAGCATCAGGAAGATGGCGGCGGCATACATGATGCCGATGGCGATGGCCATCACGGGTTCCATAGGGCATCTCCTCTCCGATGGGCGGCGTTCTCAGGGCTCATCCTTGTCCACCTCCATCAGCGTCATCACCATGGTCAGCACCGAGCCGAGCACGGCCAGATAGACGCCGATATCGAAGATCAGCACCGTCGAGGCCTTGAAATCGATGACGGGCACCTCCCACCACTGGGCGGTGAGGAAGGCCTCGCCGACGAACCAGGCCGGCACCACCGAGATCATGCCCAGCAGCAGCCCCATGCCGATCAGATCGCGGGGGTCGAGCATGCGCAGCACCGCCTTGGTGGCGCTGACCCCGAAGGCGAACAGGTAGAGGATAAAGGCACCGGCGGCCACCAGGCCGGCAATGAAACCGCCGCCAGGCTCGTCATGGCCGCGCAGCAGCAGAAATATCGAGAACAGCAGCTGCAGCGGCATCAGCAGCCGCGCCGCCGTGTTGAGGATGATGGTACCGGACTTAACCATCGGCGTTCTCCTTGACCGGGGCGCTCTTCTTCGGCTTCTCCGGGGCGCGCAGCTTGAGCATGGCGAACACCCCGATGGCGGCCAGCGCCAGCACGAAGAGCTCGCCCAGAGTATCCAGCGAACGGTAGTCCACCAGGATCACGTTGACGATATTGCGCCCGTAGGCCAGCGGCGCGCTGTTGGCGATCATGTAATCGGAGATCGGCACGAACTGATCGATGCTCCAGGAGGTGAGCACCAGCAGCGTGACCAGCCCGCCCAGACTACCGGCCACGGCCACGTCGCGCACCCGCTCCAGGGGCGTGGAGAGACTCGAGAAGCGCGGCAGGCGGAACAGCACCAGCACCAGCAGGATGACCGTCAGGGTCTCCACCAGCAGCTGGGTGATGCCCAGGTCGGGGGCGCTGAACAGGATGAAGATCAGCGCGATGGAGAAGCCCATGATCCCCACCGAGACCACGGCGCCGAGCCGCGAGCGGGAGACGGCGGCGAACAGGGCGCCCATCACCATGGTGCCGACCAGCACGGCCTCGTGGAACTGCACGTCCAGGGCGATATGGAACTGGGGCGCATGACGCAGCAGCAGCGAGTTGCCCACCAGGGCGATCAGGGTGACGATCATCACCAGGATGTAGTTGCGCATATAGCCGTTCTGCAACACCCGGGTCTGCCACTCGGAGACCACCACCACGCCGTCCATGAAGGCGTCATAGCCGGCCTCGGGGCCCCGGGCGATCAGCGGATCGAGGCGCGCCAGGCGCGCCCGCACGCGATCCCAGCGCTGGAACAGCAGATAGCCCAGCGCCAGGCTCACCAGCGACATCAGCAGCGGCAGGTTGATGCCGTGCCACAGCGAGAGGCTGACCGCCACCGGCGCCCCCACCACCGCCGAGGCGGCGGCGGTCAACAGGCCGGTGCCGGCCAGCGCCGGCAGCAGGCCCAGCAGCAGCGAGAACACGGCCAGCACCGCCGGGCCCAGCAGCATGGAGGCGGGCGCCTCGTGGGCCACCCGCGGCGTCTGACGGCGCTGCCCGAAGAAGGGGCGCAGGGCGATGATCGCCGCCACGGTGATGGTCAGGATCGCCGCGCTGAAGGCCAGCAGCAGCACCAACCACCGCCAGGCGCTCGCCTCGAGCACCGACTCGAACATCAGCTCCTTGCCGATAAAGCCGAACAGCGGCGGCACCCCGGCAAGCGACAGTGCCGCCACCATGGCCACCGCGGCGGTGATCGGCATCAGCGGGCGCAGCCCGCCCATGGCGGTGACGTCCTTGGTGCCGGTCTCGTGATCGAGGATCCCGGCCACCATGAACAGTGCGCCCTTGTAGAGGGAGTGCGCCAGCAGGAAGGTGACAAAGGCGATCATCGCCCCCTCGGTGCCGATCCCCAGCAGCATGGTCAGGGTGCCCAGGGCCATCACCGTGGAGTAGGCCAGCAGCTTCTTGATGTTGGTGTGGCGAATGGCCAGGAAGGCGCCGGTGAACATGGTCAGCGCGCCCACCACCGAGAGCGTCACCGTCCACAGCTCGGTGCCTCCCAGACTCGGCTGCAGCCGCGCCAGCAGATAGATGCCCGCCTTGACCATGGTCGCCGAGTGCAGGTAGGCGGAGACCGGCGTGGGGGCGGCCATGGCGTTGGGCAGCCAGAAGTGGAAGGGGAACTGGGCCGACTTGGTGAAGGCGCCGAGCAGCAGGCAGATCAGCAGGGGCGTGTAGAGGTCGTGCTTGCGCAGCACATCGCCCATGGCGTTGAGCTCGGAGATCGACCAGCTCTCCCCGGCCACCCCCAGCATCACCAGGCCCGCCATCAGCGCCAGGCCGCCGGCCACGGTGACGAAGAGCCCCTGACGGGCCGACTTGCGCGCCTCGAGGTCGGTGTGGTTGAAGCCGATCAGCAGGTAGGAGGTAATGCTGGTCAGCTCCCAGAAGACAAACAGGGTGAAGAGACCGTCGGCCAGCACCAGCCCCAGCATGGAGACCATGAAGGCGAGGATCGCCAGGTGAAAGCGCACCAGATCCGGATGCCCTTTCAGATAGCCCCCGGCGTAGACCAGCACGAAGGTGCCGATACCGGTGACCAGCAGCGCAAAGAGCATCGACAGCCCGTCGACCACGAAGGTCAGGCTCATGCCCAGCGACGGCACCCACTCCATGGCAAACACCAGGGTCTCACCGGCCATCACCGCCGGCAGATGACTCAGGAACCACAGCGCCAGAGAGGCGGGAAAGGCGGCCAGGAAAAAGCTGGCGCGATCGCCGAACCAGCGATGGAAGAGCGGCGCCAACGCGGCCAGCAGGAATCCCGATAGCACGGCGAATTGCATCAAGGTAGCTCTCCTGGTCTTGTTCGTCCGAAGGTCTGAGAGGCGCCCACGCGGCGCGGCTGACCCGCGCCAGCATTCGCCTAATGGATGATGCGGTGCAGCACCCTGCAGCCTGTTTATCAATAGCGAAAGCCTATAGACTCTCGCCGGCAAGTGGCAAGAACGGGCCACGCACCAACATAAACGAAAGTCGCCAGTGTATCATTAGTTAATGATTACCATGCGATTTTCCCATGCGCCCGGTTGCCGCACACCAGCGCCTCGACGCCCCGCCGGGACGTCGAGACGAACACGAGCCGGGCGGTGACGTGACTGCCCGGGCCAAAGATGCCCTCGCGGCGTCCGGCCTGGCCAATTGCGCTCCCGCCATTGCGTGGATGAGCAAACCGATGGCACTGCTGTGGATTCCCCTCCTCACCCTGCTCGGCGCCCTGGTGCCGATATCCACGTCCCGCCACGGCCGACGCCTCTGCGTCCTCGCCACTCTGATCGCCCCGCTGCTCGCCCTGGGCCTGGTGCTGATCCAGGCCCCGGCGGTGCTCGACGGTGAGGTGGTTCGCTTCTCGCTGACCTGGATGCCGCTTCTGGGCCTCGATCTTGCCCTGCGCATCGACGGCCTGACGCTGCTGTTCGCGCTGCTGATCCTGGGCATCGGCAGCCTGATTCTCTACTACGCCGGCCACTACCTGAGCGCCGACGAGGACGACGGTCGCTTCCTCTCCTACATGATGCTGTTCATGACCGCCATGATCGGCATCGCCATGGCCGACAACCTGCTGCTGCTGTGGCTCTTCTGGGAGCTGACCAGCATCACCTCCTTCCTGCTGATCGGCTTCTGGGGCCACCGCAGCGACGCCCGCCGCGGGGCGCGCATGGCGCTGGCGGTGACCGGCGCCGGCGGCCTGGCGCTGCTGGCCGGCCTGCTCCTGATCGGCCAGACGGTGGGCAGCTTCGACATGGGCGAGGTGCTGGCCGCCGGCGACCTGATCCGCGCCTCGGAGCATTACCCGCTGATCCTGGCCCTGGTACTGTTCGGCGCCTTCACCAAGTCGGCCCAGTTCCCCTTCCACTTCTGGCTGCCCCACGCCATGGCCGCCCCCACGCCGGTCTCTGCCTTCCTGCACTCGGCGACCATGGTCAAGGCGGGCGTCTTCCTGATGGCCCGGCTCACCCCGGCGCTGGGCGACAGCCAGCTGTGGGCAGTGTCGCTCTCCCTGGTCGGGCTGGCCACCATGCTCTATGCCGCCTGGTTTGCCCTGCTGGAGCGCGACCTCAAGGGGATCCTGGCCTTCTCCACGGTGAGTCACCTGGGCCTGATCACCCTGCTGCTGGGCCTGGGCAGTCCGCTGGCCATCGTCGCCGCGGTCTTCCATATCCTCAACCACGCCACCTTCAAGGCGGCCCTGTTCATGAGCGCGGGAATCATCGACCACGAGACCGGCACCCGGGACATCGACCGGCTGGGTGCCCTCTGGTCGATGATGCCGCTCACCGGCACCATGGTGATCCTGGCCAGCTCCGCCATGGCCGGCTTCCCCCCCTTCAACGGCTTTCTCTCCAAGGAGATGCTGTTCGAGCAGAGCCTGATCAATGAGGTGCTGGGAGCGCTTAGCACCCTGATCCCGCTGCTGGTGATGGTGGCCGCCACCCTCTCGGTGGCCTACTCCCTGCGTCTGATCTGGAGCCTGTTCTTCGCCGCCCCCAGGCTGACCCGGGAGCAGAAGGCGCAGCCCCCCATGAAGGTGCACGACCCGGCCCGCGGCATGCTGGCACCCGGCCTGTTCCTGGCGGCGATGAGCCTGGCGGTAGGCCTCTTCCCCATGACGCTGGCCGCCCCCCTGGTCAACGCCGCCAGCCTCGCCGTCCAGGGGGATACCACGCCGCTGATCTCCCTGGCGCTGTGGCACGGTCTCAACCTGCCCCTGGCCATGAGCCTGGTGGCGGTGGCTGCCGGGGTGCTGGTGCTGCGCCAGCAGCGGCGCCTGGCCGGCATCGCGGCCCTGTTCTCCCCCCGCGACGCCGGACTGATCTTCGAAGCCGCCGTGCTGCGAGTGGTCAAGGCGGCGCTATGGCTGACCCTGCGCCTGGAGAACGGCTCCCTGCAGCGCTATCAGGCCCTGCTGGTGCTTTGCGCCCTGGTCATGGCGGGGGTCGGCCTGGCCAACCTCGACGCCCTGACCGGCCCCCAGGGGGTGCAGCCGCTGGACGGCATGCTGGTGCTGGGGGCGGCGCTGATGATCTTCGGCGCCATCGGCAGCGCCCTGAGCCACCGCTGGCGGCTGGTCTCGCTGCTGATGCTCTCGGTGGTGGGCCTCTCCGTCTCGCTCACCTTCGTGCGTTTCTCCGCCCCCGACCTGGCGCTGACCCAGCTCTCGGTGGAAGTGGTATCGATGATCCTGTTCATCCTGGCGCTCTTCTTCCTGCCCCAGCGCCCTCCCCTGCTGGTCTCGAGCCAGCGCATCCTGCGCGACCTGCTGCTCGCGGTGTCGCTGGGCCTGGTGGTGGCGATGCTCAACTATGCGCTGCTGACCCGGGAGACCCTGACGATTGCCGACTACTTCCTGCGCGAGGCGGTCCCCGGCGGCGGCGGCACCAACGTGGTCAACGTCATCCTGGTGGACTTCCGCGGCTTCGACACCCTGGGCGAGATCACCGTGCTGACCCTGGCGGGCCTGGCCACCTTCAAGCTGCTCAACCGCATGCGCCTCTTCATGCCGTCGGGCAACCTCGAGGGTATTCGCTGGTCGCGTCACCGCTATCCGCTGATCCTCTCGGTCATTGCCCAGCTGCTGCTGCCGCTCGCCCTGCTGGTCTCGGTCTACATCTTCCTGCGCGGGCACAACCAGCCCGGCGGCGGCTTTATCGCTGGCCTGATCACCTCGGTCGCGCTGATCCTGCAGTACATGGCGCGCGGCCACGACTGGACCCGGGAGCGCCTGCCGCTCTCCTACCCGGTGGTGGCGGTCTCCGGTCTGGCCATCGCCGTGGCCACGGGCCTGGCCAGCTGGCTGTTCGGCTACCCCTTCCTGACCTCGACCTTCGGCTACGTGACCCTGCCGCTGATCGGCACCTTCGAGCTGGCCTCGGCGATGCTCTTCGACGTGGGGGTCTATCTGGCCGTGGTCGGCGCCACCCTGATGATCCTGATCAACCTGGGCGGGATCACCACCATCCACCGTGCTCGCCTGGAGGAACGCTGATGGAAGCCCTCTTTTCCCTGGTGGTCGGTGTCCTCACCGCCAGCGGCATCTACCTGCTGCTGCGCGGGCGCACCTTCCCGGTCATCATCGGTCTGGCCCTGCTCGGCTATGCGGTGAACCTCTTCCTGTTCTCCACCGGCGGACTCAACACCCACGCCGCGGCGGTCATCGGCGAGTCGCTCAGCCCCTCCGACCCGCTGCCCCAGGCGCTGGTCCTCACCGCCATCGTGATCGGCTTCGCCATGACCGCCTTCGTGGTGATCCTGGCCATCCGCGCCCGCAGCGAACTGGGCAGCGATCACGTCGACGGCCAGTCCGGCGAGTCGGGGGACGCCAAATGATCCAGCACCTGATCACCCTGCCGGTCCTGATCCCCCTGGTCGGCGCCATCGGCCTGCTGCTGGCCACGGGGGCCGGCGATCCCCGCCGCCGCCAGGTCGCCATCGGACTGTGCCTGATTCAGGTGCTGGTCGGCGCCTGGCTGCTGGTCCAGGCGGCGGGCGGCGAACTGACCTTCTACGCCCTGGGCAACTGGCAGGCCCCCTTCGGCATCGTACTGATGGTCGATCGACTCTCGGCGCTGATGCTGGTGCTCACCGCGACCCTGTCGCTGGGCTGCGTGCTGTTCGCCTGCGCCGGCGAGGATACCCGCGGCAGCCACTTCCACGCCCTCTTCCAGCTGCAGCTGGTGGGGCTCAACGGCGCCTTCCTGACCGGCGACCTGTTCAATCTCTTCGTCTTCTTCGAGATCACCCTGCTCGCTTCCTACGCCCTGATGATGCACGGCGGGGGCAAGGAGCGCATCGGCGCCGGCCTGCAGTATGTGGTCCTGAATGTGGCAGGCTCGGCGCTCTTCGTGGTCGCCCTGGGCGTGCTCTACGGTGCCACCGGCACCCTCAACATGGCCGACATGGCGCGCCGGGTGGCGGTGATGTCCGGCGACCAGGCCGCACTGGTCACCGCCGGCGCCCTGCTGCTGATCGTGGTCTTCAGCCTCAAGGCGGCGCTGCTGCCGCTCTACTTCTGGCTGCCGCGCACCTATGCGGCGGCCCCGGCGCCGGTGGCCGCCCTGTTCGCCATCATGACCAAGCTCGGCCTCTATGCCATCCTGCGGGTACAGTCGCTGATCTTCGTCGACACCCCCGCGGCCGAACCGATCACCACCTGGCTGTGGTGGACCGGCCTGGCTACCATCGCCCTGGCCGGCGCCGGCGTGCTGGCGGCGCGGGATCTGCGCAACCTGGTGGCCTATCTGGTGCTGGTCTCGGTGGGCACCCTGCTGGCCGGCCTGGCGCTGGGCACCGTCGAGGCGGTCGGCGCCCTGCTCTACTACCTGCCCCATACCACCCTGGTCTGCGGCGCCCTCTACCTGATCGCCGAGCTGATCGGCCAGCAGCGCGGCAAGGCCGGCACCCGCCTGGTACGCGGCCGCCGCCTCCTCCAGCGCCACCTGCTGGGCGGCATGTTCCTGGTCGCCGCCGTGGCGGTGGCCGGCCTGCCGCCCCTGGCCGGCGCCCTGGGCAAGCTGCTGCTGATGCAGGCCGCCGAAGGCGCGACGCGACTGTGGCTATGGCCGCTGCTGCTGCTGGCCGGGCTCTGCGCGCTGATCGCCATGTCCCGGGCCGGCTCGGTGTTCTTCTGGGCCAGCTACAAGGGCGAGATGAGCAGCGGCCGCGTCTCCCGCCCCCAGCTGGCAGGGGTGCTCTGGCTGCTGGCCAGCGCGCCGCTGCTGGTCGGCTTTGCCGGGCCGGTCAGCGACTACACCCGCGCTACCGCCGAGCAGCTGGCCGAGCCCCAGGGCATGGTCAGCCAGCTGTTCGACGATCCCGCGGCCAGGGTGTCGGGCGGGATCACGGTCACCGCTTCCCAGGGAGAGACGCCATGAGCCGCCTGCTGCCCACCCCGACCCTCTCGCTGGTCCTGCTGGTGGTATGGCTGCTGATGGTACGCAGCCTCGAGCCGGGCCAGCTGGTGCTGGGCGCCTTTCTTGCCGTGACCATTCCGCTGCTGACGCGTCGATTCTGGGACCCGCTGCCCAGGGTCCGGCACCCCCTCAAGCTGGTCCGCTTCGTGCTGGTGGTGCTCTACGATATCGTCAAGGCCAACGTTCAGGTCAGCCTGCTGATCCTCTCGCCGAGGCGCGAGCCCCACCCCGGCTTCTTGGAGTATCCGCTCGAGGTCAAGGAGCCTCTGGTCATCACCCTGCTGGCCAACACCATCACCATGACGCCGGGCACCGTCTCCACCAACGTTCGCCTGGACCGCTCGTCGCTGCTGATCCACGTGCTCGACATGGAGGATGAGGAGGCGCTGGTACGCGAGATACGCGAGCGCTACGAGCGCCCGCTCAAGGAGATCTTCGAATGCTAGATACCGCACTGATGATCAGCCTGGGCCTGATCGTGGCGGCCATGAGCATGAACGTGATCCGGCTGGCCCGGGGTCCCGACGTGCCCGACCGCCTGCTGGCCCTGGACACCCTCTACGTCAACTCCATCGCGCTGATCGTGCTGCTGGGGCTGTGGCTCAACACCAAGACCTACTTCGAGGCGGCGATGCTGATCGCCATGCTGGGCTTCGTGGGCACCATGGCCATCTGCCGCTACCTGCTGCGCGGCGACATCATCGAGTGAGGAGGTCGACATGTTGTTCTATGTGATCGCCGAGGGCGTAATCGCCTTCCTGCTGGTGGCCGGCGGCATCTTCGCCTTCACCGGTTCGCTGGGCATGCTGCAGTTCAAGGACTTCTTCATGCGCCTGCACGGCCCCACCAAGGGCACCACCCTGGGGATCGGCTGCATGCTGATCGCCTCGATGCTCTACTTCACCGTCACCCAGCGCGAGTTTCACGTTCAGGAGCTGCTGATCACCCTCTTCCTGTTCATCACCGCTCCGGTCACCGGCCATATGCTGGCCAAGACCGGCCTGCACATGCACCTGCGCTTCACCACCGGCACCCGTGGCTCGGTGCCGGAACTGCGCGATGAGGACGTGGGCCAGAGCCGCGTGGCGCGCCCGGCCAAGGCGCGCCACCCCTGGCGCCCGGGCCGGCAGCAGCGCAAGCCGCGCCTCCCGCGTTAGCGCCGGCGACCTCAGGACCGCGGCGTCACCCAGCCGGCGAGCTCGTTGTCGATGATGGCGAGCAGGGCGGCGATATGATCGTCGCGATCATTGAGACAGGGCACATAGGTGAAGGTCTCGCCGCCGGCGTCGAGGAAGGCCTCGCGAATCTCCTCCTCGATCTCCTCCAGGGTCTCCACGCAGTCGGAAGAGAAGGCGGGTGAAATCACCGCGATATGTTTCTTGCCCTGGCGAGCCAGCTCGGCCACATGCTCCACGGTCTGGGGACCGACCCACTCCTCGGGCCCGAACTGGGACTGAAAGGCGGTCTGGATCGCCTCGCCCTCCCAGCCCAGCGTCTCGCGCAGCAGCCGCGTGGTCTTCTGGCACTGGCAGTGGTAGGGGTCGCCCTCCATCAGGTAGCGCTTGGGAACCCCGTGATAGGAAGCTACCAGCACCTCCGGCGGCGTCTCGGCGGCCGCATAGGCCTCGCGCACCGTATTGGCCAGCGCCTCGATGTACTGGGGATGTTCGAAGTAGGCGGGCACGGTGCGCAGGGCCGGCTGCCATTTCAGCTGCATCAGGGTGCGGAACGCCTGATCGTTGGCGGTGGCGGTGGTCGGCGAGGCGTACTGGGGATAGAGCGGGAAGAATAGGATCTTCTCGCAGCCCGCCGCCTGCATGCGCTTTATCACGCTGTCGGTGGAGGGGTTGCCGTAGCGCATGCAGAAATCGACCATGACCTGGTCGCCGAACATCGCCTCGAGCCCTTCGGCCACCCGGCGGGTCTGCTCCCGGGTGGTGGTCAGCAGCGGGCTCTCGTTCTTCTCGGTATTCCAGATGCTCCGATAGGCCTCGCCGGACTTGAAGGGACGCCGCGACAGGATGATCAGCTGCAGCAGCGGCTGCCACTTCCAGTCCGGGTAGTC
>LFCJ01000595.1_pt1 | contig 23080 bp, 20 predicted proteins | sample 643141 | NCBI WGS metagenome assembly LFCJ01 (sample SAMN03766243, study PRJNA286221) | soda lake metagenome | biome: soda lake; feature: Kulunda steppe; material: water; isolation source: sample B1-Br-g2 brine of Lake Bitter-1 | place: Russia: Kulunda steppe | collected 2010-07
CGGCCGGCCGCCGTTCTGAAACGCGACACCCCGCGAGCCGTTGAGGCCCGCGGGGTGCGCTGGCGGGGCGGTCCCGCGGCCTGGCGGTCTGCCTAGAGGCCCAGCTCGTGGGTCGCTTCCTCGCGCATCTTGAACTTCTGGATCTTGCCGGTGACGGTCATCGGGAATTCGTCGACGAACTTCACGTAGCGCGGCACCTTGTAGTGGGCGATCTTGCCCTTGCAGAACGCCTTCAGCCCGTCGGCGTCGAGCCGCTGGCCGTCGGCGAGCTTGACCCAGGCCATTACCTCCTCGCCGTACTTCTCGTCGGGCACGCCGATCACCTGGACGTCGGAGATCGCCGGATGGGTGTAGAGAAAGTCCTCGATCTCGCGGGGATAGATGTTCTCGCCGCCGCGGATGATCATGTCCTTGATGCGGCCCACGATGGCTACATAGCCTTCATCATCCATGGTCGCCAGATCGCCGGTGTGCATCCAGCCGGCGCTGTCGATGGCCTTGTCGGTGGCCTCCGCGTTGTTCCAGTAGCCGAGCATCACGCTGTAGCCCCGGGTGCACAGCTCGCCGGTCTCGCCGCGACCGACCACCGCCCCCGTCTCGGGGCTCACCAGCTTCACCTCCAGGTGGGGGTGAACGGTACCCACGGTGGTGACGCGCTTTTCCAGCGGGGCGTCGGTCTGGGTCTGGAAGCTCACCGGGCTGGTCTCGGTCATGCCGTAGCAGATGGTGACGTCCTTCATGTTCATCCGCTCGATCACCTTGCGCATCACCTCGATGGGGCAGATCGAGCCCGCCATGATGCCGGTGCGCAGATGGGAAAGGTCGTAGCTCTCGAAGTCAGGCAGTTCCAGCTCGGCGATGAACATGGTGGGCACGCCGTAGAGGGTGGTGGCCTTCTCCTCGGAGACCGCACGCAGGGTCGCCTCCGGGTCGAAGCCGTCGCCCGGGTAGATCATGGTGGCGCCGTGGGTCACGCAGCCCAGGTTGCCCATCACCATGCCGAAGCAGTGGTAGAGCGGCACCGGGATCACCATGCGATCCTCTTCGGTGAGCGCCATGGTGCGCGCCACGAAGAAGCCGTTGTTGAGAATATTGTGGTGGGAGAGGGTGGCTCCCTTGGGCGCGCCGGTGGTGCCCGAGGTGTACTGAATGTTGATCGGGTCGTCGAACTGCAGGGTCGCCTGCACCTCGGCCAGGTGCTCGGCGGAGACCTCGTCGGCGTGGGCCAGCATCGATGGCCAGCTGAACATGCCGGTCAGGGCGCGGTCCGCATCCAGACACACCACCCGCTTGAGCTCGGGCAGCTTGGCGCTCTTGAAGGTGCCGGGACCGCCCTCGCGCAGCTCGGGGGCGAGCTCGGCCAGGGTGGCGACGTAGTCGGAGCTCTTGAACTTGCCCTGCAGGATCAGCGTGGAGGCGCCGGACTGCTTGAGGGCGTACTCCAGTTCATGGGTGCGATAGCTGGGGTTGATATTGACCAGCACGGCGCCGATCTTCGCCGTGGCGAACTGGGTGATGGTCCATTCGGCGCAGTTGGGTGACCAGATGCCGACCCGGTCGCCCTTGTTGACGCCGAGTGCCAGCAGGGCGCGGGCGGCCTGGTCGACGGCGGCCTGCAGCTCGGTCCAGGTGTAGCGCAGCTCCTGGTGGAGGCTGATCAGGGCATCCCGATCCGGGAAGCGGGCGACGGTCTCGTCGAAGCAGTCGCCGATGGTCTGGCCCTTGAGGGGCGTATCGCTGATACCGCTGACGTAGCTGATCGGAGTCGATTGGCGTGTCATCTCTACCGTCTCTTTGTTGTTGCTGGATGTGCAGTGGTGCGAATCGTCACGAGGCTGGCCGAGGCTCAGTGCTTCGGGGGCTCGGCGCCGAGACCGGAGAGCACCTCGCGGGCGCGGGTCTCCACGTCGTCGAGCTCCCGATGCATCAGCCGGATGTCCTCGAGCTGGCGCTCCAGGTTGTCGCGCTTCTCGGCCAGGATCTCCAGAAGACGCTGCAGCTGGCGGGCGTTACCGTCGGGCATGGCGTCGTACATCATCACCACCTCGCGGATCTCGGCCAGCGAGAAGCCCAGACGCTTGCCGCGCAGGGTCAGCTTGAGGCGCACCCGATCCTTTTCGCGATAGACGCGCGTCTGGCCACGGCGTTCCGGGGCCAGCAGTCCCTCCTGCTCGTAGAAGCGGATGGTGCGCGGCGTCACCTCGAACATCTTGGCCAGTTCGCCGATGCTGTAGGTGCGTCGCTGGATGGGCAGGCCGCCGGACTGAGTCGCGGCGCTCGCTGTGCGCTGAGTCATGAGCGTCTTCCTTTGTTTTATGGCGGGGCGGGGCGCAGACCGCCCGCCTGAGGCAACACTAGCCGAGGTTTACGTTAACGTAAAGTGCTTGTTCGACCATGGAGTGATGTGGGATAAACCTAGCAAGTGCTAGGTTGGTGTCATCCGGCAGCAGGATGCCAGCGACACGACAGCCAACAACAAGCAACCGACACGCGAGACGAGGATAGCATCATGGATTTCTCCCTGAGCGACGACCAGAAGGCTCTGGTCCAGGCCGCCGCCGATTTCTCCAAGGCCGAGCTTGCCGACCACGCCGCCGAGTGGGACGCCAGCTCCCACTTCCCCGTGGATGTCATCCGCCGCGCCGGCGAGACCGGCTTCCTGGGCATCTACACTCCCGAGGAGCACGGCGGCCTGGGGCTCTCACGGCTCGAGGCGTCGCTGATCTTCGAGCAGCTCGCCCAGGGGTGCGTGGCGACCACCGCCTACCTCACCATTCACAACATGGTGACCTGGATGATCGCGACCTGGGGTGACGACGCCCTGCGCGAGGCCTGGGTGCCCGCCATGGTAGCCGGTGAGGTGCTGGGCTCCTACTGCCTGACGGAGCCGGGGTCCGGTTCCGATGCCGCCAATCTGCGGACCCGGGCCGTGCGTGACGGTGATGACTATGTGATCAGCGGCTCGAAGATGTTTATCTCCGGGGCCGGCGCCACCGAGGTGCTGGTGGTGATGGCGCGCACCGGCGAGCCCGACAGCGGTGCCGGCGGGATCTCGGCCCTGGTGGTGCCGGCCGATGCCGCCGGCATCGAGTACGGCAAGAACGAGGAGAAGATGGGCTGGAAGAGCCAGCCCACTCGCCTGGTCAGCTTCGACGGGGTGCGGGTGCCGGTCACCAGCCGCCTGGGGGCGGAGGGCGAGGGCTTCAAGTTCGCCATGAAGGGGCTCGACGGCGGCCGCCTCAATATTGCCAGCTGCTCCCTGGGGGCCGCCCAGCACGCCCTGACCCTGGCTCGGGATTACATGGCCGAGCGCAAGCAGTTCGGTCGCGAGCTGGGCCAGTTTCAGGCGCTGCAGTTCAAGCTGGCCGACATGGCCACCGAGCTCATGGCCGCCCGGCTGATGGTGCGCCAGGCCGCCTGGCGTCTCGATCACAGCGACCCCGAGGCCCCCGCCCACTGCGCCATGGCCAAGCGTTTCGCCACCGACGTGGGCTTCACTGTCTGCAACGAGGCCCTGCAGCTGTTCGGCGGCTATGGCTATATTCGCGAGTACCCCCTGGAGCGGCTGGTGCGCGACACCCGGGTCCACCAGATCCTCGAGGGCACCAACGAGATCATGCGCCTGATCGCGGCACGTCGGCTGCTGGCCCACGGCGTGATCGAATCGATGCAGTAAGGAGACAACCCGATGTCGGATCTTCCCGTACGCTTCGACGAGCTGCCCACCCGTGACGGTGGGCGCATCGGCGTGGCGACACTCAACGCGCCGAAATCGCTCAACGCTCTGTCGCTGGAGATGGTCCACCAGCTCGATGCCAAGCTCGAGGCCTGGGCGGTGGACCGCAGCATCGTGGCGGTTTGGCTCGAGGGCAGCGGCGACAAGGCCTTCTGCGCCGGCGGCGACGTGGTGGCCCTCTACCGCTCGCTCACCGAGGAGGGCGACAATCGCGGCGCCGGCCGAGACAGCCTGCTGGCCGAGACCTACTTCAGCGCCGAGTACCACCTCGACCATCGCATTCACACCTACCCCAAGCCGCTGATGGTGTGGGGTGACGGCATCGTCATGGGTGGCGGCCTGGGGCTGATGGCCGGCGGCTTCCAGCGTATCGTCACCGAGACCACCCGCATTGCCATGCCGGAGATCACCATCGGCCTCTACCCGGATATCGGGGCCAGCTGGTTCCTCAACCGCATGCCCCCCGGGGTGGGGGCCTATCTGGGCCTGACCGGCGCCCACCTCAACGCCCGGGATGCCCTCGACCTCGGTCTTGCCGACCGCTTCATCCCCCGCGACCGTCATGGCCTGGTGCTCTCCGCCCTTACCGAGGCCGACTACGGCGACCGCAGCGGTCCGGCCCTGCGCGGCGCGGTGCAGCAGGCGCTGGACCTGAACGAGGCCCGCGATGCCGCGCCGGCGGGGCAGGTGATGCCCAATATCGATCATATCCAGGCGCTGGCTGGCGCCGTGGACGCCACCACCGCGGTGCAGCGCATCCTGGCCGATACCCGCGATGACAAGTGGTTCTCAGCCAACCGCGCCCGCCTGGCCGACGGCTGTCCGCTCAGCGCCCAGCTGATCTGGCGGATGCTCGAGCGCCACGCCCATACCAACCTGGCCGACGCCTTCCGCGACGAGCTGGTGCTCTCGGTGCAGTGCTGCCGCCACGGCGACTTCGTCGAGGGCGTCCGCGCCCTGCTGATCGACAAGGACAAGGCGCCTCGCTGGAGCCACCCCGATGTGTCCAGCGTACCGGAAGCGACACTCCAGGCGCTGTTCACCTCGCCCTGGGACAGCGAATCCCACCCGCTGCGCGACCTCGGCCTCGGCCACCGCGTCGGCTAACCCCGCTTCAGGGTCAGACCCTTAAATTCGCTTTGGGGTCTGACCCCTAAATAGAACGTAACAATGACAAGGAGCCAACCATGAATATCGCCTTTATCGGCCTCGGCAACATGGGTGCCCCCATGGCCAGCAATCTGGTCAAGGCCGGCCACAGCGTCACCGTCTTCGACCTGGTGGAGAGCGCCATGCAGACGCTGGAGAGCGAGGGCGCCAGCCGAGCCGCCAGCGCCGAGGCCGCCGCTCGCGGGGCGGAGGTGATCATCTCCATGCTGCCTGCCGGCGCCCACGTCAAGGGGCTCTACCTGGGCCGCGACGGCGCGCCCGGCCTGTTCGACAGCGTGGAGAGCAAGCCCCTGGTGATCGACGCCTCCACCATCTCCCCGGAAGACGCCCGCAGCGTGGCGGCCGCCGCGGCCGAGCGGGGCATCACCTACCTCGACGCCCCGGTCTCCGGCGGCGTGGGCGGCGCCAAGGCCGGCATCCTGACCTTTATCGTCGGCGGCGACGCCGCGGGCTTCGACAAGGCCAAGCCGGTGCTCGAGGCCATGGGCAAGAATATCTTCCACGCCGGCGACAGCGGCGCGGGCCAGGTGGCCAAGATCTGCAACAACATGCTGCTCGGCATCCTGATGAGCGGCACCGCCGAGGCGCTGGCGCTGGGGGTCAAGAACGGCATGGACCCGGCGGTGCTCTCCGAGATCATGAAGCAGAGCAGCGGTGGCAACTGGGCACTCAATGTCTACAACCCCTGGCCCGGCGTGATGGAGGGCTCCGCCGCTTCCCGGGACTACCAGGGCGGCTTCCTCACCGACCTGATGGCCAAGGATCTCGGCCTGGCCTGGGAGCTGGCGCTGGGCTCCAGGTCCACGGTGCCCATGGGCTCCCAGGCGCGCAACCTCTTCGCCCTGCACAGCGCCCAGGGCAACGGCGGTCTGGACTTTTCGAGCATCCAGGCGCTCTACCGCGCCGGCGAATAGCAGGTAACAGTGCAGGCGTCAGGGAGAGTTCCGCGCGGGGCTCCCGGCGCCTGCCCGCCCTGAGCCCGGGCGGTCCCGCTCCCCCCTCGCCGCTGCCGGTATGGCACAATCATCGCCCTGCATGGCAATCAAGGATTCGCCCCATGGCGTATGTTCTGGTGATGGGCGGTCTGGCGCTGTCGGTCAGTTTTACCCTGGGCTGGGTGCTGTGGCGCGCCGGACGCTGGGCCCGGGCGCTGGTGGCCGGGCCTCCGGCGCGGCGACGGGCGCAGCCCAGGCCGCGTGCCCGCAAGGCTCCGGCGCCGCGCAAGACGGCCGCCAAGCCCGCTCCCAAGTCCGCTCCCAAGTCCGCGGCGAAACCCGCCGCCAGGCCGACCCCGCGGGAGCCCTGGGCCCTGACGCGCTGGCTGGCGTGCCGGCACTCCGCGCTGCCCCTGGCGAGCCTCGCGCTGCTCCTCTACGGACTCACTCGAGTGGTGGAATTCGGCATGACCCGGCGTCCGCTGTCGCCTCCCGCCGGCTATCATGGCCTGGTGAATGCCCTGGGCTGGACAGCGGCGGTGCTGCTCGCCCTGGCGCTTCTCAACCTCCTGGCGCGCTGGCGCTGTCGCCGGAGCTGAGGTGCGGCCGAGCGGCGCCGGCGGGAGAACGTCGGGCGGCGTTGCCGGTCATACGGCCAGGCAGACATGAGGAGAGTGACCGTGCTTACAGGCATTCAGCGTTTTTTTCAGCAGATGCTGGCCGAACCCGAGGCGCGGGAGGATGAGCTCCCGACGCTGGAGCTGGCCGCGGCCGCGCTGCTGTGCGAGGTGATGCGCGCCGATTACCGAGTGGATGGCGCCCAGCTCGAGGCCCTGCGCGAGCTGCTCATGACGCATCTGCACGTGGCGGCCGAGGACGTGGAGTCGCTGATGGCGATGGCCCGTGAAGAGGTGGAGACGTCCGTGGATCACTATCAGTTCGTCAGCCTGATCAAGGAGCACTACGACTATGGGCGGCGCATCGAGCTGGTGAGGATGATGTGGCTGCTGGCGCTGGCCGATGGGGAGCACCATCATCTGGAGGAGCATCGCATTCGCCAGCTTGCCGACCTGCTGCACGTGAGCCACGGCGACTTCATTCGTGCCAAGCTGCAGGCCCAGGGGGCGGGTGCATGAAGTCATCGTCTGTCCAAGGGAGCTTTTTAAGCAAAAAAAATTGATCGATTATTTTCAGAGAGAAAAAACATCTGAATTTGTCCGTACTTGCCGATGTTCTCTCGAGCCCTGCTAAACTCCATCCCATGCTGGCCCCGCTGACAGGCGGGGTTTTCTCTTTGTCTGAGCAGGGAGACTCACATGTCCCGCAACATCATCGTTCTCGGCGCCGGGATTGTCGGCGTCTCGGTTGCCTGGCACCTGGCGCGTCGTGGCCATGCCGTGACGCTGGTGGATCGTCGCGAGCCGGGCCGCGAGACCTCCTTCGGCAACGCCGGCATCATCCAGCGCGAGGCGGTGCGTCCCTACGCCTTCCCGCGCGACCTCGGCACCCTGCTGCGGGTGCTGCCCAACCGTCAGGTGGACATTCGCTATCGTCCCGCCGGTATGGTCGGCGCGGCAGGGCCGCTGCTGCAGTACTGGATCAACTCGGGCGGTGCGCGTTACGAGCGCATTGTCGAGGAGTGGGCCTCGCTGATCGTGCGCTGCCAGGAGGCTCACGCGCCGATGATCGAGGCGGCCGGCGCCGAGTCGCTGGTGAGCCAGGGGGGGTGGCTGGAGCTCTACCGGAGCCAAAAGGCCCTGGACAAGCGCCTCACGGCGGCCCGCGAGGATCATGAGCGCTTCGGAGTGGAGTATGAGCTGCTCGACGCCGAGGCGCTGCAGGCCGTGGAGCCGCATCTGGACAAGGGGCTGGTGGGCGCCATCCGCTGGACTCAGCCGTGGATGGTGGCGGATCCGGGCGCCCTGGTGCAGGCCTATGCGAAGAGCTTCGAGGCGCTGGGCGGGCAGCTGATGCAGGCCAGCGTCGAGGAGGTGCATCGGGTAGGCAGCGGCTGGCGCGTGACCACCAGCGAGGGGGCTCTGGAGGCGCAGCAGGTGGTGGTGGCCATGGGGCCCTGGACCGGCAAGCTGCTGTCGCGACTGGGGCTGCATGCGCCGCTTTTCGCGAAGCGCGGCTATCATATGCACTACTCGGCAGGCGAGGGCGCGAAGCTCAATCACTGGGTGATGGATGCCGAGGAGGGCTTCCTGCTGGAGCCGATGCGGGCCGGTATTCGTCTGACCACCGGGGCCGAGCTGGCCGACCTCGACGCGCCGCCCCAGTATCGTCAGCTGGCCGCCGCCGAGAAGGCCGCGCGCGGGCTTTTCCCGCTGGGCAAGCGGCGCGATGCCGAGCCCTGGAAGGGCGCGCGTCCCTGTCTGCCGGACATGAAGCCGGTGATCGGTGCCGCGCCCGGCAAGGAGGGGCTGTGGCTGGCCTTTGGTCATGGCCACCAGGGCTTCACGCTGGGGCCGGCTACCGGCGAGCTGCTGGCCCAGATGATGGACGGGGAGACCCCGGCGGTCGACATGACACCCTTCCGTTTCGAGCGCTTCTGAGCCTGCGGCCCGGATGCAGCGCTACTCGGCGGTGTCGCCGCCGTGGCGGCCGCGCCGTGCGAGGTGCAGGGCCAGCTTGATCAGCACGGTGACGACGAAGACCAGCCAGCCGGCGGTGGCGAAGACATTGAACAGCAGCATCTTCTGCTGGCCGCTGAGGGGCGTCAGCAGATATTCGATGCCGATGCCGAAGCCGAAGGCCAGCATCAGCGGCAGCGCCAGGATATGCATCCACATCTCGGTGCGCCGCTTGCGCACGTGGTAGCGGCGCAGCAGGACGCGGATGGGACGATGCACGAAGCTGACCAGCACCAGCGCGCCCAGCATCAGCAGGGCGGCCAGGGTAGGCTCGATGCTGCCTATCTGCGCCGTCAGGCTGACCGACCAGAACACCACCAGCCATGACAGTCCTGACAGGACGGTGACCAGATCGGCATAGTGGCGCACCTTCGGCATGTTCGTTTCCCTCGTTGGATCTGCGGGCATGATACGGGAATTCAGCGCCGCGTGACGAGTCGGCGGACCCAGTGCCAGCGATTGATCATCAGGGCGGCGAAGATCAGCGCGCAGCCCGCCAGCTGCAGCGGCGTCATGGTCTCCCGGTACCAGGCGGCGGCCAGCAGCGCCGTCCAGACCGCCTCCAGCATCAGGATGACCGCGGCATGGCTGGGCGTGGTGAGCCCCTGGGCGTGAACCTGCAGGAAGAAGCGCAGGGTGCTGGCCAGCAGCACGCTGGCGGCCAGCCAGCCGAGGGTCACGCCACCGATGCGCGCCGGCCAGGGTTCGACCAGCAGCGAGCCCAGGCCGAGCAGGAGCCCCACCACGGCGAGCTGAATGACCGTCAACGGCAGGGCCGGCACTCGGTGCACCACCCGCGAGTTGACGTTGATGAGGATCGAGAAGAGCACCGCCGAGGCGGTGAACAGGGCCTGGCTGGCCTCGATGCGCAGGCCGGCATTGAGCGACAGCAGGGCGAAGCCGACCAGCGCCACGGGCAGGGCGATCCAGGTCGTGCGGGGCGGGCGATCACCGAACAGCAGGCGCGCCATGATCGGTACCAGCAGGATGCCCAGGCTGTTGATGAAGGCGCTCTCGCCCAGGTGCCGGGAGTGGTGCAGGCCGAGGATCCACAAGGCCAGAGCGGCGCTGAATAGAATGCCGACCCCGGCGCAGGCCATGACGTCGCCGCGGGACAGCCGGCGCAGGGAGGGCAGGGCGAAGGCGGCCAGGATCAGCCCGGCCAGCAGGAAGCGGGTGCCGATGAACAGCAGCGGCGGCATGCCCGCCAGGGCCTCCTTGGAGAAGATCCAACCCGCCGCGGCCAGCAGCGTCACCAGCAGCAGGAGCAGGTCGGCGCGCAGCGGTGGGCGGTTTGGGGTAGCGGGCATGGGCACCTGGCGGTCTGAGTCGAGGGGAATGATGTTAGCAGACAAATCAAGTTGCCGTGTACGGTGCGGCGGCCCCGCGCGGCGGCTGTCGGTATCTTTCGGTATACTGGGTGCCACGTTCAATTGATCCCGCCGAGACAGGACCCACCGTGACTTCACTGACCCTGACCCGCCCCGATGACTGGCACCTTCACCTGCGCGACGATGCGGCGATGGCCGCCGTGGTCGGTGCCTCGGCCCGTCAGATGGGCCGCGCCATCATCATGCCCAACCTCAAGCCGCCGGTGACCACCACTGAACAGGCGCTGGCCTACCGCGAGCGCATCCTGGCCGCCCTGCCGGAAGGCAGCGCCTTCGAGCCGCTGATGACGCTTTATCTCACCGACCGAACCCCCGCCGAGGAGATCGAGCGCGCCCACGCCAGCGGTCTGGTACAGGCGGTGAAGCTCTATCCGGCGGGGGCGACCACCAACTCCGACTCCGGCGTCACCGACCTCAAGCACTGCGACGCGGCCATCGCCGCCATGGCGCGGCTGGGCATGCCGCTGCTGGTCCACGGCGAGGTGACCGACGCCGAGATCGACATCTTCGACCGCGAGGCGGTGTTCATCGAGCGTGTCATGAAACCCCTGTTGGAGCGCCACCCCACCCTCAAGGTGGTCTTCGAGCATATCACCACCGCCGATGCCGCCGAGTTCGTCAAGGAGGCGCCGGCCAACGTGGCGGCCACCATCACCGCCCACCACCTGCTCTATAACCGCAACCACATGCTGGTGGGCGGCATTCGTCCCCACTACTACTGCCTGCCTATCCTCAAGCGCGAGCGTCACCGCCAGGCGCTGCTGGCGGCGGCCACCTCGGGCAGCCCCAGATTCTTCCTGGGCACCGACAGCGCGCCCCACGCCCAGGGTGACAAGGAGAACGCCTGCGGCTGCGCCGGCGCCTTTACCGCACCGGCGGCCATCGAGCTCTACGCCGAGGCCTTCGAGGAGGCGGGGGCTCTGGATCGCCTGGAGGGCTTCGCCAGCTACCATGGCCCCGACTTCTATGGCCTGCCCCGCAACGCCGACACCGTCACCCTGGTGCGCGAGGCGTGGCAGCTGCCCGAGTCGCTGGCCTACGTGGGCGAGGCGCGCATCGTGCCCCTGCGCGGCGGCGAAACCCTGGCGTGGAAGCTCAAGGGCTGAGCTGGTCGCCTTTGACCTGCCGCTCGAGAAAAGCGATGCCGGCCTCGATGGCGCCGCGCCGGGTCAGGAAGCTCAGGAAGTGGCCGCGGCCGTGCTGGAGATAGAGTTCGGCCTCACCGCCGGACTCGACCAGGGCGCGCTGGAAGTCGGTGCTGTGATCCAGCGGCACCAGGCGGTCCCAGGTGCCGTGGAACAGAAAGAAGGGCGGCGGCCGACCGTTGATCTGGCGCGCCGGCGAGGCGAGAGCATACTGCTCCGGCACCTCGGCGCGGGTGCCGCCCAGGAACTCGACCACCAGTCGGCCGTCGGGAAACTTGAACAGGTCGCTGGGGATGCCGCCCGCCAGCACGGCGGCGAGGCGGGCATGATCGCCCCCGTGTGGCTCGGCCAGCGCCCCCTCCGCGCCGGCCAGGGCCAGCAGGCTGACCAGGTGGGCGCCGGAGGAGAAACCGACGCCGACGATGCGGTCGGTATCCACCCGCCACGCCTCGGCGTTGTCGTGGAGCCAGGCCATGGCCTGCTGAAGGTCGTGCAGCTGGGCGGGGAATCGGTACTCCGGGGCGAAGCGATGCTCGATATTGACGGTCACGAAGCCGCGTTCGGCCAGACGCTCGGCGATGCCGGCCATGTCCTTCGGAGTGCGGTTCTGCCAGCCGCCGCCGTGCACCAGCAGGGCGGCAGGGCGAAGCGCATCGCCCGCCGAGCGGGGGAGCAGCACCTCGGCAACGAGGGGGCTGGACCAGTTGTCAGGCGTGTAGGTCTGTTCGGGCAGCGCATCGAAGGCCAGCGCCGGGTTCTCGCTCGCTGCCGGCGTCACCGGAGTGAGGCGGTTGTCGAGGTGCGTGGCACCGCAGCCGGCCAGCAGTGCGCAGATCAGCAGCAGCGCCGGCCCCCGCCGATGCGGTGGCCGGCGCGACGGCCGTGGCTCAGACCCTCTCGGCCAGCGCATCGTCGGCCTGCTCCGCGGGCAGTCGGGCCAGGCGCATGACCATCGCCTCCACCATCCGGGCGGAGTGGGTCGCGGCTTTCTCCAGAAACTCGTCAAAGGACAGGTGGTTGTCGCCGCCGCCGGCGATGTCGGAGAGGGCGCGGATCACCACGAAGGGGCAGTCGTAGAGCAGGCAGGTCTGGGCGATGGCGGCGGCCTCCATCTCGGCGGCGAGCATGGTGGGGAAGCGCCGGCGGGTCTGCGCCACCAGGTTGGGGCAGGCCATGAAGACATCGCCAGTGGCGATCAGCCCTTCCACGACCTTGACCTCGCCCAGTGACTCCACGCACTCCCTGGCGATGGCCACCAGGCGGGGGTCGGGCAGGTAGGCGGCCGGCATCTGCGGCACCTGGCCATGCTCGTAGCCGAACACCACGGCGTCCACGTCGTGGTGGCGCACCTCGCTGGACACCACGATATCGCCGATCTCGAGACCTTCGCCGAAGCCGCCGGCCGAGCCGGTATTGATCACCGCCTCGGGCCGGTAGATGTCCAGCAGCAGGGTGGTGCCCACGGCGGCGTTCACCTTGCCGATGCCCGACTGCAGGATGACGACCTCGACGCCGTGCAGCGATCCTCGATGGAAGGTGGAGCCAACATGGTGGCGGGTCTCGCGCTCCTCCAGCAGAGAGGCGAGGTGATCGACCTCCTGGGGCATGGCGCCAATGATACCGATGCGTTGCATAGCAGTTCCTGGTGGGGTCAGCGTGGTTAGAGAGCGTCGTGCATGTCGGCGGCCTGCAGGGTGTTCTCCAGCAGGGTGGCGACGGTCATGGGGCCGACGCCGCCGGGCACCGGCGTGATCCAGCTGGCGCGCTCGGCGGCGGCGGTGAAGTCCACGTCGCCGATCAGGCGGCCATCCTCCAGGCGGTTGATGCCCACGTCGATGACGATGGCGCCCTCCTTGACCCACTCGCCCTTGACCAGCCCCGGCTTGCCCACCGCGACCACCAGCAGGTCGGCGCGGCGTACGTGCGCCTCGAGGTTCCGGGTGAAGCGGTGGCAGACGGTGGTGGTGCAGCCGGCCAGCATCAGCTCCAGCGCCATGGGGCGTCCGACGATATTGGAGGCGCCGACCACGGTGGCGTCGAGCCCGCGTACGCTGAGGTCGGACTGCGCGAGCAGGGTCATCACGCCTCTGGGCGTGCAGGGGCGCAGCATCGGCAGACGCTGGGCCAGGCGTCCCAGGTTGTAGGGGTGAAAGCCGTCCACGTCCTTGTCGGGACGAATTCGCTCGAGGATCGGCCGGGCATCGAGGTGGGCGGGCAGCGGCAGCTGGACAAGAATTCCGTCCACCGCCGGATCATCATTGAGCCGGTCCACCAGGGTCTCGAGCTGCTGCTGGGAGGTCTCGGCGGGCAGCGTATGACTGTATGACTCGATGCCGGCCTCGACGCAGGCGTTGTGCTTGTTGCGTACATAGACCGCTGAGGCGGCATCCTCACCCACCAGCACCACGGCGAGCCCCGGCGCGCGGCCCCCGGCGTCGCGGCGTGCCTTGACCTGGCGTGCGACCTGCTGGCGGACTCGGGCGGCTATGGACTTGCCATCGATCAGTTGGGCGGACATCGCGCTTCCTCTGGCGGCTGGGTGGACGGGGCGGACTGGCTGCCGGCCCGCGAGTGGAAAACGGCAATTTTCGCACGCCGAGGCGGTGAAACAAAGCGCCGGGCAGGATTGTTGATCCTCCAGGTGCTTGACCGCAGGGGAAAGTCACGTAGAATACGCATCGCTCGACGAGGCCTCTGCGGCGGCGTCAGGCCGGCATGAATCGCGGCGGAGTGTAGCGCAGCCTGGTAGCGCGCCTGCTTTGGGAGCAGGATGTCGGGGGTTCGAATCCCTCCACTCCGACCACAACCTCTTGAATGATTTGGAAAATATGAGGTTGGCGGGTTGCGGTTCGGCAGTCTGAAGAGTAGAATGCGCCTATAGCTCAACCGGATAGAGCAACGGCCTTCTAAGCCGTAGGTTGCAGGTTCGAGTCCTGCTGGGCGCGCCAGCTCCGGTGCGGTGGCGGGATATCGGTTCGAGCGAGCAGTTGTCGATATGGTGGGTGTAGCTCAGTGGTAGAGCCCCGGATTGTGGCTCCGGTGGTCGTGGGTTCGATCCCCATCATCCACCCCATTTCGACAGGCGTTTCAAGGCAGTGGTGGATGTAGCTCAGTGGTAGAGCCCCGGATTGTGGCTCCGGTGGTCGTGGGTTCGATCCCCATCATCCACCCCACTCCTTGATCCCTCCCGAAGATCTTTCTCCCGATCTCGCTGTCTATATCGCGCAGGCCCTCAGCGGGGCGGCGCTTTTGGCGTTTCCGTCATACCGATTCTTGAGTCGCTGCCTTGTCCTGCACCCTTGCATTCCGGCCTCTCGCCCCCACCTCGTGAGGCATGAGGCTTGCCAGTGCCGGGCGGGATTCATAAAATCACCCCCTTGATCTTTCCAGCCTTTCAACACAACGCCCCCAGCGGTAGAGGACATTTCATGCAAGTTTCCGTCGACACGACCTCCCAGATCGAACGCCGCATCACCGTCCAGGTGCCGGCCGCCGAGATCGACGAGGCCGTCAATGCCCGTCTCAAGGATGCCGCCAAGAACGTTCGCATCGACGGCTTCCGCAAGGGCAAGGTGCCGATGTCGGTGATCCGTCAGCGCTACGGCCACGACGTGCGCAACGAGGTGGTGGGCGAAGTGATGCGCGAGCGCTACGTGCGCGCCTTGACCGACAACGAGCTCAACCCGGCGGGCTTCCCGCAGATCGAGCCCACCGTCAACGAGGCGGGCAAGGATCTCGAATTCGTGGCGACCCTCGAGGTCTACCCGGAGGTCGAGCTGGCTTCCATCGAGGGGACCGAGGTGGAGCGTCCGGTGGTCGAGGTTGTCGAGTCCGATATCGACGAGATGGTCGAGACGCTGCGCAAGCAGAATGCCGGTTGGGAAGACGTCGAGCGCGCCGCCGAAGAAGGTGATCAGGTGACGATCGACTTCCAGGGCTTCCTGGGCGATGAGCCCTTCGAGGGCGGCAGCGCCGAGGGCCACAGCCTGGTGCTGGGCTCCGGCAGCTTCATTCCCGGCTTCGAGGAGCAGCTGGTGGGTGCGACGGCCGGCGAGGAGAAGGAGATCAAGGTCACCTTCCCCGAGGACTATCAGGCCGAGCAGCTGGCCGGCCAGGAAGCGACCTTCAAGGTCAAGATTCACGCCGTGCAGGGCCAGTCCCTGCCCGAGGTTGACGCCGAGTTCATCAAGAAATTCGGCGTCGAGGACGGTGACCTGGAGAAGTTCCGCGCCGAGGTCACCAAGAACATGACCCGCGAGGCCGAGCAGGCCGTCGACAATCGCGTCAAGCAGCAGGTGCTGACCGCGCTGCAGAAGGCCAACGAGATCCCGGTGCCGCAGTCGCTGATCCAGCAGGAGGTCGACGGTCTCAAGCGCCAGGCGGCCCAGCAATTCGGCCTGGGAGAGGACTTCGACGTCTCGCAGCTGCCCAACGAGCTGTTCGCCGAGCAGGCCAAGGGGCGTGTTCAGGTGGGCCTGCTGCTGGCCGAGGTGATCAAGTCGAACGAGCTCGAGGTCAGCGACGACGAGATCCGCGCCAAGGTCGAGGAGCTCGCCGAGCAGTATCAGGAGCCCTCCCAGGTGGTCGAGTACTACATGGGCAACGACCAGATGAAGACACAGGTCAAGTCTGCCATCCTCGAAGAGAAGGCCGTCGACAAGCTGCTCGAGCAGGCCACCGTCAAGGATGTCACCATGACCTACCAGGAGGTCCTGGCCGCTGCCCAGCAGCAGGCCGAGGCCGACGAGGAGGAGAGCGAGGAAGCGGGTCAGGAAGAAAGCAAGGCCTGATCCCCCTCATCTCCCCCGGCGGGCGCGCCGGTGAACGGTGCGCCCACCCAACCGCTTCCATTCTCCGGATGCAAGGACATCACACTGATGAGCAACGAGTTCGAGATCCACAACGCCGGTGGCCTGGTGCCGATGGTGGTCGAGCAGAGCGCGCGCGGCGAGCGGTCCTACGACATCTATTCCCGCCTGCTCAAGGAGCGTGTGATCTTCCTGGTGGGGCCGGTGGAGGACTACACGGCCAACCTGGTGGTGGCTCAGCTGCTGTTCCTTGAATCCGAGAACCCGGACAAGGACATCCACCTCTATATCAACTCGCCGGGAGGTGCGGTGACCGCGGGGATGTCGATCTACGACACCATGCAGTTCATCAAGCCCGACGTCTCCACCGTCTGTATCGGTCAGGCGGCGAGCATGGGCGCACTGCTGCTGGCCGGCGGTGCGGCCGGCAAGCGCTACTGCCTGCCCAACTCGCGAATGATGATTCACCAGCCGCTGGGCGGCTACCAGGGGCAGGCCTCGGATATCGAGATCCACACTCGTGAGATCCTCGGCATCCGCGACAAGCTCAACAGCATCCTGGCCCACCACACCGGTCAGGATTTTGACACCATCGCGCGTGATACCGACCGCGATAATTTCATGAACGGCGTCCAGGCGGCCGAGTATGGCCTGATCGATGCGGTGCTGGATAAGCGGCCCGCATCCTGATAGCGTGAGTTTTATCATGCTCTGGCACCGTTCTTCGGCAGCCCGTGCTGCCGATGTGAGCCCGGCCGGACGCCCCGTGCGTCGGGCCAACTGAGAAGAGGTATGCGAATGGCCGACGGCAAAGGCAAGGACGAAGGCGGCAAGCTGCTCTACTGCTCGTTCTGCGGCAAGAACCAGAACGAGGTGCGCAAGCTGATTGCCGGCCCGTCCGTCTATATCTGCGATGAGTGTGTCGACCTCTGCAATGACATCATTCGCGAGGAGGTGCTCGATGCCGATGCCGAGACTGACGAGGAGCGCCTGCCGGCTCCCCGCGAGATTCGTCACACCCTGGATGACTATGTAATCGGTCAGGACCGCGCCAAGATGGTGCTGTCGGTGGCCGTCTACAACCACTACAAGCGCCTGCGTTCCGAGGTCAAGCAGGATGATGTGGAGCTGGGCAAGTCCAACATCCTGCTGATCGGGCCCACCGGCAGCGGCAAGACCCTGCTGGCCGAGACCCTGGCCCGGCTGCTCAACGTCCCCTTCACCATCGCCGATGCCACCACGCTGACCGAGGCGGGCTACGTAGGCGAGGACGTCGAGAACATCATCCAGAAGCTGCTTCAGAAGTGCGACTACGACGTCGAGAAGGCCGAGCGCGGCATCGTCTATATCGACGAGATCGACAAGATCTCGCGCAAGTCGGACAACCCCTCCATCACCCGCGATGTCTCGGGGGAGGGCGTGCAGCAGGCGCTGCTCAAGCTGATCGAGGGCACCACCGCCTCGGTGCCGCCCCAGGGTGGCCGCAAGCATCCCCAGCAGGAGTTTCTGCAGGTCAACACCGGCAATATGCTGTTTATCGTCGGGGGGGCCTTCGCCGGCCTGGATCGGGTGATCCGCGAGCGCGCCGAGAAGGGCGGCATCGGCTTCAGCGCCGAGGTCAAGAGCAAGGACGAGGCGCGCGGCGTGGGCGAACTGCTGGCCGACGTCGAGCCCGATGACCTGGTCAAGTTCGGCCTTATCCCTGAGTTCGTGGGGCGCCTGCCGGTGATCGCGACCCTCACCGAGCTCACCGAGGATGCGCTGATCCAGATCCTTACCGAGCCGAAGAACTCGCTGATCAAGCAGTACGTCAAGCTGTTCGAGATGGAGGGCGTCCAGCTCGAGTTCCGCGAGGACGCTCTGTCCGCCGTGGCGGAGAAGGCCATGGCGCGCAAGACCGGTGCCCGCGGCCTGCGCTCGATCCTCGAGTCGGTGCTGCTCGATACCATGTACGAGATCCCGTCTCTGGAGGGGGTCAGCAAGGTGGTGATCGACGCCTCGGTGATCAGTGGCGAGAGCGAGCCGCTGTTGATCTACTCTCAGCAACAGCAGGAAGCGGCCGGCGACGGCACCGCCGGCTGAGCCGTTCGGGCCCGCGCAGCTGCCGGGCCGCGACGCGGGAGCGAGCCTCGCCAGTGCCGGTGAACGCCGGCACGGCGAAGTCGCTCCCGCGTCTTTTTGTGTGGGTGCTGCCCTTTTCCGTCACCCCCTGGTCAGGCCTTCCCTTGCAAAGCGGCCGGCGCGCCCCCACTCCTGTGACATTCACCCGTTTTTGTTGAGGAACGTCTGCGATGCAGCAGAACGCTGATCAGACCCTGAGTCTGCCCCTTTTGCCGCTGCGGGACGTGGTCGTCTACCCGCAGATGGTCATTCCGCTCTTCGTCGGCCGGGAGAAATCGATCCAGGCCCTCGAGGCGGCCATGGACGCCGACAAGCGGGTACTGCTGGTGGCCCAGCGCGAGGCCAGCAAGGACGATCCGGACCGCGATGACCTCTTCGCCATCGGCACTGTGGCCGAGATCATGCAGCTGCTCAAGCTGCCCGACGGCACCGTCAAGGTGCTGATCGAGGGCGTTTCGCGTGCCGACGTGGGGGAGCTCCATGCCGGCGATGCCTATACCTCCGCCGAGGCGGTGCTGCGCGAGAGCGAGCCGCTCACCGAGCGCGAGCAGGAGGCGCTGGTGCGCGTGCTGCTCAACCAGTTCGAGCAGTACGTGAAGATGTCGAAGAAGGTGCCCAACGAGGTGCTCAATTCGCTATCCGGCATCGAGGACCCCAGCCGGCTGGTGGATACCATCTGCGCCCATCTCTCGTTGAAGATCGACGACAAGCAGCGCCTGCTGGAGATGGACCGCGTGCGCGATCGCATCGAGCACCTGATGGCGCTGATCGAGGCGGAAATCGACCTGCTGCAGGTCGAGAAGCGTATCCGCTCCCGGGTCAAGGACCAGATGGAGAAGTCCCAGCGCGAGTACTATCTCAACGAGCAGATGAAGGCCATCCAGAAGGAGATGGGCGAGCTCGAGAACGTGCCCAACGAGGCCGAGAAGTACGAGCAGGCCATCGAGTCGTCCGGCATGCCCAAGGAGGCCCGCGACAAGGCCACCCAGGAGCTCGGCAAGCTGAAGATGATGTCGCCCAACTCCGCCGAGGCTACGGTGGTGCGCTCCTATCTTGACTGGCTGGTCTCGGTGCCCTGGAAGAAGCGCACCCGCGTCAAGCACGATCTGGTGCACGCCCAGCAGGTGCTGGACGAGGATCACCACGGCCTGGACGAGGTCAAGGCGCGCATCCTCGAGTACCTGGCCGTGCACAAGCGGGTCAAGAAGCTCAAGGGGCCGGTGCTCTGTCTGGTGGGGCCGCCCGGCGTCGGCAAGACGTCCCTCGGCAAGTCCATCGCAAGGGCCACCAACCGCAAGTATGTTCGTCTGGCGCTGGGCGGCGTGCGCGATGAGTCCGAGATCCGCGGCCACCGCCGCACCTACATCGGCTCGCTGCCGGGCAAGGTGATCCAGCGCATGTCCCGGGCCGGGGTCAAGAACCCGCTGTTCCTGCTCGATGAGGTCGACAAGATCGGCATGGACCACCGTGGCGATCCCGCCTCGGCGCTGCTCGAGGTGCTCGATCCCGAGCAGAACGACACTTTCAGCGACCATTACCTCGAGCTTGACTACGATCTCTCCGAGACGCTGTTCATCTGTACCGCCAACTCCATGAACATTCCCGGGCCGCTGCTCGACCGCATGGAGGTGATCCGGCTGCCGGGTTACACCGAGGACGAGAAGCTGGCCATCGCCAAGCGCTATCTGGCGCCCAAGCAGCTCGTCGCCAACGGTTTCAAGGCCGAGGAGCTGGCCTTTTCCGACGAGGCGATCCTCGAGCTTATCCGCTACTACAGCCGCGAAGCGGGCGTGCGCGAGCTGGAGCGCCAGATCGCCAAGGTGTGCCGCAAGGTGCTGCGCGAGCGGCTCGAGCAGGAGGCCAAGGAAGGCGCTCTGGCGCCGGTGACCCTGGCCGCTGCGGATATCGAGGCCTATGCCGGCGTGCGCCGCTACAGCTACGGCCTGGCCGATCAGGAGGATCAGGTGGGGCGCGTGACCGGGCTGGCCTGGACCTCGGTGGGGGGCGAGCTGCTCAATATCGAGTCGGTGGTGACGCCGGGCAAGGGGCGCATCAACAAGACCGGCTCGCTCGGCGACGTCATGAAGGAGTCGGTGAGTGCCGCCCAGACCGTGGTGCGCGCCCGGGCGCTGAAGTTCGGCATCGATCCCGAGCGCTTCGAGAAGGAGGACCTGCACATCCACGTGCCCGAGGGCGCCACGCCCAAGGATGGTCCCAGCGCCGGCATCGCCATGGTCACCGCCATGGTCTCCGCCTACAGCGAGCGTCCGGTGCGCTGCGACGTCGCCATGACCGGCGAGGTCAACCTGCGCGGCGAGGTGCTGCCCATCGGCGGCCTGAAGGAGAAATTGCTGGCCGCCCGGCGCGGTGGTATAAAGACCGTGCTGGTGCCCGAGGAGAATCGCCGCGACCTCAAGGAGGTTCCGGATAATATCAAGGAGGCTCTCGACATCAGGCCGGTCCGTTGGATCGATGAGGTGCTTGAGGTTGCGCTGGCCAAAAGGCCCGAAGCTTCCGGCGAGGAATCCCGATCCGAAGATGCCGCCTCATCCCCGACGATGATCAGCACGCATTGACAGGAATTCCCCCACCATTATCCAGCGAAAAGCCCGATATGGTGGGGTCTGGCGCGGCAGTATGCTTGACAGTCCTTTCACCGCATTGCTATAAAATGCGCCATGCTGTGTTCGCGACCTTCCGGTTGAGTTGTTGCGCTTAGCAGAGCCAAATTCTGAAAAATCAAGGGGTGAAGTGTGAACAAGTCCGAGCTGATCGAAGCCATTGCTGCGTCTGCCGATATTCCCAAGGCAGCCGCTGCCCGGGCCCTGGACGCGATGGTCGACACCGTGACCGACAGCCTGAAGAAGGGCGACAGCGTTTCCCTGGTGGGCTTCGGCACCTTCCAGGTCAAGGAGCGCGCAGCGCGCACCGGCCGCAACCCCCAGACCGGCCAGCCGATCGAGATCAGCGCCGCCAAGGTGCCTAGCTTCAAGGCCGGCAAGGCGCTCAAGGATTCCGTCAACTGAGGCGCGTGTCGCGCCGCGCTGCTGATGGTTGACTCTCCTACAGGCGCATCGCCCACGGCGGTGCGCCTGTCTTGGTTTGAAGACCGCTCTTTCCACACAATACGTTGCCGAGGCCTGCATGCTGCAAAGTATTCGTGACCGCTCCCGAAGCTGGGGCGCCAAGATCATCGTCGGGGCCGTGGTCGTGACCATGGCGCTGTTCGGCGTCGAGTCCCTCGTAGGCCTGTTCGGTGGCGATGGCGAGGAGATCGCCCAGGTCAACGGTGAGCCCATCACCCGCGAGCAGCTCGAGGTAGAGGTTCAGCGGGCGATCCGCAGTGGACAGGTGGCGCCCGAGCAGGAGCGCGCCCTGCGCACTCAGATGCTCGATGAGCTGATCACCGACCGCCTGCTGACCCAGTACGCCGAGGAGGGCGGGCTGCACCTCACCGAGGAGCAGCTTGACCAGGTCATCGTGTCGCTGCCTGAGTTCCAGGATCAGGAGGGCCGCTTCGACAGCGAACTGTTCCGCAACCGTCTGGCCAGCGCCGGCTATACCCCGACGGCCTTCCGCGACGAGCTGCGCGTCGACATGAAGCGCCAGCAGCTGCAGCAGGGGCTGGCCTTCAGCGACTTCACCCTGCCCAGCGAGCAGGAGCGCCTGGCGGCCCTGCAGCGTCAGGCCCGCAGCTTCCGCTACGTGACCCTGTCTGCCGATCAGGTGGCGGACGAGGTGGAGGTGACCGAGGAGGCGCTGGAGGCGTACTACGCCGCCAACGCCGACAGCTACCGCCGGCCCGAACAGGTGCGCCTGGAGTACGTCATCGTCGACCGTCAGCAGCTGGCCGACGAGGTCGAGATCGACGAGGCCGAGCTGCGCGATGCCTGGCGTGAGCGTACCGCCGATGCCGACCGCCGCATCTCCCATATCATGCTGACCTTCAACGGGGAGCGCAGCCGCGACGAGGCCGAGGCCCAACTGGAAGCGGTGCGCGATCGCCTGGGCGAGGGCGAGTCCTTCGCCGACCTGGCCGCCGAGGTGTCCGACGACACCGTCTCGGCGGAGCAGGGCGGCGACCTGGGGGTCATCAGCGAGGGTTTCTTCGGTGACAGCTTCGATGAGGCGGCCTTCAGCATGGAGGAGGGCGAAGTCTCCGGTATCGTCGAGACCGACAACGGCCTGCATCTGCTGACCGTGACAGGCCTGGAGCGTGAGCCCTTCGATGAGATGCGTGACGAGCTGCGCAATGAGCTGGCGCTGTCTCGCGTCTCCTCCGAGTTCAACGACAAGGTCCAGCGTCTGATCGACGAGAGCTTCGCCGCCGATGATCTGCAGAGCGTGGCCGATGATATCGGCCTGGCGCTCAGCACCAGCGACTGGGTCTCCCGTGACGGGGGTGAGGGCGTGCTCTCCGAGCCGGGGGTGATGAGTGAGGCGTTCAGCGCCGACGTGCTGGAAGAGGGCTTCAACAGCGAGGTGATCGAGCTGGACAACGATCGCCGCCTGGTGCTGCGTGTCGCCGAGCATCGAGAGGCCACGACGCTGCCCCTTGACGAGGTGCGCGACCAGGTGACCGCCAGCGTCGAGGCCGCGCTGCGGCGCGAGGCCCTGGTGGAGCTGGCGTCGGAGCGCGTCGAGGCGCTGCGCGCCGGCGAGGAGCTCGACATCGACTGGCAGCAGGTCGAAGGCGTGGACCGCCAGGACAGCCAGGGGCTCTCCTCGACGGTGGTGGAGGCGGCCTTCCGGCTGCCGGCGCCGGAAGGCGACACCCCGGTCTATGGCCACGCCCTCGACGGTGACGAAGCGGTGCTGATCGCCCTGGAGCGGGTCGATGAGGGCGAGATTGACGCCCAGGTCGAGCAGTTCGTGGCCAGCATGGCCGAGCGCCTGCGCGCCCAGGCCGCCATCCAGGGGCTGCTGGATGATCTGCGCGACAAGGCGGAGATCCGCCGCTAAGTCCTTCGCTGCGCGATAGCGGTACGGCAGGAGGAGCAAGTTTCAAGGAACCCCCTTGGCTTGCTCCTTTTCTTTGGTTTGCTGGAGCGGACCCTCACCACTCACCACTCACCACTCACCACTCACCACTCACCACTCACCACTCACCACTCACCACTCACCACTCAGCACTCACC
>LFCJ01000596.1_pt1 | contig 23051 bp, 12 predicted proteins | sample 643141 | NCBI WGS metagenome assembly LFCJ01 (sample SAMN03766243, study PRJNA286221) | soda lake metagenome | biome: soda lake; feature: Kulunda steppe; material: water; isolation source: sample B1-Br-g2 brine of Lake Bitter-1 | place: Russia: Kulunda steppe | collected 2010-07
CATTAACCACACGTTTCGCTTCTGAATTTGATAAACGTGACAATTCATAAATTAAACTTATCTCTCTCACTTCTGTTCGCGCACGTACAATAGATGTCAAAGAAGCATCTTGAGATAAAAAGTCCCGAACACGAGGACAAAGATTATGCGCTTCATCGAAAATTGCAATAGTCTCATTATTAATTATTGGAAACGTTACCCTATCTGCTGTTTTAGGGTCGAAAATATGATTGTAATTTCCAATTACTACATCTACAAATTCTAATGACGACCTCATAATAGAATGAGGACAAAATCCTTCCTTCGCACAAATCTCTCTCAATCTACTTGCCGTCAATAAACCAGCAGAACTCGTTGAAAACGGAATCATCTCCCGAATATCTTTATCTTCTTCATCATAAAACTCTTTTTCAGCCCGATACTTCGCATAATACGGGTCATACTCCGTATCACGAAGCTCTGGAATCGAAGCCGCATATGCATACTTATCCGACGCACTTGACTGTTGCTCCGCGTCCTTGTATAAATCCTCGAAATCATAATCATAATCTGACTCCAAAATTCGTGTCCCTTCACGAAGCCTATCAATCTCACCATAATCATCTTCCTCAACCAAACCCTGTTCTACAAATGGATGTAAATCAGGTACACTAACTAATGTCAAAGCCGTTACCGGCTCCATATCATCCGGCCTATTATCATTAATACGGCGAATCTCATCCTGAAAAGCCGTCATCTGCTGTTTAACACTCGTTACAATCAATACCCTCTGTGGAAATGTAGAATCATCCAATGTATACGACAAAGAAGGCACCAACGCTGTTAACGTCTTACCAGTCCCACACGCACCCTCCATCGGTACAATACCGTTATTATTAATCGCTTCTCGAATAATCTTCATCCCTTCTGACTGAGAAGGTCGTGGCTCAGAATAAGGAAACAGTGAATCTACTTTCGGTTTCATAGCACTCATTATAATCAATTAAGCACATGAACAATATAAGCTTTTGGTTTTGTATAGAAAAATAAATATAATTAAATATACTTTTCCAATTCTTCACGCGCAGCATCATACTCTGTATAACCTTTCTTCCCTAACTGTGTCGTATCAATATCATCTAACTCTGACTCAATATGATTCAACACTCCTTCCTCACCATCATCCGAATGCGCACGCAATAAATCAATTATAACTTCACCATGTGACGGCTCAGGATAACACCAACCACCCAACGTCTTACCCTTTAATTCATGTGTCAAATCCTTAAACTTTGGCTCACTAAGATACCTCCTAAAGAAATATAACTTATAATGCTCCACCGCACCATCATAACCCTTCCGAGAATGGTCAAATGGATTCATAAATGGTGAAGCATCTAAATTATGTGACTCATTCTCTGGACCAATATAAATATCAATCTCTTTCAACGGTACATGTTCCAAATTAACCAAAATTGTCTCCGCATCATCATACGGATATACTTTATCTTTAGGCATATAATATACTTAAATCCCAAATGTCATAAGTTTTATTCCACTACTTAATGTCCGAATAATTACCCTAACGGTAGTTTTATATTTATATAAACTGATTATTAAACATGTCTGCAAAACAAGTCAACATGTGGGAATTTCAAGATGATATTACTAAATCTCTACACGTCGAACAACATATAAAAACTGAATTCGATGAATTAAATCCGCGAAATATTAATACAAATAAAGGTTCTGCCACAATCAAAGACATATCCCTTGAATTATCAAAAGAAAATATAAATCAAATAATAATTACTGTAGTACATAAAGGAAAAACATACGTAAGCAAAAACCAACTTACAAAAGAAAATATCGAATACCTCTGTGGTATTGCCAACGTGAAATCATTTAAAATAGATGAAATAATTGGCTCAAAAATAAAATTTACTCATATAAATAAAAACTCTCTATTAATAACAAACAAATTACCATACTACCCATTCGGAATTGTATTCGCTATACTTTACTTCGCCGCGTTTACACTTACAAGTTACATATTCTTACTAACTATAAATATATACATTATCTTAACTTGTCTTGTAATTTCTGGGTGGCTTTCATATTCTGATTGGAAAGATGTAAATCGTAAACAAGAAACTATATTCGAATTTGAAAAATCTCAATGATATAATATAAATTCTCTTTTATAACCAGTATACAACCTGTTATATACAAAATGTGAAAATTACTATACTAATCGAAATCATTATATGCTTCCCGTTGTATATAAAATATACACAATGTCCGAAGAAGATAGTATACAAAATAACTTAAAAAAACAAATCACAAAATTCTTTGAAAAATATTATGATAAAGAAATACGTGAACTACCCGATAAAGATGATGAAAAAAGTATAACCGTTAGCTTCGCCCTAATCGAAGAATTTAACGAAGACCTAGCTAAAAACTTACGCGAAAAACCAGAATTCTGGATTCGTACCGCTAAAAAATCAATCGAAGATTATGATGACCTAAATATAGAATATCCGAAAATACTATTCAAAGATTATGATTACTATAATCCATCTATTCGTGAACTGCGAGACAAACATATTGGTAAACTTGTAAATATCTCTGGTGTTGTATCCAAAACTACCAGCACACTACCAAAATCTGATGTTGTTGCATTTGAATGTCAACGATGTGGCGGATTGACCAAAATAAAACAACCACTAGATGCAAAACTAGAATACCCAAGCGTTTGTTCTACCGACGATTGTAATAATCGTACTGAAAACGCATTCCGTATCAATGTTAACCAATCTGATATTATCAACTTTAAAAAAATAGAAATTCAAGAACCACCTGAAAATACCAAAGGGGGACAAACTCCTGAAAGTGAAACCTTTACTGCTAAAGGTGAAATCGCTACCAATGTTACTGCCGGAGATAATGTCAATGCTATTGGTATCTATAAAGGCGCAGCACAAGGTGAAACCAGTATCCTCCGAACATACATCCGAGGTAATAATATCGAATCTGAAGATAAAGACGAAGGTGAAATCGATATCGAACCAGAAGAAGAAAAAAAGATTATTGAACTATCTGAAGACCCAGATATATACGACAAACTTGTAAAAAGTACCGCTCCATCAATGTATGGTTTGGAAGATGAAAAAACAGCTATTATGTTACAACTATTTGGTGGGATTCGGAAAACAGAAATGGATAGTGATATCAGAGGCGATATTCACGTGCTGTTAGTAGGAGACCCCGGAGTTGGGAAGTCGATTTCAGGTGATACGAGGCTTGTATTAGGGGATGGGAGTATTTTAGAAATTCAAGATTTTGTTGAAAATCATATGAATTCACCTACAAAAGATGAAGATGGAGATTATGTACAAGAACTAGAAATTAATAATATTAAAGTTATGGGGATGGATAAAGATGGTGAAATAGAACCAAGAACGGTTGAAGCTGTATGGAAAAAACAAGTTAAAAATTCATACAAATTAACATTAGAAGATGGTCGAACTATTGAAACATCAGGTACGCATCCTCTTTTCGAAACAGACGGTGATGCACATATTGACCAAGTAAAAGTTAAAGATATAGATGAAGGACAATTTATTGCCGTACCAAGGTCTATAACATATGACGGAGATTTAGAATTAAATATTGATAAATCATACAATAAATATGGTAAAACAAACATAGAAGTACCGCAACAATGGACTGAAGAATTAGCTGAATTTATGGGGCTTATTGTGGGAGAAGGTCAAATAAATGAAGAAGGAACAATATCTATTACAAACCAAGATGAAGAATTATTAGATATAGCACGAAAAGGATTTGAATTATTCGGTATAGATTCATATCAAGAAGTTTGGGTTGAAAATAGTAATGCATATAAGATTAAAAAAGGTTGTAAAAACTTAACAGAGTTTTTCAATGATTTAGATGATGAATTCATAAACCTTTCGGCAGATAAACGCATTCCAACATGTTTATATTCAACACCTGAAAATATTAGAAAAGCATTTATTCGTGCATATGTTGATGGGGAAGTTCATGTTAGTTTACAAAACAGAGAGTTATCTGTTTCCTCTATAAGTCAAGGATTGTTGCGTGATTTACAACAATTATTAGATACGTTCGGTATATCTAGTCGTATTAGTGATAAAAAGCAAGATTTAAGCTACAATGATACAGAAGATTATGAAAGTTATAGATTAAGAATATACGGTGATGCTTTCCGTAAGTATGTAGAAGAAATTGGATTTTACTCGAATCGAAAAATAGAACAAGCCGAATTAATGAAAGATTCCCGTGAAGATAAAACAAATGTTGATGTTATTCCAAATATTGGTTCTGTTATCAAGGAAACACGTGAGTTACTTGGGATGCACCAATCTGATTTCAGTGTTCCACGTACAACGGTTTTAGGTATTGAGAATGAGGGTAAAAATCCAAGTAAAAAGACATTACAAGCGATAGTTGTAGATATGGTGGACCGCCTGCGTGTTGTGAAAGAGGTTGATTATGATAATGAACCTGCAGATATGGAAACGGTTGATAAGATGCGAAGTGTTCTTGGTTTAACGCAAGGAAAAATAGCTACAGATGGTGCTGGTATATGTAAAGGGACTTATCGTTATCATCTTACGAATAATACAAATAAGGTGACGGAGCGTTCTATGGAGTTGTATGATTATGTGTCGGATTGTTTGGATGAGCAGTATCATGAAGCGCATGAGAATTTGATTCGTTTAGAGTCTCTTGCGTGGGGAGATGTTCGTTGGGAGAAGGTTGAGTCTGTGGAGAAGGTGGATTATGATGATGAGTGGATGTATGATTTGCAGGTGGAGGGTACGCATAATTACATAGCGAATGGTATTATGTCACATAATTCACAGTTGTTACGTTATGCTTCCAAGTTATCACCGCGTGGAATAATGACGAATGGGAAGGGCGCGTCGTCAGCCGGTTTATGTGTAGGTCCAGATACGCATATAAATTATAATGGTGAGCTTGTAAAAATATCTGATGTTGTTCAGAAACATATTAAAAACCCGGTTAATACGCCGGTTGCGTCAGAGATTGATTCATATTCAAGAGCATATAATTTAGATTCTGGTAAGATAGAAGATGCCGATACGACGCATTTATGGCGTATGCCAACGCAGAATGCAAAGAAGATACAGACAAAATCGGGTAGAGAACTTGTTGTATCAGAACAAACTCCATTACTTTTATCTACGGAAAACGGTTTGGAATGGGTTGATGCGTCAGATATAACAGAAGGAGATAATGTTAGTATACAAGATGACATATCAACGATTGAGTTTATAGATGACATTGATATGCGCAAATTTATTGACTTTGATAATGAATTGATTGACCTTACGGAATCAAAGAGAAAAGAAATCAAGAAAACATTAACAGATAAATATGGTACGCTTCGTTCAGCTTGCGAAGAACTTGGATTTTCAGAAGATTTCGTATATGGAACTATAATAAATAGAGATATTATGTATGAGAAACTTGAGATAATTGAAAATAATACGGATTTCACATTTGATATTTCAGATATTGATAATGTTTCGTTGAGATATGGGAAAAAATTCACATTACCAAGTAGTTTAGATAAAGACTTAATGTGGTTAATTGGTATGACAATTGGTGATGGGAATATAAATAAAGATGATTCTGACCGTGGTGTGGTAAGAATATCTAATTCATCAGAATACGTATTGAAACGAGCTAAATCTATAATCAAAGATAAGTTTAATAAAGATGTGTCAATCGAAACGGGTATTGATGATAGACCAGATTATATTCGTTTTTCAAGTAAGACAATTAGAAAAATGTTCCTAAATATTGGGATGGCTATACCACCTAAGACAGAGATTTGTTTAGATAATGAAGTGATGAATCATAAAAACATAAGTTATCTAATACAAGGATATATGGATGCAGATGGTTCAATTCATGATAGAAGTAATGAAGTTGGTAGTAGTACGGTAAGTTGTAGTTCCGTTTCCGAATCGTGGATAAAACAATTAAGACAAATATTAGAAAATAAATTTGGAATACATTGTAACTATCGTATTCGACATTCAAAAGGTAATAAAAGTGTAACATCAAATGGACAGACGATAATATCAAGACACAATAAACACGTATTAGAAATAAAAGGTAAAGAGATTAATAAATTTGTAGATAAAATTGGGTTTAGCATAGATGAAAAAGTAACTATCTCTGAATCTGTGGCATCTATTCCTAAAAACAATAGTAAAATAGTGCCTGTTGGTGATGTATTACGCAACTCAGAAGGGACAAGTTCTAGGTATCATAGAAATATGACTAAAGGTTCAAATCCCCGATTAAAAACATTAAATAATATAATACAAACAGTAGATATTGATTCTGGTACTAAACAAATCGTGAAAGAACATGCAGATTCAAGTCTTATATGGGAAGAAGTGGTTAACATTGAAACTGTAGAAACCGAATTGTATGATTTAACGACAGAACATTCTTCATTTATAGCTAATGGAATTGTTACGCACAATACAGCTAGTGCAGTTCGAGATGCTGAATTCGGTGGAGATGACAAGTGGACATTGAAGGCGGGAGCACTTGTGTTGGCAGATAAAGGTATTGCTTGTGTGGATGAATTGGATAAGATGGATTCGTCTGATAGGAGTGCGATGCACGAGGGATTGGAGCAGCAGACGATTAGTGTTAATAAGGCTGGTATTAATGCGACGTTGAAATCTCGTTGTACGATGTTAGCGGCGGCGAATCCGAAAGAGGGTCGTTGGAATGAGTATGACCCTGTAGCAGGTCAGATTGATTTGGAACCAGCATTAATTTCTCGGTTTGATTTAATATTTGCTCCAACAGATGACCAAGGTGAGGATTGGGACCAGAAGTTATCGAATTATATTTTGATGACGAATCATCGTGGTCAACAGTTAGAGGCTGGAGTGACGCCAGATAATGAGTCAGAAGAGGTGGTTCCAGATATACCGATTGATTTGTATAAGAAGTATATTGCGTATGCGAAAAAGCATTGTACGCCGGTATTGACGGAGGAAGCGATTGAGATTATACAGGACTTTTTCGTTCAGATTCGTGCGGAGGGTGAGCAAGAGGGTGCGATTCCGGTAACGGCTCGTAAGATTGAAGGAATTGTTCGTTTATCTGAGGCAGCGGCTCGGATTCAGTTAAGTGATACGATTGATGAGCATCATGCGGAGAAAGCGGTTGATATTGTGATGAAATCGTTGTATGATGTTGGTTATGATGAAGAGACAGGTAGGTTTGATGTGGATATGACGGAGGGTGAACAGTCTACTTCCCAGAGAGATAGGAAGCGGTTATTAATTCAAGCGATTGAGGATAATGAGGATGAGGGTGACAAGGGTGCGCCGAAGGATTTAATCATTGAGATTATGACACAGGTGCATGACTTTGAGAAGCAGAAGATTGAGCATGATTTGAATAAGTTGGGTAGGGATGGTCAGGAGGTGTATGAGCCGAAGAAGAATGAGTATGCGGTAATGTAGTGTAGTATAGTTACATTGGGAGATATGGCCAATATGTTTGGAAGGGGCAATTTTGTGATAGATATTGGTTTGGGTTGAGGTTATGTTTTTCGTATAGTTGTGTGAGTGATTCTTTTTCAGTTTGGTATATATTTTGTTCTAGTGAGAAATCGGATTCGAAGTTGTGTAGTACTTTTTCGTTTTGGTATTGTATATTATTTTGTATTGCGTCGAATGGGATGTGGAATGAGTATTGGTCGTAGTAGAAGCAGTAGTATTTTTCGTTGTGTATGTAGTGTAGTTCGGTATTTTCGACGTGTTCTATCCATTTTAGTATTGCGTTGTATTTTAGTTGGTATAGTGCTTTGGAGCGCATTTCAGAGATTGTATCTTGTTGTCTGGAATATAGTTTGGCTCTTTTGTTTATAGTTTTTAGTGTTTTGAAACTATTTTTCATTATTTAATGATATATTTTTGTTCTTAAATAATTTATCCTGTTTACGATTATTTATTTTTATTAAAAAGACCGCAGGTATAAAATAGTATGAATGTATTATATATGATATGGGTAAAAATAATAGAGAAAAATCGTATGAGAAGTATTTGGATTGGAATAAGTATAAGCGTGTAGTGAAGTTATCTACGACGCCGGGTAAAGAGGAGTTTTCGAAAGTGACGAAGATTGTAGTTTCTAGTGTATTTGTTGTTGGTTTGATTGGTTATATTCTCTTTTTACTGATGGATTTAATTCCGATGTAAATTTAGAGTATCATATCATCAGCGTATAAGTGGCTACAGAATCCGAGGAATAGATATGTGGATAAGATAATGGGTGAGATAACGTTATAATTTTGTGAGATTATTATGGTGAATGATTGCCATATTATTAGTGCGAATATGATGGATATAATTAATCCGAATGAGATGTTGTGTGTGATTCCTCTGTGAGGTGGTCTAATTTTTTCGAATAGGAATATAGTGGTCATTCCTATTATTAGTGAGAAGCAGGCGATTATTATGGATATTGATTCGGTGGTGATGGTGCCTGTTATTATTTGTGATAGTATATTTTGGATTTCGTTTTGATATTGTCCGATGATGATAGATAGGAATATGATGGTGGTGCATAGTAGGATGTATCGGAATATTCGGTATGTTTTGGATGATGGGTGGTCGATGTCTGGTAGTATGCTTCCGAATAGTGTGATTGGTAGTGAGATACCGATTAGGCTGATTATTAGTTCTAGTGGTATATTATTGTATATAGTGATAGGTAGGATGATTATGGTGGTAATGACGTGTGTATACCAGCCATATTTGATATGTCCTTTAAAGTTAGTCATTATTGTTTTATTGGGTGGTATTATATGTAAGTATTTTTGTGATTGTTTTTAACCTTTATGTCAGTATATTTATTAATAAGTATATTAATATATTATATGAGACATGTCAGAAAAATTTAACTCAGATAAAGATATTGGAATTAAGAACATAGTTGGTTCTGGAAAGTTACCTGTAGAAGTGGATACAGATGCATTATCTGGTGGTTTAGAAGAATTAATTACAGATGAGAAGAGTCATACGTGGCAAGATGATGGTCCACAGCCCGGTTTATATTATGAAATTGATGGTGATGATGGCCCTCAAGTAACATTTCATATGTCGGGTAGTTATATTATTAGGGCGGATGATAGAGAGGAATTAGAGTATGCGAATGACCGTGTATTAAGAGAGATGAAGGAATTGGGAGTTGTTGATGAAGATTTCGATGAAGAGGATTTAGATTTTACAGTTCAGAATGTAGTTGCGTTGGCGAAATTAAATTCAGATATTAGTCTTAGAGCCTTATCGATTGGTTTAGGTTCTGATGCACAGTATGAACCAGAAGTGTTCCCTGCATTAGATTATTCAAAACCTCGGTATGGTTGTACATTCCTTGTGTATGCAAATGGTAAAGTTATTTGCGTTGGTGCAGATAGTGAGGAGCATGTAAAAGAATCGATGGAAGGATTTTACGATGAGATTCAGGAATGGATTGACCTTGATTAATTTTGGTTATCGTAATCTACACGAATGGTGGAATAGATTTGTTTTGCACTTTCTTCACCAATATTATCTACTTCTTTTAATTCTTCGATAGAGGCATTCATAATATTTTCAATATTGTTGAAATGTTTTAATAGATTTTCAGAGCCGACAGGTCCGATGTCTTTAAAGCTGCTGACGATATATTCTTGTTGTTGTTTAACAGTTTTTGTTTTCTTTTTACCGTGTGCATTTACTTTAGATTCATTATCTTTTTGTGCTCTTTTTGCAAGTTGTTTTAACATTTTAGCGGTATCTTCTTCATCTAATGAATTCATGAGAGATACACCGTAATCAATGGTGAGTGAAGATTTGACGCCTCTAATTGCGTTAGGGTGAATGTTTTGTGTATATAGTTCACCACTTTCACCTTCGATAAGTAATATTGATTTATTATATTCATTAACCATATTACCGATTTGTTCAAATATGGACCGGTTACCGGTGATAGTATCACAGAAATCTTCTATACTTTTTCGTTCGACGGCACTATCAGGTCCGACAATGTAATCACCTACAGGTAAATTATTTTCTACTTCTAGTTGAACATCATCATCCATATCTAATACTTTTAGTACTTTTGATTTTTGTTCTCTTGAATCTGCGATAATTTTTACTTTTTCACCGGTATCTTCTTCGAATGAGATAGTATCATTGTTATCATCTTCAAATGAGTCAAGTAGTGTAGTTTGTTCTTTCTTTTGTTTGAGTTCTTTATCGATTTCTTCTTTGAGATTGTCTATTGATTTTAAGGATTTAAGGTCGGATTCAACATTTTCGATTATATTTTTGGATTTATAATATGAACCCATATCTTTGGTTCCTTTTCCGATTAATATTAGTACGCGACCGGATGAACTTCGTCCGGTTCGTCCTTGTCTTTGGATTTGTTCAATACCTCTTTGAGCCGGTTCGTAGAATACAACTAAATCTACTTCAGATATATCTAATCCTTCTTCACCAACTTGTGTAGATATAAGTACTTCTGTTTCGCCTTCACTAAATCTTTGAATTGCTTCTCTCTGTTCTGTTTGAGACATGCCCTTACTATTTTCTTTGTTTGTTTGGCCAACTAATCGTCCTACATCGAACGTATCTTCTAGGTAGTCTACAAGTGATTCTACGGTATCTCTAGATTTGGTGAATACTAATGCTTTTCCACCTTCAATTTTAACATCGTGAACTAATTCTGTTCGTAGTGCGGTGAATTTAGCGAAGTCATCTTCATATGCTCGTGCTTTTTTAACGGCTCGTTGTATAGTTGGGTCGGATACTAGTCTTTCAACGGCTTTACTACTATCTTCACTTCTAACTTCAGATTCGATTCGGGAATAATATTCGAGGAATGATTCTGTGCCTTGTGTTTCTAGTTGGCTGATTGCCGTGTTTAATTTCATTGCTTCAGCCCAGAGACTCATGGCCTTATATGCGCTGGATTCTTGTTTTTGCATATCTTTTTGTATTTTTCCACGAGCTTGTCTTAATTTATAATTTGATAATGTTTTACTTCTGGAATCAAGATAATCGTCTTCATATAATTTAACTAATCTAGATTTGTATACTTCTTGGAGTAAATCTCTTATTTCGATTACTTCATCACTAATATCTACGAATCGCGTATCGATATTGGTTTTGTGTATGTATGGTTTTATTCGTTCATCATCTTCAGACATTACTTCAATTGAGGTGACATGTATATTTTCACATATTTGTAGTATATCTTCACGTGAGTCACCGGGGGATGCGGATAATCCTGTGATTAATGGATTATTTGCTTGTGAGACATATTTTTTCGCAATGTATACGTATGCATAGTCTCCTGTAGCTCGATGACATTCATCAATAGTTAAGTGAACAACATTATCTAGGGATATACGACCAGATACTAAATCATTTTCAATTACTTGTGGTGTTGAAATAACAACAGAGGGTGATTTTTCCCATAATTTTTCTCTTTCATCTGGTTTAATGTCTCCGGTAAACATTACAATTTCATCATTTGATATATCCAATAGATTTTGATATGTTTCCATGTGTTGTTCTACGAGTGGTTTCGTTGGTGCGAGCATAAGAGAGGTTCCAGAAGGATGTTCTTGCAATCTATTTGCCATTACAATGAGGTTGACAATTGTTTTACCGGTACCTGTTGGTAATACAATTAGATTTGATTCTTTTGTAGCTTCTTGTGCTAAATAGGATTGATATTCTCTTTTTTCAACAGAATTATTTTTAATTAGATTATGTGATATATAATTCGTTTGTTCGGTCATATAGTAGTATAGTTATTCAATAGATAAAAACACTTTGTTTTATATCATACTATTGATAATGCGAGATATATTAAATTACCGAATATTAGTGTAGATAGAACACCTAAGGTTATAGGTACGATAAATGGTACACCCATTGTTACAACGACCGTATCTTTAGCTAGTATTTCACGGATTAATTTTTCATCTTCTTCTGTATTTGTACTTTCCCAATCTTTATTATCTTCTAAGAATTCAGAGAAGTAAAATTTATCTATATCTTGAATATTTATATTTTGTGATACAGTTTTATTTTCACAATACCATTGTTCATAATCTTTGAAGAAATCTGTACTTAATCCATGTAATCCATTATTTATGAATTCAAATCCTCGATATATTTTATTCTCGGATTTTGTATCGTCTATTATTTGTGCATAGATGTTATCTAATTCAGAAACGTTTACTTCTCTTGCACACGTTGTTTTTAATGGTTTTTTCCATTCAAAAGAATCATTTTTTATATTGTATATAATATTTTGAATGAAATATGTTATTGAGAATAGTGTTGTATTTACGAATACAGTGAATCCGAACAGATTTATTGCAGAATATATAATGAGTATATCACTCATTTCTTGCATATTTTGTGCTACAAGAACATCATTCATATTTATAGCAATGAAATCTTGTATTGGTAAGGATAATATTTCAGGGTGCCATGGGAATAATATGGCAATCAATAAGAATGCTTTGTAATCTGCACCATAAAATATTCTAAATTTAAATATTATGTATGCACCTCCACCAACTATTATTAAACTATATAGTGCAGCTAAACCGATACTTAAGGGATTTGATGAGAAATATGCGTCAATTCCGAGTAGAATTAATGCTAAGAATGTGGGTATGGCCCACACTTTATCATCAACTCTTCGACTTAATATATCAGTATAGGATGCATAAAATAGTACAGGTATTATTATCAGTACGCGAAACAAATCCGTTGAAATCATATCTAACATATATTATATAAATAGCAACTACAGTGTAAAGTTAACGGCGTTCAAATTAATCATTGAACAATAGTTATGCTTTTAGGATTATATACTAATACTTTATGTAATAATGCTGGAAAAAACACAAAGCACAGCAAAAGCCGTTGCCCCTGTAGTCGGATTTATTTTAATTCTTGCAATTCTATTTTTAGCTGCAGGTCAATATCAAGCTAATGTAGTTCCTGTTGAAGAAAGAAGCGCAGAAATAGACCATTTTTCAGGTGTATCTGAAGATATATCCGGGTTAAGAAGTAGCATAATACAATCTTCTACATCTGGTGAAATTCAAACACAAGAGATAGATTTAGGTGTGACATATGGAGTATTAGGATTATCTCAACCTCCGCGTTCAGGTTCACTTACATATATTAATAGGTCTGAGGAAATAGAAATAAGAAATGCACAAAATAATAGGGAAGCAAGTAATTTTTGGCGGGGTGATGTTAATAGGTCTTATGAAACAGGGTTCTTACAGTACGAAATTGGGTATAACAGAGTAAATGACCATGCAGATATATATTTGGAACATGGTTTAATGTATCGGGATACGGCAAGAGGAACAAATGAGGAAGTTAACTTTCTTGCAGAATCAGACCAACAGATTATAAATGGCAGAAGTATAACATTATATACACTTCAATCTGATATGGGTACAGTAAGTCGTGTTGGAACAGCTACGGTTGAAACAAATCCCACGAGTGCTCCGATGAATTCTATTTCATTAACTAATGTTGAAGATGATAGTCCTATTGAGATTCAATTGCCAACAAGATTAAGTGTGGAGGATTGGGAAGATATATTAGAAAATGAGAAAAGAGAAAATAATGATGATGGATATATAAATAATATAAGGGCTGGAGAAGAAGATAATACAATCATTTTAGAATTAGAAGAAGATGAAACATATAATTTACAAATGTCTAGAATTGATTTGAGTACGCAAGGTCAAAGTACAGTGACACCGTTTACAGAAGAACAATATATTGCGGTTGATAGAGAGACAGCAAATGTTCGTGAAGATAGTAATATTCAACTAGATGCTGAAGTAAGAGATAAATATAATAATGGTGTTATTGGTGTAGAAGTTGAAGTTGAAGCACAGGATTCGAATCAACAATGTGTAGGTGATTTCACTGGTACAACGACGACAAGTGAGAATACGAATTGTAATAATGATGAAGATTATAGGCAGCCGGGTATAGATATTAGTTCATCAGATGGTAGCGTAACATATGAGTATAATGCTCCAGAAATAGAAACAGATAGAGATGTTACATTCATATATAGAATGGATTCAGAGTAATAAATTATTACTAATTAATCGGTATTTTATTAGGGTTTTAACAATATAATACATGTAATCAATGAATTATAATTCAAATCACAAATATAAGATATTATACTTATTAATAATATCTATAGTATGCATTTTTATTTTTTCTAGCGTTGGAACAGCGGAAACTACAGAAAATGACGTAAACACAAACTTAATGCAACAAAATAATTATGATTATTCAATTTACAATCATATTTTATCTACAATAAATGATGGGTATTTATCAGATGATAATGAAGAGACAAATGATTTTATTCGCGTTGTAGATTTTAGTATTGCTGGTACAGAAGTACCTGCGAAATCTACCGTTGAGTCAGAAATAATAATATCTAATTATGGTGTAGAAACAATCGATGATGTGAAAATAGAACCTATAATCATACAGAATGATGAAACACATGAAAATTATGGTGAAGAAATAGATGAAGAAGATTTCGAATTAACACCAAAACCATATTATGAAGATATAGAATTAACTCCCGGCGAACATAAGAAATATTCATTTGATTTTAGATTTGAAGAAGAAAATCAAGACTATAAAATTGCATTCATAAATGAGGAAAAACCGGAAAATAGACATATGGCGACAAAAGAAATTGAGGTAGGTTCGGAAAGTTCAGGTACGTCAATTTCATTTATTGAAGACCGTGAACAAGTTTCAAAAGATAATGTTTCTGTAACAAGATTTAAAGATGAAAATGTTGAACGAAGTTCAAGGCCGGGGGCAAGTACTTCACTACCGCCTGTTGAAAAAGATGAGGATGGTACAATTACAGACACAGATGTAGCTATCGGTGTTATTTCTGATTTCGGAAATATTAGAAGTGATTCTAGTATATATGGAACTATTTCAAATTCCACTGGTGAAGAATTAAATGTTGGCTTTAATTCTGAAAATGTTCCAAATGATAATCATTATGCTATTTCATTATTATATGAATTAGAAAATATTAATTCAGCAGAATTAAACGTGGTAACATCTACAGGTGAAGAATTAGATGAAGATTCATCATATTATATAGGTTCTGAGGATAATACTGTTGAAGAAAGAGTATTCCAATTAACAGAGAAAGAAATAGATTATACTCAAAGTCAAGGTGAAATTTACTTCACTATTGATAATGTAGATGCAAGTTCTAGTGATGTAGAAGTTCGATTATATGATATGAATACAATAGCATTAGATAACGTCTGGAATTTACCAGATGAAGAACTTGAAGTTACATTAGATTCTGATATTGAAGTTGCCGAAGTTGGAGATTCGGTACCAATAACTGCAGAAATAGATAATATTGGCTCTGTATCCGTAAATGATGATTTCAGATTATATGAAATACAAGCCGCAAGTGATTCACGTACGGTTGATATAGCGACGGATAAAATTATTAATCCGGGTGATTCTAAAACGCTTAATTTTAATGCTCCTGTTTCAAGTACTGGTACGCATGAATTCGAATTACTTGGCAGTACAATTGAAATAGAAGTTGAAGAAGAAGGTGAAGGTTCAATTAGACCATCAATCAATTCGGATGCAGATGTTGTAAGTGAGGGGGATGAAGTTAATTTTAATGTTGAAGATGTTGATGAGGAACATTGGGAAAGAATAGAAAGTATAGAATGGAGATTTGAAAGTGATGGAGAATATCAATTCGAAAATGAGCGTAATGTTGAATGGGTATATGATGAAGAAGGTTCTTATCCCGTAACATTAAAAACAGAATATATGGATGGTGATGGTAATTTACAGACACACAGAACACAGACAATTGTTGATGTTATTTCAGGTCCAGACCCTGTTATTGGCGTGACCCAATATGAATTTTTAACGGATGACCAAGAATTACGTGGTGAATCAGCCGGTAGTTCTGTAGGTGGTGAATTACAAGCTGGTACATGTGAAAGTAGTTGTGGAGGTTCTTTCAGTTTTGATGGTGTAGGACTAGCTGTTTCACAAGGAATTAATATGTTAGTATTTGAAGTAGATGAAGAGAGTAATGATTATGATGCTGTACACTATGGAACGTACGATGTTGTAGATGATGGATTTGCAAGAGCAGATGATGTTTCTGCTGAAGATATGGGCAATATTCGTGATGCTATGAGTGATGGAGGTACAGAGGGAGCAACAGAAGCTCTTGTGAATGATATATCAAATAATAAAGGTGAAGATAGATACTTTGTATTTACAAGTGGAGGGAATCCACAACCGGCAGATAATTCAAATGATTTATATCGAGAATTGAATAATATTGGTGCTGACTTAAGTGATGAAAATAATTTAGAAGAAAATTCAATGTGGACTTTTGCCACGCAAACATTAGATAATGGAGAATCAACACCACTTCATGAATCTTATGTGCCTGCTTCAAGTGGTGAACCATCTATATCTAATGAATACTCTGTAGAACCTGTTGATATGACAGAATCAGAATCCGTTATACCAAACCGACCTGTTCACTATGACTTAGAACAAATGGAGTTGGTTGGTGACATTGATGATGCTGAAATAGTATGGGAATTAGATGATGAAACATTACTTTCGGACCAAGAATACGTGTCCGAAACATATTCGACTGATGAGACAGAACATACCGTTAATGTTACTGTTGTTGATGACTTAGGACTTGAAGATATGGATAGTAAAACAGTTAATACAGCAACTTCTGACCCTGTAGCATCTATTCCTGATAATATCGTTCCATCTGTAGATAATGATACGACATTATATTCATTGAATAGTAATGACCAAGATTCAACGCTTTCAGAATATGAATGGAATATTGAAGTATCAGATGAAAATGAAGATGGCGAAGATGTAAATACTAATTTGAAAAACCCAATACATATGTGGAATTATGCAGGAATTTATGATGTAGAATTAACAGTTACAGATAGATATGGAAATACGAATACAACAAGTGATGAAATACAGGTTATAGGTTCTCCACCAGAATCAGAAGCAGATATTAAACGCGTAATGTCCAATTATAATCCAATAGATGAAACAAGTATTGATACAGGTATACAAAATAAACCAATACTATACTATCCATTGGATTTATCTGACGGTATTACGCAAGAATATGCTAATTCATTTGATGGTATAGAAAATGGTAATTTAAATACTGTAGAAGGATTTGATGAAAACGATGCGCTTGAATTAAATGGTGAATCGTACATTCACGTACCTGAAAATGGATTGAATCCAGTAGATGAACAAGTATCTATATCTGCATGGGTTAAAACAAATCAAGATGGTACTATATATACTTCAGATACTGGTCATTCTGATTCATTCACATTACAAGTATCAGATTCGGAATCAGACTTTACTGTAACAACAGAAGATGAAGAAATTGGACTAGATTTTAATTCCGATATTAATAATGATGAATGGAATCATGTTGTTGCAACATATGATGTTGTAGAAGGTATAAATTTATATGTTAATGGTGAATTAGATAATTCAAATAATCAAGAAATTGGTTCATTAAACCTTGATAGTTCTGAATCATATATTGGTGTTTTGAATGCAGATTCTAATTACTTCACAGGAGAAATGTCTGATGTTCACATATATAATAAAAGATTAGAAAATGATGATATTGAAACATTATATGAACATAATTCAGAATCATTCGTTGATGTGAGTTATCAAGGTGTGTTTTATGACAAAGGTGAAGAATATAAAGATATAATAATATCTGATTCTATGGGTGATGGTGTCGTTGAACCACGTGAAAATCATTATAATATCGTTGCAGATTCAACGGAGGTAGATTCATTACAATCTATGGAAGTAAGAGATATTGATTATAGTCAATATGAAACAATTTATATGAGTTATAATGCTGAATTTACACGTGAGTTATCATTCGGTGAAAACATAACTGGTGAAATATTCATATCTACAGAAACAAATAAAAATGAAATACGTGTTAAAGATGATATGAATGCATTTCGTAATGGTGTATTAAAATTAGATGTGAGTGAAATAGACTCCACAGAATCATTATATATCGGAGCCGAATCTGATAACTCTAATCTTGGACGAACCTCCTTAGAAGTGTATGATATATGGGGGGAAACAGAATCCGAAGGATACAATATGGATATAACAGACTTTTATAATAATGTATATCCAGATATAAGTGAGAATGTAAATATTCATGAATCTAGAACGGGCGTATTATTCTCCCACATAGATATAGATGCATTACGCGATTCGACTATTCCTGAATCTCAAGGTATGCAACATAACATAATACCTGTAGGGGAAGCTACGGAGATAGATATAATGTCAGATATAACAAATATGGATTTATATGCTGATAATTCTGGTAGCTATTCACTTGGAACTGGTAGTGTTGAACCTGAATATATTAACGTAAATTCAGATTCTAAATATACAACAATTGATAATACTATGTATAGTCATGTAGGTCTGGAAACAGAATTACTAGGAACAAATTCACTTGTTGAATCACTTAGAGTAAAATCAAATACAGATAGTACAATGTATCCAAAAGTGAATTTTGATGCGCGTGAATCTCAAGGTTCTGGTGAAGGTATATATGTTAAAAATTACGAATGGGACTTATCTACAGACACATCATTCAATTCAGATTATGTTGGACCAGAATTCACGCATGAATTTGATGAAATTGGAATACACGAAGTTGCGCTAAGAACAACAGATACACAGGGTGAATCTAACACGGAAATATTTGAATTTGAAGTATCTAATTTAAGACCAACGGTAAATGCTCAATTCACAACGGGTGTAGATTTAGGTGAAGATGCAACATTTACAGCAAATACAGATTCTGAGGGTGAGGCAGATATAGAACAAACAATTTGGGATATGGGTGATGGAAATTTCGTAGAAGGTGAAAATATACAATACGAATATGCAACAGCAGGAACATATGATGTAACCGTTATAACAATAGATGAAGCTGGATTAACAGATTCAGATTCTGAAACAATAAATGTAAATGGAGATGACCCCGAAATGAATAATGTTCCGAATTCAACTTCCGTTCATGTAATGGATACATTACTGTTTGATACAACAGGTGAAGGATTTGACATCGTGGAGGGAGAACATCCAATAATAGCACAAAATATCGTTGACTTAACAGATATTGAAGACCCAAATAATAGTGAATTATCTTTCAATTGGGTTTACGATGGAGAATCAATATTTAACGAAGAAACTATAGATGAAATAGTTACAAATGAAAATGATTTCCAAGTTCAAGTCACGGCTCAAAATGAAGAAAGAAGACAATCATCTGAAACTATTGATGTAAATGTTCATAATGATGGTCCAGAAATCAATATGAATATAAACACACCAATTCGATTCGACGATGGTGAAATTATATTTGAAGATTCAGAATTAGAAAATGAAGATATTGAATATCAAGAAAATACAGATGGTATGACATATGTTTCAGTACCGGTTGAAGTAGAAGTAAATACATATCATTTCCACCCTAGAATTGGCGGAGAGTTAACAGTAGATATGGGTGATGGAAATGTTGAAACACATATAGTACCTGAAGATACTAGTACTGGTTATACGCATACATTTGAACACGAATTCGATGTTCCAGCAGAGGAATATCAAAAAGAAGATTTCCCGGTTGATTTCGATGTTGAAGCTGTTATAGAAGATGATTTCGGCGCAACTGCTACAGACGATGCATCTGTTAACGTTGAACTTAGAGAAATAGAAACAGACTTACTTGTGAATCCTAGAGAAGCTGTCGTTTTCCAAGATGAATTAGAATTCCAACCAGTGAATATTAATGCTCCAGATAGTGATATATCAGTTTATAATTATGATTTCGATAATGGAGAAAGTACAACACGAACTAATCGAAATGCTGTCTCACATGAATATTTCCGAGAAGGAACTTATCAGCCAAAATTAACTATTGAGGATGAATATGGTCAAGTAGATGAAGCTGTAGCTCAAATTAGAATATTAGTTGATTTTGATGATGTTATATTCCTTGCTTGTGGTATCCAAGATGGGGCATTTGGACCTGATGATGAACAATGCCAAGACACATATTCAGGTACGCAACTTGCTGGTTGGGTTGAAGTAATTAATGATAATGGTGTTCAAGAATGGACCGTACCACAAACGGGCGTATATGAAATTCACGCTGCTGGAGCGGATGGTGGTGGGAATAGTGGTGGAGAAGGGGCTGTGGTTCAATTACAAATGCAACTTGATAGAGGTCAAGAATTAAATATTGTTAGTGGATTAATGGGTTCAGCTACAACTACAGATTTCACATCTGGTGGTGGAGGTACATTTGTTGTAGATGAAAATGATAACCCAATAATTATAGCTGGTGGTGGAGGTGGAGCAACACGAGGCGGTTATAATCAAGATGCTAATCTTGGCGAACGTGGACAAGATGCTCGAACAAGCGGAACCGGACACAATCAAGGTTCTGGTGCAGGTGGAGCACCCGGACAAGGTGGGACAACATGTGATAATTCTTGTGCTGAAGGTACAGGAGCAGGTGCTGGTCTAGAGAGTGATGGAGGGATAAATGGTAGAATGAGTGATAGAGCACGCTCGTACAGCTTTAACACACCACTAAAAGGCGGAAATGCATTCTCACAAGGTGGATTCGGTGGTGGTGGTGCTTCTATATCTGATTTATTCGATAGAGCAGGTGGTGGTGGCGGATACTCTGGTGGAGGTTCAGCAACAGGTCGTAGTTGGGCTGCAGCCGGTGGTGGTGGTAGTTATATCCCAAATGATGCTCAAATAATAGCAACCGGTCATTACAGTGAATTCAACACACCAAATGAGGTTAATTTCGAAGGAACTGGGTATTTAGATATTGATATTATTGATACTCCTGAAGTTGAATTAGATATTAGAGATGGAAATGATATAATAAGAGATAATGATACCATCACACAAGGTTCAGAACTTGAATTGAATGCAAATTATGATTCTAGATTAGCTGATGCACCAGAATCAACACGTGTTTGGTACATTTCGGATGGTTCAGAATACGAGGCAAATTCTGCTACACATCAATTTGATGAAACTGGTGAATATTTCATTACAGTAGAATCTATTGATGGGAATGGAATTCCGATTACACAAGATACAATTTCTATTGATGTAGAATAAGTTAATTTATATTTTAACGTAAAATTATATATGGGTAGAAAACAATAAATATAATATGAATTTAAAATTAATTAAAAAAAATAAAAAAATACTTTCTATTGTATTTTTAATTATTATTGTTTTGATGTTTGCAGGCGTTTATATCTATATATCAAGTTCATCAAATAATGTTATAAATGAAACTAATTCAGAAATGAATGAAATAGAATCATATGAATTACAAAAAAGTGTAGAAATATATGAGAATTCAGATTTAATTTCTGAACAACAAATTGATGCAAAAATTAACTTATATGAAAATAATTTTATTTTGAATAAATCACAATCAGAGTCACAAGAAATTAATACATACCAGAAGTATGGTAATGAATCATATGTTTTTAAATCTGAATCAGATAATTGGTTTGTATCGGCATCAGGAGAAGAAAGTATGAAAGAACCTCTTGGTTTTTATAATTCATTTTATATGAATCCTGATTTATATACTACAAATTCAAATATATTATCAAACGGATATACAGCTAATGCACAAATTTCATCGTACGAAGATGATGTAGCTATAGATTTATCTGATTGGAATATATTCAAAAAACAATTCCCCACTCAAAATAATTATGACGATATAGATGTAACCGTGGAAATAAATGATAATATGAGAATCAATAAAATAAAATTAAATTGGGAGCACAACAATTTACATGGTAACATAATATATGAATTTAAATCATATAATGAAAACATCAATATTAACGAACCTACGAATATATCTGAAGCTATAGATGAATATGATGAGATAAATCAAGAATCTAACATAAATGCAAATATAAATATTGATAAGAATAATGATGAAATCATACTTAATGTTATAGATTATTCAGAAGATGTTAAAAATATAAGCGTCCGTTCTTACCAAAATGGAGAAACAACATTTAACCCTGATGAAAATATTCAAATATATAATAACACACATTATGACGGTTCGGGAGATAGTATTAGCATTGGCGTCACGGGATATAATGGTGAATATGTCGAGTTAGAATCTATGTTTACAGGATTAGATTAATTTCGTTTATGATAGATAAATTATATAACCTTTAAACCCCATTTATTATCTGATGATTCAACAACAACAAACAGACAGTGGAGTTTCACCAGTTATTGGTGTCATACTTATGGTAGCGATAACCGTAATAATCGCAGCAGTAGTAGCGAATTTCGTATTGGACCTTGGAGGAACATTACAAGAAGATGCAGATGCAACAATTACCTTTGACCAAACAGCAAATTATGCAGATAGTACATATGATTTAACGGTAACAACAAGTTCTTTAGATAATGCAGATTATACATATGTTCAAGTTGCCGGTGGTGATGCTAACGTTGGTGAAATTGTAAGACAGTCTAGTAATGAAGATGCAATTCAAAATGAAGTTTCAGAATCGGATAGGGATGTTGCAATGGTCACAAGTGGTGACAGAGTAGTGTTAGAACAAATTTCAGATGAAATCGATGTACAGGTATTTGGTGTGTTAGAAGGTAATTCAAACCAAGTATCTTCACACAGTGTATCTGACCCACAAAGATTCTTTAGTGGTACTTCTGGTGGTGAAGAAGGTGAAGAAG
>LFCJ01000597.1_pt1 | contig 23051 bp, 26 predicted proteins | sample 643141 | NCBI WGS metagenome assembly LFCJ01 (sample SAMN03766243, study PRJNA286221) | soda lake metagenome | biome: soda lake; feature: Kulunda steppe; material: water; isolation source: sample B1-Br-g2 brine of Lake Bitter-1 | place: Russia: Kulunda steppe | collected 2010-07
AACCTCCCGGTTGTCCTCGTCGTAGTTCCAGGCGTCGCCGACCGGCTCGTCGCCGTCCATCAGGATCCCTGTCTCACGTCGCATCCAGCGGTAGAATCGCTCGTGTGTGAACCCGTCGCCGTCGGCCCACTCGTCGAACGCCGCCCGCGTGCTGACGAATCCCTCGTTCTCGACGAACCGACAGTCGCCGCCTGCCTCCTCGACGAGCGTCTCGAACCGACGGGCGGAGCCGTAGCTCGGAGAGCGCATCGCCACCAGCGTCACCTCCGGGTTGGCCGCGAAGAACGTCGACAGCGCCTCGCCGAACGTCTCGGCCTCGAGGTAGCACACGTCGTAGCCTGCCCCCTCGAGTCGGTCGCGAAACCGCCGCATCGCCGAGAAGACGAGCGTGAGCTTGTGGTGGTGATACGGCAACCGACGAGCGAACTCGTGGGCCTCGATCAGCAGTACGCGAGCGCCATCGGGGGCGCGAGCGAGTGGCCCCCATCGATCGGTCAACTGGGTTCCGAGCAGCCAGGGCACCTCGTCGTCACCGATCTCGTACGTCGGAGCGTCGCCGACCGTCGGCTGGTGCATACCGGAGCGTCGACTCGAGCCGACAAAACTCCTGACTGCAACGACGGAGGTGTTCACCCGGTCTCGGCACAAAGCCGACCGACCTCGGGTCGGCTTCTCGGCCCGACCACCGCCCCCCGAATCGGGCAGGCTAAGTGTCCGTACCCACTCCGACCGAAAAGAGTAGGAACTCGTGACGATCCGCTGGCGATACCGGGAGACGGTCCTCGCGCTCTGTACCCTCGCGTTCTTCGTAACGATGGTGGGACGGTTAGCGATCAGTCCCGTGATCCCGGACGTCGTGACGACGTTCGCCGTCTCGAACGCGACCGTCGGGCTCGCGCTCACGGGGATGTGGCTCGCCTACGGGCTCGCACAGTATCCGAGCGGCGTCCTCGCGGACCGCCACGGCGAGAAGCTGATCATCCTGATCGCCGTCGGTGGCTCGGCGGCGGCCGCGTTCGCGGTCTCGATCACGCCCGTCTTCGCGCTGTTTTTCCTCGCGACGATCCTCCTCGGCGCGGTCGCGGGGCTGCACTACAGCGTCGCGACGACGCTACTCGCGCGGACCTACGACAACGTCGGGACCGCCGTCGGCGTCCACAACACCGGCGCGACGGTCGCCGGGCTGGTGACCCCCGTCGCCGTCGCGTGGATTGCCGTCCGGTACGGCTGGCGACCCGCCGTCGCCGCCGTCGCCGTCATCGGGATTCCGTCGACGATCCTCTTCGCGTGGAAGATCAGATCGACCGAGCCGCGCCGCCCCGACGAGCCGCTCCGGGATCGGTTCCAGCTCGGCCCCGTCGTCGCGTTACTCTCGAGGCCGCCGATCGCGTTCACGCTCGTCATCGCCATCGTCGGCGAGTTCGCCTGGCAGGGAACCGCGTCGTTCCTCCCGACGTTCCTGATCGAACACCGCGACGCGTCGACGACGCTCGCCGGTGCGCTCTTTTCGGTCTACTTCGTCGTCCAGGGAATCGGCCAGATCGGCGTCGGGGCCGTCTCCGACCGAATCGGTCGTGACTGGGCGATCGCCGGCTGCATGCTCACTGGCGTCGTCGGCTTCGGCCTCCTCGTGACCGTGGCGAATCTCGTCGCGATCGTCGTCGCCGTGGCGTTGCTCGGCGTCGCCATGAGCTTCGGGGCCGCGCTCATGCCACGGTTCCTCCGTGAGTTCTCCGCCGAGGAGCAAAACGCCGGCTTCGGCCTCGTGCGAACGGTCTACATGATCTTCGCGTCGATGGGCTCGGTCGTCGTCGGCCTGCTCGCCGACCTCTTCGGCTGGGCCGTCGCCTTCGGCTTCCTCGGGGCCATGCTCGCCGCCGTCTTCCTCGCGCTGGTGGTCAATCACACGCTCGAGCTGGGGTACTGAAGCCCGACGCGCCGTGCGCACTGGTTTCAAGCCCCTCGAACGACTACCGAGGCTATGAGCGTCAGCGGCCTCTGTCAGATCTGTGAATCACGACCCGCTCGGGACCGCTGTGATAACTGCGGCACGTTCGCCTGTCGCGTCCACTACGAACCCACTGTGGGCCTCTGTGTGGACTGTGCGGCCCGGGTCGACACCACAGGCCGCGACGAAGGCGTGGACGGCACCCAGTCCTGAGGGCGCCCTGGCGTCCATCCGCGACCCGCTCGAGTTTGCTGTCGGCCCCGGGCACGTCGTGTTTGTGCCCCACGTCGTGATGACGGCGTCGTCAGATCCCACGCCCGGTGGACGGATCCGGACCCCGGTCAGTCGACGACCTTGAAGTAGCCGAGCATCGACGCCGGGTGGGGCTCACAGAGGTACTCGTGCATCTCGCTCGTCGCCTCGAACTCGAGGGTCTGGGTCTCGCCGCGGTCGCGCATGTTTTGGGTCCTGAGGTCGCCGACGACGTCCCGGTTCTCGTCGCGGATGGCGATGTTGTGGACGCCCCCGTCGCCGTTCTCCCAGGTCAGCTCGTACTCACGACCCTCGAAGAGGAGGATCGCGGGGTTCCGGATGTCCGTGATGAGGTCGGGTTCGACCCCATAGAAACCGCGGGTGAACCCCTCGAGGTAGATCTCGTCGACGTCCTCCCAGTCGTCGGGATCGAGTCCCTGGCGTTCGTCCCCGTCGTCGTCGCCATCGCTGCCGGTACACCCTGCAACCGTGACCGAGAGCGCCGAACCCGAGAGGGCGAGCGCCCGACGGCGACTGAGTCGGTTCGTATCCACCATACCACGCCCTGGCAGCCATCCCTGATAAACCCTGAGGGAGGGGACGATTTCGCGACGGCTCCCCGCCATTCGTCGGTTCGAGAGCGGACCGCCCCGCGCCCCCGGGCGGCTTCCGGGGCCGGCTTCAAGGCCCTCGAGCGCATACCCCCGGCATGAGCGTCAGCGGCCTCTGTCAGATCTGCGAGTCCCGCCCCGCCCAGGAGCGGTGTGAGAACTGCGGCACGCTCGCCTGCGACGCCCACTACGAGCGGGGGGCGGGACTGTGTGCGGACTGTTCGGCCCGAGCGGATCCGACCGACCACCGCGACGTCGACGTCCACCGGTTCTGATCGTGACCTCGATCCGCGACCCGTTCGACGACGTGCTCTGGATCGGCGAGACCGTCGCGGTCACGCTCGAGGAGCGAAACGGCACCCTCGTGGCCGACCATCCGAACGAGTCCAGCCCGCTCGATCTCGTCGTCGTCGACGGCGCAGAGCGCCTCGAGGACCGCCCGCCGGTCGAGCCGGTCGAGGTCGAGATCGTCGCAACCGTCGTCGACGGACGGATCGGTGCACGCGTTCTCGAGCAGTGAGCGGCTGGGAAACGGCGCTGGGAGCGGCTGACAGCTGCTGACTCGGGCTGTGGTCGGTCGGTGATGATCCGGTTCAACGAGTGCACGCCCAAGAGTTATTCCGTCAGGCCCCGTAGCCTGTACGATGGACGTACTACCACTCGCAGCCCTGCAACTACAACTCGGTGATCCGCTGTTACTCGTCGGGACGCTGCTTCTCGTCGTGGTGGTCGCGACGGTCTGGTCGATGGTCGAGATCGTCGACGCGTACAACAGGGGTGCCCTGACCGTCTTCGGGGAGTACCGCAAACTGCTCGAGCCCGGGCTGAACATCGTGCCGCCGTTCGTCTCGCGGGTGTACACCTTCGACATGCGCACCCAGACGATCGACGTGCCGACCCAGGAGGCGATCACGCGCGACAACTCTCCCGTGACCGCCGACGCTGTCGTCTACATCCGCGTGATGGACGCCAAACGGGCGTTCCTCGAGGTCGACGACTACGAGCACGCGGTGTCGAACCTCGCCCAGACGACCCTGCGGGCGGTGCTCGGCGACATGGAACTCGACGATACGCTCAGCCGGCGTGAGAAGATCAACGCCCGCATTCGCGAGGAACTCGACCGGCCCACCGACGAGTGGGGGATCCGGGTCGAGAGCGTCGAAGTTCGGGAAGTCACCCCCTCGAGGGACGTCAAAGGCGCGATGGAACAGCAGACCTCCGCCGAGCGCCGTCGACGCGCCATGATCCTCGAGGCCCAGGGTGAACGCCGCAGCGCCGTCGAGAAAGCGGAAGGACAGAAGCAATCGAACATCATCCGCGCCCAGGGGGAGAAACAGAGCGAGATCCTGGAATCGCAAGGTGACGCCATCTCGACCGTTCTCCGTGCCCGTGCGTCCGAGTCGATGGGCGAACGCGCGGTGATCGACAAGGGGATGGACGCCCTGACCGAGATCGGCCGGAGCGAGTCGACGACCTTCGTCCTCCCACAGGAGCTGACCTCGATGGTCGGCCGCTACGGCAAACACCTCTCGGGCAGCGACGTCCGCGAGGACGGCGAGCAACTCGAGAGCCTCGAGTTCGACGAGGAGACGCGCGAACTGATCGGGCTCGACGACATCGCCGAGATCATCGGCGAGATCGAAGACACCGAGATGGACGTCGAGGCGATGGAAAAAGAGGCCCAGGCGATCAAGGAGGGCCAGGACGTTGGCACCGAGCCGGGCGACGTCGTCAACGTCGCGGAGACGCGCCAGGACGGCGGCTCCGAGGACTCGAGTTCCGACGACTGACCGAGCCCGATCCGTCGACTGACTGACCCCGGAGCCAACGACTGACCGAGCCCGATCCGTCGGCCGACGTCGACCGCGGTCGTCGGGGCGTTTTTCACGGCCGACCCCGACCCTTCGAGCATGCAAGTCCACGTCGTCGGCGACGATCCGGTCCGCGAGGCCGTCGTCGCCGCGCTCGGAGACGTCGACGTGTCGATCACAGCCGCCACACCCGCGGACCTCGAGGCGGCCAGGTTCGCGGTCGTCGCCGACGTCGCCGGCTCGGAGACGTTCGATCGGGCAACCGACGCCGCGAGCGCTGGCGGGACACCCTGGATCGCCGTCGAAATCGGCGGCGTCGGGGGCCACCCGCTCCCCGCAGTCGACGCGGCCGTCTCGGGATTCGCTCCGGGTTCCGGAGCCGGCTGTTTCGACTGTCTCCGGGCTCGAGTCGCCTCTCACGCGGACGGCTCCAGCGGTGACCCCGCCACGGATCGAGCGACCGCGCGGCTGGCAGGCGCCGTTGCCGGCCGCGAGTGCGTGCGCGTCCTCTCGGGCGACGACCGAACCGTACTCGGTCACGTCGTCGAACTGCCGCACAGACGCCGACGCGTGCTCCCGGTGCCGGGCTGTGACTGTGCCGAGAGCGGCCGGGATCGCACGCTCGAGCGCGACGACGACGCGTACGACCTCGAGACCGCGGTCGAACGTATCGAGGCCGCGATCGACGACCGGGTCGGACTCGTCGAGAGCATCGGCGAAGTGGAGTCGTTTCCGGTACCGTACTATCTCGCGACGAGCGCCGATACGACGACCTTCAGCGACGCGCGAGCGGCGGAACAGGCCGCCGGGGTCGCCGACGACTGGAACGCGGCGCTGATGAAAGCCGTCGGAGAGGCCATCGAGCGCTACTGCGCCGGCGTCTACCGCGACGACGACTTCGTCCACGCGAGCGAACGCGACCTCGAGAACGCGGTATCGCCGACGTCGCTCGTCCGGCCCGCGGACGCTCCGGAGTACGATCCGGCGGCCGAGCACCGCTGGGTCGCCGGCGAACACCTTTCGACGGGTGAGTCCGCGTTTCTGCCCGCGGCGGCGGTCCAGTTCCCCCAGCCCGGCGAGCGACTCGTGCCCGCGATCACCACCGGGCTGGGGCTCGGCTCGTCGACGGTCGATGCACTCCTCTCCGGACTGACCGAAGTCATCGAGCGCGACGCGACGATGCTCGCCTGGTACTCGACGTTCGACCCGCTGGGACTCGCCGTCGACGACGGGCGGTTCGACACGCTCGAGCGTCGCGCCCGAAGCGAGGAGCTCGCGGCCACGCCGCTGCTCGTCACCCAGGACGTCGACGTTCCGGTCGTCGCCGTCGCGGTCCACCGCGACCCCGAGGCGACTCCCGAGGCCGTCGATCCCGACTCCGACGAGTGGCCGGCGTTCGCCGTCGGCTCCGCGGCGGGACTCGACGCGACCGAGGCGGCCGTCGGCGCGCTCGAGGAGGCCCTGCAGAACTGGATGGAGCTTCGAAGTCTCGGCCACGAACGAGCAAGCGAGGAGTCCGGTGAGATCGGTGCCTACGCCACGTTCCCCGACGCGGTTCGGTCGTTCGTCGACGTCGACGGCACCGTTCCGGCCGACAGCGTCGGTCCGGATCCCGTGCCGACGGGACTGGCGGCGCTCGAGACGGTCGTTGAGCGACTGGAAGCCGCCGGGCTGGAACCGTACGCGACCCGGCTGACGACGCGCGACGTCGAGGCCATCGGGTTCGAAGCGGTTCGGGTCGTCGTTCCCCAAGCCCAGCCGCTCTTTACCGGCGAGCCCTACTTCGGGGAGCGAGCCGAACGAGTCCCGGAGGAACTCGGCTTCGAGCCCCGGCTCGAGCGGGCGTATCACCCGTATCCCTGAACTCCGTCGGAGAACCTGATCGTCGAAATCGGCTTCCGGTCCGTCGGCGCCATCGCCCCGTTCGGCCAGCAGAAAGTGTTATCGCCACGTTCAGCAGGCAAGACGTGCCGTCGCCGCGTTCGGCCGGCAAGACCTGCCGCCGTTGGGTTCGATCGGATCCTCGTCTCTTCTACTCCGAGTCCTCGGGCTCTTCGATATCGTCGGTCGCGTCGATGTCTTCGGGGTCCTCGAGGTCGTCCGCGTCTTCGGGGTCCTCGAGGTCGTCCGCGTCTTCGGGGTCCTCGAGGTCGTCCGCCTCGCCGCGGCTCACTTCGATCACGACCTCGTCGTCGTAGAGCCGGATCAATACGAGCTGGGTTTCACCGGTGATCGAGACCTGCTGGTCGCCGATTATTTCTTCAGTTTGCGCGTCGATCCGGGCGACGCGGAGGCGCTGGTCGGTTGCACTGAGGTGTGGCGGGCCGACCGACTCGTCCGGGTTTACGGCGATGCCCTCGTCGTAGGTCTGTTGTCCCGTCTCGCGATCGAACGCCTCGATGTGGAGGTTGTGGGGGTCGTCCGATTCGCTGTGGATCTCCATCGGTACGACGCCCTGAATCTCCCCCTCGAAATGGTCGCGAACGCCATCGAGACAGCCCGCAAGCGAGACGCTCCCGAGGACCGCGACTGACTGGAGTAGCCTCCGACGTTTCACAGGCCTCGATGGGGGCCGAACGAAGGTAGGCGTTGCGTTCTCTCCCCGTGGCAGATCTGACGTGACTGCCCCACACGACTCGACTGGAGACGCCGTCCGCTCGCCGCTCGAGTGACACCGGCTGCTCGCGACCCTCCTCTGAGACAGACAGTCACTGCCACGAATGTTTTGACGCTGGACGTGAACATCGGCGTATGGAAAAGATCGCGGTCGACGACGTAGCAAACGAGCCCAGCCCGATGGACGTCCACTCGGTTCGACGGCCGATCTCGACGGCCCTCGGATTCACTGACTTCGCGATGAACTACTTCGAACTCGAGCCCGGCGAGTCGTTCTCGGGCGGGCTCCACACCCATCACGACCAGGAGGAAGTCTTCTACGTCCTCGAGGGAACGGCGACGTTCGAGGTCGGGACGAGCGACGAAGACGGAGACGAGGTGTCGGTCGAGGCCGGCGAGGTAATCCGGTTCGCGCCGGGTGAGTTCCAGTACGGCTACAACGAGACGGACGAGCGCGTCGTCGGGTTCGCCTTCGGCGCACCGGGTGCGACCCACGAGTGGGACGAGATCGAGGCGATCGTTCACTGTCGCGAATGCGACGACGAACGGGGCCACGGCCTCGCGATCACCGACGACGGTGCGTTCAGGATGACCTGCCTCGAGTGTGAGACGGCCTTCGAGATCAGCTGATCGGCCGCCGGTCGCGGGGCAGTAGCTCGAGTGGTGGGAGTGGAAGCGCTGGCTGGGAGTCCCGCGCGTAAGTGAAGTCGACGGCAGCGGTGACTGCAGTACTGAGCGTCGACGCCCCGTAGTGGTATCGACGTGGAACGTACGACGGAAAACGACCGCCTTACTCGCCGTTCGGCGAGTAGTTCGGCGCCTCGTCGGTGATGACGACGTCGTGGGCGTGACTCTCGGCCTGGCCGGCCGAGGAGATGCGAACGAACTCGCTTCGGTCTTTGAACTCGGGGATCGTCTCGGCGCCGACGTAGCCCATCCCCGACTGCATCCCGCCGGCGAGCTGGTGCAGTTCGGACTTGAGCGGCCCTTTGTACGGCGTCGCGGCCTCGACGCCCTCGGGGACGTACTCGTCGTCCTCTTCGGGTTCGTCTTTCAGGTAGCGGTCGCCATCGCCCGATTTCATCGCGCCGACGCTGCCCATCCCGCGGTACTGCTTGTACTTCTTGCCGTTCATCGTGACGACGCGCCCCGGCGCCTCGCCCGTGCCGGCGAAGTACGAACCGAGCATGACTGCGTCTGCGCCCGCGGCGATCGCCTTGATCGCGTCGCCGGAGTACCGGATCCCGCCGTCGGCGATGACGGGAACGTCGTGTTCTCTCGCGACGTCGGCCACCTGGGCAACGGCGGTGATCTGGGGCATCCCTGCGCCGGAGACGACGCGGGTCGTACAGATCGACCCCGGACCGATGCCGACCTTGATGCCGTCGGCGAACTCCACGAGGTCGGCGGCCGCCTCGCGCGTCCCGACGTTCCCGACGACGACGTCGGCGTCGACGGTCTCTTTGATTTCGCGGGCTCCGTCGATCACGTTCATGTTGTGTGCGTGGGCGGTGTCGATGAACAGCACGTCCGCGCCAGCGTCATCGGCCGCCTGCGCGCGCTCCATCTCGAAGGGGCTGACGGCGACGCCGAGGCGGAGTTTGCCGTCCTCGTCGCGGACGGCCTCGTTGTACTCCCGCCGCTGGAGGATCCCCTGCATCGTCACCAGTCCGACCAGCAGGTTCTCCTCGTCGACGACTGGCACGCGCTCGATCTTGTGTTCGTACATCAGATCGAACGCGTCGCGTGCGTCGACGTCCTCGGACGCGGTGATGACCTCGTCGGTCATCGCTTCGGTGACCGGGTCGTCCTCGTTGACCTCGAGGTGCGGGCGGATGTCCGTACTCGAGATGATTCCCAGGACCTCACCGCGCGTGTTGACGACGGGTGCGCCGCCGACGCCCTCGCGGGCCATCTGGTCGTCGACCTCGCGGACGCTCATCTCGGGATCGGCAGTGACGACCGAATCGGCGGGGATGATCAGTTCGTCGGCGCTCTTGACGCGATCGACTTCCTCGACCATCTCGTCGATGGTCATGTTTCGATGGAGGACGCCGAGGCCGCCGTGGCGAGCCATCGCGATCGCCATCTCGCTCTCGGTGACGGTGTCCATGGCCGCTGAGAGAATCGGGACGGACACCTCGACCGATTTCGAGACCCGCGAGGTGAGATCGGCCTGGTCGGGTTCGACGCGGCTCTCTTTCGGTCGCAAGAGGACGTCGTCGAACGTTAGCGCTTCCGGTACCTGTAGTTTCGAAGAATAGGGCTCGTGCTCGGGAACGTCGTTCGCCATGTAAACCGTCCGAAGCCGCGGGCAAAAAGCGTTGCGAGATAGAAACCGGGTGTGACAGCGTGACGTGACCGTCGGCGGGGGATTCACTCGAGATCGGACGTCACACGAGGAGTCGCCGACCCGACCGCTCGAGCGAGCAGTCGCGACCCCGAGCGACCGAGACGCTCGTGGGCCCGGCAGCCGCTTAGAGTTCGTCGCTCGGGTATCGGGTTCGACAGTTGAGACACTGGTATCCCCCCTCGATGTGCTCGTAGAGGCGTTCGCCGCAACTGTGGCACCTGCCATAGGGGTGCTTCATACTGGTCGATTACTCGGGACGAACCGGAATAAGTGCTTGCCTTCCATCGTGTATTGTTCACCTTCCAACGTGTAGTGGCGGCCTACGGAGGTCAGATCGTCCGATGGCGTTACCGGCGAGGGGGCCCACGATGGAGTATGGACGATCATACGGCCGATCCGACCGTCGATCCGCCGCCGGAGCCGACAAATCCGAGCGGCTGGCGACCGGCGGAGGGCCGCTGGGAGCACGCGACGCTCCGGGCGGCGACCGTCCACGGAGTCCGGCTGTTCAACGACGGCGCCTACCACGAGAGCCACGACTGCTTCGAGGTCGAGTGGTACAACTACGGTCGCGGCTCGCGCGAGAGCGCCTTCTTACACGGGATGGTACAGGTCGCCGCTGGCGTCCACAAACGGGTCGACTTCGACGACGACGGTGGACTTCGATCGCTCTTTCGGACGGCCGCCCAGTACCTCGCTGGCGTCCCCCCGGACTACTACGGCGTCGACGTCCTCGAGGTCCGGACGGTCCTCGAGACCGCCCTCGAGAACCCCTCCCGGGTCGACGGGTGGCGGATCCCCCTCGACGGCGACCGTCCGGTAGCGCACCCGGTCGACTACGAGTACGTCGAGGCGCTCGAGGAGTGACGGAGGTGCTGTAGTTAGTTCCGGCACACGCTCAGCACGGACCGCGGGTGGCCTGGACAGTCGGTAGCCCCTTCGCACGAGCGGGCGAGCGGACGAGCTGTGAGGACCTCCAACACCAGCAACGAGGCATCTCGCCTAAACCGAATTTCATTTGAACGCAGAGACCAATAGAGAAACAATGAGAGTCGCACAGCTCGGGTCGGGAACGCCCGAGATCGCCGTCGTCGCGGGCGTCCACGGCGACGAACCCTGTGGCGTCCGAGCCGTCGAACGGTTACTCGACGATCCACCACAGGTCACACGGCCGGTCAAACTCGTCGTCGCCAACGAGGCCGCACTCGAGCGCCGCGTCCGGTTCGTCGACGAGGACCTGAACCGAACGTTCCCTGGCGATCCGAACGCGAAGACCCACGAGGGACGGCTCGCACACGAACTCGCCGCCGAACTCGAGGACTGTCTCACCTTCTCGATGCACTCGACGCAGAGTCACAGCGAGCCGTTCGCCATCGTCAACGGCGTCAGCGAGACGACTCGTGAGCTCGTACCCCAGCTCCCGGTGACGTCGATCGTCGAGACGAGCGAGTTCGCCGAGGGCCGGCTGTTCTCGACGATCGACACGCTCGAGGTCGAGTGTGGACTTCAGGGGTCCGAGGCGGCCGCCCAGAACGCCGATCGATTGACGCGGGCGTTCCTGACCGCGGTCGGGGCCCTCCCCGGAGACACGATGCGGCGTTCACTCCCCGTCTACCGGCTCACGGACGTCATCGACAAACACCAGGCCGACACGTACGAGGTGTTCGTCGAGAACTTCTCCGAGGTCGACGCCGGCGAGACGTTCGCCGCGGCCGACGGCAGAAAACAGATCGCCGACGAATCGTTCTACCCGGTGCTCATGTCGCCGTACGGCTACCGCAACGTCTTCGGCTACGCCGCCGAGAAGATCGACGTGCTGGCGACCCAGTCCGCCGCCGACTGACGCCGTCGCCCGCTGTTGATTGTCGCCACCGTCCGCTGGTAACTGTCTCCGCCATCCGCTGTTGATTGTCGCCATCGTTCGCTGGTAACTGACACCGTCGTCCGCCGGTGACTGTCGCCGCGGTGAGCCGGCGACGAGAGACGATTCCCGCGACCAGTCGGTCGACTCGGTTGACAAATCGGCCGTTCGTCCGAGATACGTACAATTTTCCCCGAGGCGAAAGCCTTCATACGTCGGGGTTCCCTTGGGGCGGACAATGACAGCACCAGGGCTCTTCGTCGCCATGATCGCCGAGCTGTTCCCGAACGGGATCAGCCACTACGCGATCGGGGGGCTGCTCGTCGGGCTGGGGACCGTCGTGATCTACCTCGGCACTGGCATCCCCGCCGGCGCCAGCACGTTCCTCGAATCGACGCTCTCGTACGTCTCCGGTCAGTCACGATTCCAGCAGTATCGAGCCTCGCGCGACTGGCGCGTCGTCTTCACCCTCGGTATCGTCCTGGGGGCGGCAATCTACGCGCTGACGTTCCAGTCCGGGCTCGTCTCGAGCGGCCTCCAGCCCGGGGCGACGACCGGCGAACTCCGCGAGATCGGCGGCGTGACGATCTGGCTGACCGAGGTCCAGCCCTGGCGGCTGTTCCTCGGCGGCATCCTCATCGGCATCGGGACCCGACTCGGCAAGGGCTGTACGTCGGGTCACGGCGTCTGTGGCGTTGGCTCGGCCTCGAGCGCCTCGTTCGTCGGCGTCGCGACGTTCCTGTTCGTCGCGATCGGCACGGCACAGCTCGTCCAGGCACTGGGGGTGAGTCCGTAACATGCAGCCCCAGCACGAGCAACACCCGCTGTTCATGCCGCTGGTGTTCGTCGGCGGGCTGATCTTCGGCTTCGGCCTCGGCTTTAGCCACATGGCCCAGCCCGAAGTCGTCCTGCACTTCCTCCAGTTCGCCGACTTCGGCCTGCTGTTCGTCATGTTCGGCGCAGCGGTCGTCACCGGCATCACGTTCTTCGGCGTCAAACGCCTCCGCAGCGAGGCCCCCCTGACCGGCGCCACCTATGCTCGCCGACTCAAAACGCTCGACCGCAACGTCGTCTTCGGCGGCGGCATCTTCGGTATCGGCTGGGGCCTCTCGGGCATCTGTCCCGGCGCGGCCTACGCCAGCCTCGGCGTCGGGAACGTGATCATCCTCTACGGGATCGCCGGCATGTTCGTCGGCGCGTACCTCCAGGGTGCCTGGCGCTCGAGTCTGGCCGACCACGATTCGACCGCGTCGAGCGCCGACTGAGTCGATCGGACGGCTGACGGACCTGAGCCCGTACCCCCAGCTCGGAGACCACCGGCAGCGATGACGCAAGGGCTATCCCTCTTCACCGACATATGGCGGATATGGACTTCCCACCGAACCAGGGCCTCGACCAGGAGGAGGTCAACGAACGCGTCGACGACGCCATCGAGAACAACGAGGTCGTGCTCTTCATGAAGGGGACGGCGCTCATGCCACAGTGTGGCTACTCCCGGCGTGCGCTCGGACTCGTCGACCAGCACCGCGACGAATACGAAACCGTGGACGTCCTCGAGTCGCTCGACGAGTTCCGCGTCGCGCTGAACCGACACAGCGGCTGGGAGACGACCCCCCAGACGTTCGTCGACGGCGAATTCGTCGGTGGCTCGGACATCCTGGCCGAACTCGAGGAACGCGGCGAGTTGGCCGAGACGCTCGCAGCCGAGTAACGACCGCCGATCCGCGGTCGATTCGGGTTTTTCGGACGTCGAACGCCGAGCCCTCGGGCTGGCGATCGAACCGGTGATACGGTTTACTGTACGTCAGTTCCGGCGCAACCGCCGCCCGGGTCGCGGTTGCGCCGGTACATCGGTACAGGAATCCGTATGAGTCACGGAGATCGGTTCCGCCCGGTCAGATACACCGGCGTCGAATGGTAATTTATCCGAACCTGTCTGCGACGGAGCCAATAGCAGATCATATAAGTCACGCACCCGTAGTAGGACGCAACGACGTACCGAACGACCCTCGTCCCACCCATCCCCACTATGTCAACAGAGGAATCCAGCCACGTATATCGGTTGCACTCGACGCTCGAACTGCCACTCGAAGACCTTCGCGATCACATCGACGAGGCGGAGTATCCCGACGGGATCGAAGACGTCGAGATCACGCGACGAAACAACACGCTCATCCTCAAAGCCGTCGCCGAGGACAAGTCGGTCAGCAAGTACACGCCGACGGCACAGCTCAAAGCGAGCGTCACCGAAAATCGGGTCTACGAGGAGGACCCGGACGAGCGACGCAACTCCTTCCGCTGGGACGAAGAGGACGAAGAGGAGATCGAGTCCGAACTCGTCGAGTTCGCCGCGTTCAAAGGCGACCGCGAGACCGTCCTGCAGAACTCGCTGTTGCAGTACGAGATGTTCCTCGTCCTCTGTGAGATCGCCGAAGCCGCCGAGAAAGGCACGCTGACGGCCATCACCGACCGCGGTGGGGAACTCGAGGCGACCCGAATCGTCGAGGGCGAACCACGTCCGGCCAATATCGAGGTCGTCGAGGGGCCGCGCGATCAGGGCGCCGGCGAATCGGGCGTCAACTGGCGCGATAACAAGTTCATCAGCGACTGAGACCGGTCGCCTGACGTGCCGTGCAACCGCAGGACGGTCTCGGTCACGCCGGAACTGGCTGACAGCAGAGCCAACGAGCCCTTGCTCTTTCTCGCTACGCAGCGGTTGGTCAAACGCAACGAGAGTCCCCGCACTCAGTAGCCGAGCCGGAGGACGTGGTTGGCCGCGAGCGCGAGGAACGACGCCAGAAAGAGGACGGCGAGCGTTCCGAACGCGACGGGCCAGCCGAAGAGGTCGGCGGTGAGGCCGACGCCAGCGGAACCAGCGGCCCCGATGACGGTGTAAACCGTCCGGACGAGGCCGAAGCCAGTGCCTCGTTCCTCGGCCGAGAGGACGTCCATGAACCGCGGATCGATCGCCGAAAAGAAACTCGAGCCGAGCCCCGCGAGCAAGACGCCGCCAGCGACGGCGACGAGGCCCGGGCCGAACACGACGAGGGGGAGGCCGATGGCACCCGCAAGCATCGAGCCGCCGATGACGGCGTCGCGGCCGTAGGCGTCGGAGGCGCGACCGAGGACGACCTGGCTGGCGGCCCTGACGACGAAGAACGCGGAGAAGGCGATGCCGGCTGCCGTAGGGGAGTACCCCCGGAACTCGACGAGAAAGGCGGGCAGAAACGACAGGAGTCCCTGGACGACGTACGTCCCCGCCATCGCAATCAGGAGCGGAAACGCGATGGCCGGCCGCGAGAGGAGTTCGACGAGCGCGCCCAGCTCGAGCCGGTCGCGCATCGGCTGGTCGGGCCGCCGTGGCTCGGTCGGACGGACGCGCCAGACGAACAGCGCGAAGATGGGGATGCCGACGATGGCCGTCACGGCCACCGCGGGACGCCACCCGTAGCGGACGCCGACCCAGGCTGCGGCGACCGGAGCGACGAGTCCCGCCAGCGGGCCGCCGATCGAGTGGATACCGACGGCCGTCCCGAGGTCCTCGAACGTCCGGGACAACAGCGTCGTCGCGACCGCGTAGTGGAGGCCTGCGACCCCGCCGAGGACGACGACGACGAGAACGAAGACGGCGTACACCGGCGACAGCGCGAGCAGGAGGCTCATAACCGTCGTCCCACCGACGGCGATCAGGATGATCGGCTTCTCACCGTAGCGGTCCGCGAGAATCCCGCTCGGGAACTGCGCGAGGCCGTAGGCGAGCCACATCCCGGTCAGCGCGACGCCGATCAGGGTGTTCGAGATCTCGAAGTCGTCGGTGATGAAGGGAACGACCGGGCTGATCCCCAGTCGGGCGAAGTAGGTGACGAAGAACGCGAGCATACACAGCAGGAGAACCGTATATCGGTAGTGCCAGTTCATTGTCGACGGAGTTCACGTGAGCGACTCGAGCGGACAGCCATGAGCGTACTGATTCCGGCGAACGGACGCCGCCTGCCGACTGGCCGCTTCGGTCCCTCAACGACACGTCGCCGTCGAATTGCAGCAGTGGCCGGTCCGTGGTAGCGACCGGTTTCTGCTCGAGCGTCGCTGACGGTCGGTCGAAGCCGGTCGATTGCCGCAGAATTGTTACCGGCGTTAACATCCCTGCCGGACGGACAGGGAGTCGCTTCGATGGGGTAGCCGACTGATAACCAAATGGCATCTTCTAGAAGGACTGACTGCCATGTTTCACGAGGTGATCGTGCGTGCAGCGTCCCTCCAGTAACTCGACGTCACCCCTCGAGCCGTCCCCCACTCCCGCTCCCCAGTCTTCCACACCCGAGTTCGTTCCGGCCATCGTGCCTGCCGAGAAGCGACCGGAGAACGCGAGCGGCAAGCGTCGTCGGCGACGGCGACCGACACCGGTTGCGAACGTGGTCGACGGCCACCGCGATCGACTCGAGGCGGGCGCGTCGGGTGGTCGATGATGCGGGTCTGTTCGATCGTCGGCGCACGGCCCCAGTTCGTCAAAGCCGCCGTCGTCTCGCGGAAGCTCCGGGAGGCGGGCGAAGAAGTGCTGGTCCACACTGGCCAACACTACGACGAGGAGCTCTCGGACGTCTTCTTCGAGGAACTCGACATCCCGGAACCCGAGTACAACCTCGGCGTCGAGTCGGATACACACGGGCGGCAGACCGCGACGATGATCGCCAGACTCGAGCCGATCGTCGAGACGGAAGACCCCGACGCCATCCTCCTCTACGGCGACACCAACTCGACGCTGGCCGGTGCCATCGTCGGCTCGAAACGGGACCTCGTCGTCGCGCACGTGGAAGCCGGGCTCCGGAGCGACAACCGGTCGATGCCCGAGGAGATAAACCGCATCCTGACCGACCACGCCGCCGACCTCTGTTTCGCCCCGAGCGAGGGGGCGATCGCGAACCTCGCGGCCGAGGGCGTCACCGACGGCGTCTACTGGACCGGCGACGTGATGTACGACGCCATCCTCGAGGCCAGAGAGCGATCCCGGCGCGAATCGACGATCCTCGAGGAACTCGAGGTCGACCCCGACGAGTACATTCTCGCGACGGTCCACCGGGCGAGCAACACCGACGACCGGTCGAACCTCGCCGCGATCGTCGACGGCCTCGCCGACGCCCCCCGTCCGGTGATCTTCCCCGCCCATCCGCGGACGGTCAGCTCCCTCCGCGAGTACGGGCTCTGGGACCGTGCGACCGAGCACCTCGAGGTGATCGACCCTCAGGGCTACCTCGACTTCGTCCGGCTGATAGACGGGGCCGAACGCGTTGCGACCGACTCGGGAGGCGTCCAGAAGGAGGCCTTTTTCCTCGGGACCCGGTGTCTGACGCTCAGGGCGGAGACCGAGTGGGTCGAAACGGTCGACTGCGGCTGGAATCGACTGGTCGGCCCGAACCGCTCGCGCATCCGCGAGGGACTGCTCGAAGACTGGAAACCGGCGTCGGACCCCCATCCCTACGGCGATGGCACCGCCGGCCGACGCATCGTTCGGCTGCTCGAGGAGCAGCTCCAGCCCGACGAGACGGCGCCCGCACTCGAGACGGCGTCGCTCGACTGATCGCCGCCGGCGGTTCCCGTCAGAGGTTTCCGGTCCCCCAAAGCGTTTTACCGTGGTAATTATATCTAATTACAGACTATGTCCACGAACTTCCCCGAATACGTCGGCGTCGACTACGAAGACGGCGAAGGCGAATCCCCAGCCGACTACCCACACATCCACGACAAGATCGAGAAAGCGATCGAGGTCACCCGGCAGGGACTCGAACAGTACGAGAACCCGGCGGTGATGTGGACCGGCGGGAAGGACTCGACGCTCGTCCTCTACTTCGTCAACGAGGTCGCCGACCGCTACGACCTCGAGGTGCCGCCGACGGTCTTCATCGACCACTTCCAGCACTTCGACCAGATCCACGACTTCGTCGAGGAGTGGGCCGACGAGTGGGACCTCGAGGTGGTCTACGCCCGCAACGAGGACGTCGGCGAGTACGTCGACGAACACGACCTCGAGCCGGGCGACGACATTCCGATCGACGACCTGAGCGAGCAGAACCGCCACCACGTCCGCAACCTGCTCGAGTACGAAGAAGACACGTTCCCGTTCCTGCTCGACACCTACGTCGGGAATCACCTGCTGAAGACGGTCGCGCTCAACGACGCCATCGAGGAGTACGAGATCGACGGGATCGTTTCGGGCGTTCGCTGGGACGAACAGGAGGCCCGTGCCGACGAGACGTTCTTCTCGCCGCGTCACGACCCCGACATCTACCCGCCCCACGACCGCGTCCAGCCCATCCTCCAGTTCGACGAGGCGGCCGTCTGGGAAGCGTTCTGGAACTTCGTCGTCCCCGATACGGTACCCGAGTTCCCGGACGAGGGCTACGTCCCGGAGAACAAAGACGACCTGCCGAACGACCTCGAGCCCGAAGACACCCCCGTCTCGCCGAAGTACTGGGAGGGCTTTCGGTCGCTCGGCAGCGAGATCAGCACGGAGAAAACCGAGGACGACCCCGCCTGGCTGCAGGACCTCGAGGGGACGACCGAACGCGCCGGCCGCGCCCAGGACAAAGAGGATCTGATGGAGCGGTTGCGCGATCTCGGCTACATGTAGGTCGTCGGCCTGAAGTGCTGAATCAAAACCGGCTCGCTCTCAGTTCGTCGCGCGATACTCGCCGTGTTTGACGCCGATCGCGAGCATGATGGCCCCGAAGATCGCCATCGACGGGAGCACCATCATCATGATCGTCTCGGTGGTCATCGGCGCCATCGGCGTCACTTCCGGCAGGAGATACAGCGATCCGATGCCGACGACGAGCACCAGTACGAACGCGCCAACCGTTTTCGCTACGTCGAGTCCCATAGCGGGGCGTTGGCAGTGACGGCAACTAAGTACCTCGAAACCGGCAGTCGTTCACGGGTTTCGAGAACTCCACCACCGCCTGGAGCAGCTTACGTTTCTTCCGAAGGGCGGACCAGGTTGGCAAGCGCCACGAGGCTCCCCAGGAACCAGCCGAGCGGGAACGAGAGGCCGACCCACATGCCCGCGTAGGCTGCGCCCTCGAGCTGGAAGTTACCACGGAGCCACTCGTTTGCGCCGCCGACGAACAACACGTTGTCGAGGATCCAGACGGCGAAGTCGTAGCTCGGGTCGAGGACGTGGGGCTCGAGCGCGGGCGTCACGAGCGCCGCGACGACCGGCGGCAGGAAGATCGCCGTCATCGCGAACGGATAAGCGAGCAGGACCGACGTCACGCGACCGCCGAACTTCGAGAAGATCGCCGCGAGAGCCGTCGAGATGACGGCGACGAGACTGGCTGCGGCGATCGCGAGGAAGGCGTCGAACGGCAGGCTGATGTAGGCGCTGACGGTCAGCGCACCCCAGACGAGGACGGCCAGTGCCGTCACGCCGACGATGCCGAGTCGAGTCCGAGTCGAGTCGAGTTTCACCGCGTAGTAGCGGGTGGCGAAGCCGACGACGGTCAGCGGATACAGGACGAGCAGTCCGAGCGTTCCGAGGAGACTCCAGACGTAGTAGGCGAGCTTCTGTGGAAGCGTCTCCGGCTTCCACTTGCCCATGACGGAGTGGCCGCGGCCACGCTGGCGGGGAAAGACGATCTCCATCCACGCCCCGTGTAACCGCTCCAGGTCGGTCTGAACCGCACCGACGATGCCTCCTCGGTTGGCTCTCCGAGAGCGGGTAGACATACGCGAGCCAAAAAGCCCACGTACTGTAAGCTTTCCCTCTCTTTCTCGTTCGAGAACAGGTCCGACGACGAACACTCGAGTGACGGCGTTCCCAACAGCCTCCTGCAGTAGGTCAGTTTCTGCCGAGACACCATGGGCTAGGGAACCGATAGCTACCGAATCCTACTGATTCCAGGGGCCGAAGTCGGGATCGACGGTCCGCTCGCGGTCCTCGATCGCGTCGATAGCTGCGACGTCCTCGGGGTCGAGCTCGAGTGCCAGCGACGCCCAGTTGTCACGAATGTGCTCGACGCCGGTGGCTTTGGGGATCGCGACGACGCCCTTCTCGCGGAGCCATGCCAGGCTGACCTGGGCCTCGCTGACGTCGTGTTTGGCCGCGATCTCCTGGATCGTGGGCTGTCCGAAGACGCCACCGCGAGCCAGCGGCGAGTAGGCCACGACCTCGACGTCGTGGGCCGCACACGCCTCTCGCAACTCGGGCTGGGGAAGCAGTGGGTGGAGTTCGACCTGATTCGCGAGGATCGGCGCGTCACAGCTCTCGACGGCCGCCTCGAGTTGCTCGGGGAGGAAGTTACTCACGCCGACGTTTTCGATCAACCCCTCGTCGTACAGCTCCGAGAACGCCGCGAGCGTCTCTTCGGGGTCGTACGTTCTGGCCGGCCAGTGGACGTACAGCAGGTCGATGGCGTCGACGCCGAGCCGGTCGAGGCTCTCGCGGGTCGTCTCGAGGACGTCGTCGGGCGCGAGGTTCGAGATCCAGACCTTTGTCGCGAGAAAGACCTCGTCGCGGTCGACGTCGGCCGTGGCGATCCCCTCGCCCACGGCGTCTTCGTTATCGTACGCCTGCGCGGTGTCGACGTGCCGGTAGCCCGTCTCGAGGGCCGTCCGGACGCTTTCGGCACACTGGTCGGCGTCCGTGTTCTCCCACGTGCCGAGGCCGAGCATCGGGACGTCGCCTGCGGTCGGACACGCCGTCGGCTCGAGTGCGTCTGGATCGTCTGCTCCCATGCCGGAACCGTCGGCAACCGGCCGAAAGTGAGTTGTGGAAGCGGCCAGCCCGGTGGGCTTTCGGCGGATCGGCGCTCGAGGGGTGTAGCTCTCGCCACCGTGTGGCTACTGGTACATCCGCAAGGGCTGGGCCTGCGTGCTCTCGTCCTGCCCGGCCTGTTGCATCTGCTGGGCGAGGCGCTCGCGCTGGTCGCGGATCTCCTCGGCTCGATCGAGGAGGTCCTGGACGTCGACCTCGAGGCCCGTGAGCGGGCCGATCGCGTCGTCGATCAGGACGCCCGCCGCCTCGGGGTCGGGAAACTGCGAGTCACACTCGATGACCAGCCCGATGCTGTCGTGGTCGGCCTGGGCAGCGCGGTTGAGCAACGCGCCGGTCGGGCCAGTCACGAGCCCGTCTTCCGGCGGGATCGGGACGTCGTGGGCTGCGAGCGTCTCGCCTGCGTCTCCGGTCGCGATCCCGTAGAGCTCCGGTCGGCTCTCGTCGCGTTCCGTCGGAAGTCCGCTCAGGTAGATCGGCGTCGCGTTCCGGTCGACGATCCAGTTCGTGAGACAGGTCGCGACGGTCTCGACGGCGTCGGCGGCGACCGGCGTCTCACACTGGAGCGCGAGCAGGTCGTGTTCCTCGCTGACGTAGAGGCGCACCGGCGGGCGTGCCGTCCGGTCGTCGCCACGGTAGACGCCGACCATCGGGAGTCCCTCACAGTGGACGCTCGCGTAGTAACGCATGTCGAGGTGCTCGACGATGTGGTCCGTCGCGATCTTTCCGACGAGTCCGACGCCCGGAAATCCCTCGACCAGCCGCGGTGACTCGAGCGATGCCTCGGGTCCTCTGAGACGAATTTCTGTCATGCGTGACCTTGGCGCGGCGGTCGCATAAACGCGCTGGCAGCGAATCCGTGGTCCGTGCTCGCTGGACCGTCCGTCGGGTGCCGGACTGGGCGTCCTGTAGCGAAGACCGAACTCGCGGCGTGAGCCGCGGCCGGCGCTTCGAAACCCACAAACGCGGGGGGTGCGAAGCCGCCTGCAATGGAGCCACTCGAGCGGTATCGACCGATCATCGACGACTTCGAGGCGTTTCTCGAGGCCTGCAGGCGGCCGCTGGGCAACGCCGTGCGGATCAACACGATCGCGGCCTCGGTCGAGCGGACCCTCGAGGTGCTCGACAGCGAGGACGTGGCCTACGAACAGGCCGACTGGAACCCGCGCGTCCTGCGCCTCGAGACCGACTCGCCGGGATCGACGTGGACCTCCTTTCACGGCATGACCCACGGCCAGGAGGAGGTGTCGGCGGTGCCGCCGGTCGTGCTCGACCCCCAGCCGGGCGAGCGCGTCTGGGACGCCTGTGCCGCCCCGGGCGGGAAGGCGACTCAGCTCGCGGCGCTGATGGACGACCGCGGCACCGTCGTCGCGAACGACAGCAATCTCGGGCGCATCTCGGCGCTGCGGTTCAACGCCGAACGGCTCGGGGCGACGAGTCTCGCGGTGACCAACCGGGACGCACGCAACTACTCGATGAAGCCGTTCTCGTTCGACGCGTTCGATCGGGCGCTCGTCGACGCCCCCTGTTCCTGTGAGGGGACGATCCGGAAGAACCCCGACGCCCTCGACGACTGGTCGGAAGGCTACGTGGACAGCGTCTCTGGTATCCAGAAGGGCATTCTCCGGCGGGCGATCCAGACCACCCGTGAGGGCGGCACCGTCGTCTACTCGACGTGTACGTTCGCCCCCGAGGAGAACGAGGCCGTCGTCCAGCACGCCCTCGACGAAGCGGACTGTCGCGTCGTCGACGTCGAGGTCGGCCTCGAGCACTCGCCCGGCCTCACCGAGTGGGGCGACGAGGAGTTCGACGCGAGTCTCGAGGACGCGATCAGGATCTATCCCCACCAGAACGACACCGGCGGGTTCTTCGTCGCGAAACTGGAGGTGACCGCCTGATGGCCGACGAGAGCGACGCCGAGGAAGCGGTGGCCAACGGCGCAGACGGCGACCTCGAGCAAAACGTCGGCCAGCGATTCGACCGCCTGCCGGCGACCCCCGCCGAGCGAACCGTCGAGGGCCGCGTCAGCCGCGAGGAGGTCGTCGACTACTTCGCGGATCGGTTCGGCATTCCGCCCGAGACGTTCGACGACTACACGTTCTGGGAGAAAGGCGCCGGCAAGATCTGGATTTATGCCGGCGAGGCCCCCACGCCGCTGTCGATCGAGTCGCTGGGGATGACCTGCCTGCGGACCCGACAGGAACACTGGAAGCCGACAACGGACTTCGTCCAGCGCGTTGGCCGCCACGCCACCGACTGCGTGATCGAACTCGAGCGCGAGCAGGCACGAGCGTTCGCGGCGGGCGAGGACCAGGCCCTCGAGTGGGACGGCGACTGGGGATATCTCATCGCCGCCCACGAACTGGCCGGGGGCCTCGAGCCGCTCGGAATCGGCCTCTACGTCCACGGCGAACTGCGTTCGATGGTGCCGAAAGGACGCCAGCGCGACCTCTGATCAGCGAATCTCTTCTTCGGGCTGGCTGGAAGCGCGGGCCGTCTCGCGCTCGAGAAACCGTTTCACGCTGGCGTCGAACGCGGCCTTCTGCTCGAGGAAGACGCCGTGACGTGCTCCCCGGAACATCGCGAGCTGTGAGTCGGGGAGCCCGGCGTGAGTCTCCCGGAGGATCGACTCGGGAAAGAAGGGGTCCTCGTCGGCGCCGATGACGAGCGTCCGAGTGTCGATCTCGCCGAGGTGGTCGGAGCCGTCGTAGTCGCGGACGGCCTCGAACGAGACGATCACGTCGCGTCCGTCGGCCGGCGTCGGCGGGCGGAGTCGCCCGAGGGTTCGCGAGAGCGTCGGGTAGAGCCGCCGACGCGTCCCGGTGTACATCTCCT
>LFCJ01000599.1_pt1 | contig 23030 bp, 15 predicted proteins | sample 643141 | NCBI WGS metagenome assembly LFCJ01 (sample SAMN03766243, study PRJNA286221) | soda lake metagenome | biome: soda lake; feature: Kulunda steppe; material: water; isolation source: sample B1-Br-g2 brine of Lake Bitter-1 | place: Russia: Kulunda steppe | collected 2010-07
ACTAGGTGTCAGTGCTCATCATCGAGACTATTTCCGGGGGTGTCTCGCCTTCAAGCGGCGACTCCTGATAGTAGAAGTTCGGATCGACCATCTTCATCTCGTATTTGTTCTTCCAGATCGGCGTCGTCGCCGGGGAAACAGGCGGGATTAGCCACGTCCAGTCGCCATAGACTGTTCGCCCCGCAGCCTTCTCACGGCGTTCGAACGCTTCGAACTGCTCGGTGACGGTATGGTGGTCGACGATCATCACGCCTTCTGCATCGAAAGAGTGATGCACTGCTCGAGTGAGCGCAACGACGGCTTCGTCCCGCCAGAGCGATTCGGGTTCGGAGGTATCGATTCCCAGTCGCTCGGCGACGGGCGCTAACATGTCGTATCGATCTTCGTCGGCGAAGTTTCGAGCGCCGATTTCCGTCGCCAGATACCAGCCATTAAACGGTGCCGCCGGATACTGGATGCCGCCGATCTCGAGACACATATCCGAGACGGCAGGGACGTCATACCACTGGAGATCGAGGTCCGCGAACCACTCATATTTTGGGTGGGTGATCGGGACACGCCCAGTTGCTGACTCCGGCACCTCGAACAGTTTCGGGTCCCGATCACCGATCTGGATGACGTGTGGCAGGAAATCAAACTCGGTCCGTGGGGGCTCCCAGCCACGCTCGAGACAGTAGTTTGTCAGTTCCACCTGGGCTGGATCACCGACGAACCCGTCGTCGGTCTCATAGCCTGCAAACCGCAGCAGTTGGTGGTTCCAGATTCGAACCTGGTCTTCGCCGCGGACTGCAGGTGGGAAAATCGTGATCGTCGGCTGGATCTTTCCACCGTTTCGGGCTTCCTCTAGATGCCTATTACACTCCTGGTGGACACCTGCGGCGTCATCGACATCCCGTCGATCCCGAACGACGAGTGTCTCCCAAAAGAGTCGACCAACACACCGCGGACTGTTTCGCCAGGCCATTCGCGCCCCGTGTTCTATCTCCTCGAACGTATGCTCGTAGTGGTCGTGAGCGCGAATTTCGTCTTCGATCTCCGAGAGCCGCGACTCGATTTCGTCTTCTTTCTCGAGTTCGGTATAACACTGTCTGATAAACGACTCCGCGGCTTCGTAGAGACTCGTCCCAGACAATGGCTCAGTTCTATTCATAGTTTCTAATTGTTCAGAATAATCATAACGGTGTTGGTTTAAACCTTGTGTTTGGCCAACAAGTAGTGTGGACATTCTCGAGGCCTCTGGGAGAGCGGATGTAACTTTACGGTGGGAACGCCTCAACTACGACGTATGAACATCGACCCAGATCTCTCGTCGTTCGAGAGCCTCGAGAGTGACGGCTATCTGATCGACGACGACGCCACAGATCCCGACCAGCGGTATCTGTCGGGGTTTAGCGCTCCGGATCCCTACCAGACACTCATCACCGGCGGTGAGATACACCTGCTCGTCTCGGGACTCGAGTACGGCCGTGCCTGTGCCGAGGCAAACGCCGATACGGTCACCCGACGGTCGGCGTACGACTACCAGCAGCTGGTCGCAGAGTACGGCCGCTATGAGGGGACGATTCGGACGATTGTGGCATTTCTCGAGGATCACGAGATTGGGTCGATTACCGTCCCGCCGCGATTTCCGACGGGGACTGCCGATGGCCTCCGCGAGTGGGGCATTTCGGTAACTGTCGAAACGGACGGTATCGTCGCCGAAAGCCGGGCGATCAAAACCGAGTGGGAACGCGAACAGATCCAACGCACGCAGCGAGCAAACGAAGCAGCGATGGCGACCGCCGAAACGCTTCTGGCAGACGCCGACGTCGACGACGGCGTGCTCGTCTATGATGGAGACCCACTGACGAGCGAACGCCTCAAAGCCGAAATCGAAGTGACACTCATCCGCCACGGCTGTGGGCTGGACGATACGATCGTCGCCTGCGGGGCCGATGCCGCAGATCCCCACGACCGCGGCAGCGGCCCGCTCGAGGCCGACGAGCTGATCGTCGTCGACATCTTTCCGCGCAACAAGGAGACGGGCTACTTCGCGGACATGACCAGAACGTTCGCCCGTGGAGACCTTAGCGAGGAGGCCAGACGACGCTATCGGGTAACGAACGAAGCGTACGAGGCTGCCCTCGAGGCCGTCAAACCGGGTGTAACCGGCAGTGAGGTCCACGACGCCGCCTGTGATGTCATCGAGGCCGCCGGCTACGAGACGCTTCGAAGCGATCCACACACCGAAACTGGATTTATCCACAGTACCGGCCATGGCGTTGGACTGGCAATTCACGAAGAGCCAACGATCTCTCCAGCCGGGGGCGAACTCGAGCCCGGACACGTGCTCACGATCGAACCAGGGATTTACGACCCTGCTGTCGGCGGCGTCCGCATCGAGGATCTGGTCGTCGTCACCGAGGATGGCTATGAGAACCTAACCGAGTATCGGGTCGGGCTCGAGCCGACCGCCGACTGACGGCCCACGGGACGGATCACTGGCGTTCGGAGATGATTCGGTTACCACCCTCGAGGCCGGTTCGAATCGCGGCGTGGAGTCGGGGTTCGCCGGTGATCCAGTCACCGAGACAGTAGAGTCCGTCGCCTTCGGCTCGTTCGAGTGGCGCTCGGTCGACACCGGCTTCGGGCAGTGCGAGCCGCCAACCCTGGTGGTCGGTCCAGTCTGGGTCGGTGAGTCGGTCCTCGCCGACCACCGAAGCCGTGAGGGTAGCCAGTTCCTCGAGATTTCTCTCGGCGGGTTCTGCGTAGCGTTCGACGGACCACTCGTGGTTGGCCTGGACGACCAGTAGGCTCTCACCCGCTGGAACGTGTCCGGCTTTACACTCTTCGCGGGCGATCCAGCCAACCTCGTGATCTTTGTCGGTGTTGACGAGCGCGTAGTAGGGCCGATCGAGCTCGAACGGATAGTGGAAGATTCCCGTCCAGATCGTCCGGTAGGGGACAGCCTGGACGGCCTCGAGGAGGTCGTCTCGAACGGCTGTGTTCCAGTCAGCCGTCTCGAGCAAGGTGGCCGTCTGCGGTGCAGGTGGGTTCATGATGAGTACGTCGAACGGCCCCCAGTGGCCGCCATCGGTATCCTCGAGCTCCCATGCCTCGCCAGATCTGGTGATCGTCTCGACGCGCGTTCGACGATGGATCTCTGCGTCCGTTCGTGCGAACAGTCGCTTTGCGATCTGTGTCAGCCCCTGTCGGTAGGTCCACTTGTGTTCGTCGGCCTCACGGCCTTCGGAAACGGTTCCCTCGCGGTCGAACGTCCAGACTGGTGCTTCGATGTCGACTAACCCGTCGGTCTCTATGGTTTCAGTTAGCAGGGATACGACGCGCTCGTCGTCCGATTTGACGTAGTTTGCGCCGTAATCGTAGACGAGATCGTCGCGACGTCTGGTTGCCGCTCGCCCACAGAGGCCGCCGGATTTCTCGAGGACGGTCAACGTTGCGGGCTCGTCAGCCGACGCGATTGCGAACGCGGCTGCTGCAGCCCCTACGCCAGCACCGACGACTCCGATGCGTTTCATACCGTACTCTCCGGGCCGGTCCGTAAAATAGCCCACGTCGGTGTGTGGCTATGAGTCCGCAGTCGAGATCCGTAACTCGAGGCCACCGCTTTCGCTTTCGGCTGCGGTGATCGACCAGCCGTGTGCGTCGACGGCCTCAGCAACGATGGCCAGACCGAAACCAGTTCCGTCGTCGCGAGTACTGTAGCCTGATTGAAAGATTTGTTGGCGTTTCTCGGCGGGGATACCTGCTCCGTCATCTGCGATGGCAAAGCCATCACCCGTCCGAGCGATTCTCACCGTCGCATCCGGCCCGACGTGTTCACGAGCGTTTCTGAACGCGTTCTCGAATAACACTGCGAGTCTGTCGGGGTCGGCCTCGACGGTCGGTAACGGACCATCGCAGACGACTTCGAGATCCGGATCGACTGTCCGGTGGGCGTTGGCGACGACATCTTGTAACTCAACTTGTTCGGTCTCAGTCAGGCGTGTACCGGTCCGTGCGAGACTGAGGACGTTTTCGATCAGTTCGTCCATCCGCTCGAGTGCCCACCCGATTTCCTCGACGTGGTCGTCGGGTTCCTCTGGTCCGGCCTCGAGCATGCCTAAATGTCCGCGCGCGAGCGTCAACGGATTCCTGAGATCGTGGGAGACGGTTTCGGCAAAGCGCTCTAGCCGTTCGTTCTGGCGCTCGAGGGTTCGTTCGTGTTGTTTCTGGTCGGTGATATCTGTATAGATGCCATACTCGTGGACCTCGTCGCCGGCTCTGGTCGCAAAGCCTCGAAAGAGGAAATCCCGGCGGCCGTCTGCGGTAATTCGTTCGACTTCGGCCGTTACGACGTCGGTAAGTCCGACGGTTGCGTAGATATCGATCGGATCGTCCTCCTCGGGGACGATATGTGATTCGAGTGAATCGCCGACGATTTCTGATCGGTCGTAGCCGAAGATTGCTTCGAACGCCGGGTTGACGTCGACGACGCGACCGTCCTCGGTTCGGGTGTTTCGGACGACTGCATCCGGGACGCTTTCGAACAGCGAATCGAACTGATTGCGCTCGTCGTGAAGTGCCTTGATCGCCTCGATTCGACCGACGGTCGAGGAAACCAGCGAGCGAAGGAATTCGACGAACTGTATGGCGACCGAATTAAACGCGTTGGGGTCGGTCGAGATTGCCGTCAACACGCCGCCTGATTCGACCGGGACTGCAAGGACAGACCGAACCGACGCGATGGGCTCGGCAGCGTTTTTGGCGTAGGTAGTTGGGTCGACGACGGTCGTTTGTTCGACTCGGTTTGCTTGCCCGGCGATTCCATTAAAAATCGGATCGTCGATATGTGTTCGGTCGAATCCGGAGACCGAAACCGCGACGGCGTCGAAATTCCCCGAGACGCGGGTTGTCATCGGCGTCTCCTGTTCGACGAACATCGCGCTTGCATCGGGTGTGAGCCACCGATCGATGATATCTACCGCTAGCTGGTAGGTCTCTTTTGCCGACCGGCAGGCTTCGAACTCACCGACGACATCGGTCAGCGTCTCGAGTGAAGGGGCTCGCTCGAGGCGACGGCCGGTAACCCGCTCGAGTTGCTCACGTAATCGGTCGATCGAAGCGGGATGGTCCTTACAGACGTAGCCATCGATACCTGCAGCGAGGGCATCGGTCGCCACTCGCTCGCTACCCTCGTCGGTGAACAAAACGAGTGGGATGTCGACGTCGTCATTGTGGAGGTCGCCGGTGAAAGCGATCGCATCTGTTTCCCCGAGCGGGTATTCGGTGATGAGTGCAGCATACTCTTCGGTAGTGGACGACGCGATACGGTCTCTGGCGTCGCTTGGGCTCTCGGCAGTTTCGACCGTTACCCCAGCCAGTGTCGCGTCAATCGTGGTCGCTACCTGCCGTCGATCCTCGGCGTTGGAGTCGAGATAGAGGATGGCGACTGGAGACTGTACATGTTGACCGAGACGATCCATCTATTCCGTTCGTATAATATATCAATGGGCGTATAAATGATTTGGGTATTCCGGTGCCGATTGCGGTATGAGCGTCGGCGTTTCGACTGAGAGGCGATCGTACTGGAGTCGGCACCCAGTAGATATTCGAATATCGAAATGCCGTTTCGAGATTCGTACTGTTTCGTGGGGCTTATTACGATGTACGAACTCCGGACGAACAAGACCAATGAATCAGAGCAGAGCCCAGACTGGGGATGGACGCAAGATTCTGTTGATCGGCAGCGGTCCGATTCAGATCGGCCAGGCCGCAGAGTTCGACTATTCCGGCGCACAGGCCTGTCGTGCACTGCAAGAAGAAGGGGCGGAGGTCGTGCTCGTCAACTCCAACCCGGCGACGATCATGACCGACCCGGAGATGGCCGACCGCGTCTACATCGAGCCGATTACGACCGATGCGATCGCCGACATCATCGCCAAAGAGCGCCCAGACGGCGTCATCGCCGGCCTCGGCGGCCAGACCGGCCTCAACGTCACCGCCGAACTCGCAGAAGAAGGCGTCTTAGAGGAGTACAACGTCGAGATCATGGGCACCCCGCTGGATACGATCTACGCCACCGAAGACCGTGATCTGTTCCGCCAGCGCATGGAGAAAATCGGCCAGCCAGTGCCCCGGTCGACGACGATCACGCTCGATGAGGGTGAATCGGTCACAGAACTGAGCGAGGAGGCACTACGAGAACGCGTCGAGGCAGCCGTCGAGGAGGTTGGCGGCCTGCCAGTTATCGCGCGAACGACGTACACACTCGGTGGCTCCGGTTCGGGTGTCGTCTCCGAGATGGACGAACTCCTCGGACGCGTCCGCAAGGGATTGCGTCTCTCTCGTAACAACGAAGTTCTGATTACGGAATCGATAGCCGGCTGGGTCGAACTCGAGTATGAAGTGATGCGCGATGCCGACGATTCGTGTATCATCATCTGTAACATGGAAAACATCGACCCGATGGGGATCCACACCGGCGAGTCGACGGTCGTCACGCCCTCGCAGGTCATCCCGGACGACGGCCACCAGGAGATGCGCACTGCGGCACTCGACGTCATCCGTGAACTCGGCATCCAGGGTGGCTGTAACATCCAGTTTGCCTGGCACGACGACGGGACTCCCGGCGGCGAGTACCGTGTCGTCGAGGTGAACCCCCGTGTCTCTCGTTCGTCTGCACTGGCCTCGAAGGCAACCGGCTATCCGATCGCCCGGGTTACGGCGAAGGTCGCACTCGGCAAACGCCTCCACGAGATCGAAAACGAAATCACCGGTGAGACGACCGCCGCCTTCGAGCCGGCGATCGACTACGTCGTTACGAAGGTGCCCCGGTGGCCCCAGGACAAGTTCGACGACGTCGACTTCGAACTGACGACCGCGATGAAATCGACCGGCGAAGCGATGGCCATCGGCCGAACTTTCGAGGAGTCACTGCTCAAGGCACTTCGCTCGAGTGAGTACGAGCCAAGCGTCGACTGGGACGACGTCGACGACGAGACACTCGAAGCCCAGTATTTAGAACGTCCATCGCCCGACCGCCCTTACGCCATGTTCGAGGCGTTCGACCGCGGCTACACCGTCGCAGACATCTGTGAGCTGACGGGTATCCACGAGTGGTACGTCGAACGCTACGAAAACGTCGCCGAGGCCGTCGTCGCGGCCGCCGAGGGTGACTTTACGACCGCGGCGATCACGGGTCATACGAACGCCTCGATCGCTGCGGCTGCTGGCACCGACGTCGACACCGTCGAAACCGACGTTCCTGGCCGCACGTACAAACAGGTCGACACCTGTGCCGGTGAGTTCGCCGCCCAGACGCCGTATTATTACTCGGCGCGCAAAACCGAGTTCGAGAAGGGCCCACTCGTCGGCGACGCCGCAGCAGGCGAACTCGAGGTCGATCGTGATGTCGAGAGCGTGATCGTCGTTGGCGGTGGCCCGATCCGTATCGGACAGGGCGTCGAGTTCGACTACTGTTCGGTTCATGCCGTCCAGGCGCTTCGTGACCTGGGTATCGACGCTCACGTCATCAACAACAACCCAGAGACCGTCTCGACCGACTACGACACCTCCGATGGGCTCTTTTTCGAGCCGATCACCGCCGAAGAAGTCGCAGACGTCGCCGAAGCGGCCGACGCCGACGGCGTGATGGTCCAGTTTGGCGGCCAGACCTCGGTCAACATCGCCGAGCCGCTCCAGGATGAGATCGAACGCCGTGGCCTCGAGTGTGAAGTGATGGGCACCGAAGTCGAGGCGATGGACCTAGCCGAAGACCGCGACCGCTTTAACGCCCTGATGGACGAACTCGAGATCGCCCAGCCCGAGGGTGGCACGGCCGTCTCGAAAGAAGAGGCACTCGAGTTGGCCCACGAAATCGGCTATCCCGTCCTCGTCCGTCCGTCCTACGTGCTGGGTGGCCGTGCGATGGAGGTCGTCTACGACGACGAGGAACTCGAAGACTACATCGAGGAAGCCGTTCGCGTGAGCCCGGATAAACCGATCCTCGTCGATGACTTCCTCGAGGATGCGGTCGAACTCGACGTCGACGCCGTCGCCGATGGTCGCTCGGTGTTGATCGGCGGCATTATGGAACACGTCGAAAGCGCCGGGGTCCACTCCGGTGACTCGGCGTGTATGATCCCACCACGGTCGCTCGACGAAGAGACTCTAGAGCGTGTCCGTGAGGTCACCGAGGCTATCGCCGAGGCCCTAAAGACCAAGGGGCTGATGAACGTCCAACTCGCCGTCACCGGTGTCCACGACCCAGACGAGGAGCCAACGGTCTACGTCCTCGAGGCCAACCCACGTTCCTCACGCACCGTTCCGTTCGTCTCGAAGGCAACGGGCGTCCCCATCGCCAAACTCGCCGCACAGGTGATGGCCGGCGAGACCCTAGCGAGTCTCGAGGCCGAAGAGCAGATTCCAGATCACACCTCGATCAAGGAGGTCGTCTTACCCTTCGACCGCCTGCCGGGATCGGACCCACGTCTCGGCCCGGAGATGAAATCGACTGGCGAGGTCATGGGCACGGCAAGCGACTTTGGCACCGCTTACTGGAAGGCCCAGCAGGCCGCCGGCAACGCCGTCAGTGAGGGCACGGCCATCGTCGACTTCGAAATCGAGGGCTTCGAGGACTTTTTCGACGTCGTAACCGTCGATGACGTCCCACAGGCGATCCGTGAGGGCAAGATCGACTTCGTCGTCAGTCGCGACCGCGCGACCCTCGAGATGGCCGTCGAAGAGGAGATTCCGTACCTCTCGACGGAAGCAAGCGCACTGGCCTACCTCGAGGCCCTAGAGCGGTTCGACGGCAACCTCGAGGTCGCGGCGGTGACCGACCGTCCGAAACACGCCCAAAACTGGGGCGACGCAGAATAACGCCCGACGCGGGAAGCGTTTTGTATTGGCGATCCGAACGGTGTGTATGACCGTCCCAGCCGGGGAACGGTTCACGGCGGTGTATCGCCGGCTCAGCCTCGAGCAGCGACGCGAACTCGTCGCCGACCTCTGGGATGTGTGTGGCTGGGAGACTGACCTGGAGGGTGAGCTCGTGGTCGCTCGCCGGGACGAAGCCGTTCGGCGGATCGACGTCGACACAGATGATGCTGCAGTCGCGGCCCTCAGTATCAGGCCCGACGGTGAGTGTACGCATCTCGACTTTGAGGCGTTGGGGAATCGACTGCTGTACGGAACCGATCGCTCGAGTGCCGACCGGGTAACCCGGGAGCATTTCGAGGCCGATCTGACCGACCTACTGGCAGACCGAGTTCGGGATGTGCCTGGCCAGGGTGTCGACGGCTCTACACTCGAGGGACAGACGGCCGAAGGCGAAGACGCTTCACTCGAGGAACAGACGGCCGAAGGCGAAGACGCTTCACTCGAGGGACAGACGGCCGAAGGCGACGGCTCTACACTCGAGGGACAGACAGATGAGGGTACTCACTCACCCGATCGAGCCGCCATGTCTCCCTCGAGTGGGTCACCCGACCGAACTGCTACGTCTCCCTCGAGTGAGTGGAGTAGAGACGGAAGTCCCGTTCGCTCGAGTCGCCTGTTGGTTGCCATCCTGTTCGTTGGACTCGGCCTCGGTGTGGTTGCACTCACACTCGGTGTTGGTGGCTTTGGACCGGTTGCAGAGTCAGAAAGCGAGGCCACTGCTCCCGACGCTACCGAACCGGCGAGTGCCGAACGCGACCGCACAATCCTCGAGGACAACGGCGATATGACGGGGCCGCCGCCGGGAGTTTCCGAGGACGAAATCGACGATATCGACCAGCTTGCGGCCGCCCATACCGCTGTCGTCGATCAAATCGACTCACAGACCCTCTCGCTGTCGGCAGAAGGGTCAGACGTCGCAATGCCATCGGCGTTCCCGGACGCCGGCAACCTCGAGTACAGCATCGAAGACGGGACCTATCACGTCAGACAGGACGTCCCCACGATGGACCAACAGCCCCCACAGGATATCGAGTACTTCGCCGAAGGCGACCAGGAGTATCTCCTGATCGAGTACGGCCAGGAGCCGTTGTACGACCGACGTCAGCCATCGGCCGAGCCAAACGCCAGTGCCAGAAGCGCAGAAATTGGTGCTGACCTCCTCACTGCGACGCTCCCTGAAGGAGAAGCCACGACGACACGGACCACCGTCGACGGCATCGATGGCTACGAACTCACGACGACGACCCCGCCACCGGATGTCGACACCGACGACTACCGAGCGAGTGCGTTCGTTACCGAAAGCGGCGTCGTCCTCGAGGTGACGGTCACCTACACCTACGACCGGATCGGCGAGGAAGTCAGCGTGGAACTGACCTACGAGGACATCGGCGAGACGACCGTCACGCGGCCGCCGTGGTATGAGGACGCTCGAGTCGCAACCGGCTAAGAGTTGACACTCGAGTGAGTATTACGGGCGGTTTCAAGCCAATGGAGCCCAAATAGGAGTCTATGTCCGGATCGATCACCTTCGTCCCCAGCGTTCACTTCTCGCCGACTCACCGCCGTCGTGTTCGAACGACGATCCGGGAAGAAGAACCCGACATCGTCGCGGTCGAACTCGACGAGAAACGCTTCGACCGCCTCGAGCGGGCCCCTCACCGCGATCCGTTCGAACTCGCCCGTGAGATGCCGTTGCCGGCTGCAGCAACCTACCAGTTGCTATGGACGATCCAACGGACGGTAATCAAACTGTACGGGCTCGATCCGGAGACGACGGATATGGAAACTGCAATCGAGACCGCAGCCGAACTCGAGACGACGGTGGCGTTGATCGACGATCCGATCGACGAGACCGTTTCCGCGCTCACGGATCGAGTCGGCATCGAGACGCTTCCGAAGCTCCTGATGCGTGCCCAGTCGATGGGACCGGCCGACCATGCACAGGCGATGGAGCTGATGACCCAATCGTTTTCGGAGGTGAGACACGGCGACGATGTCGAACCGGCAATCGAGCAGATGCGAACGCTGTTGCCCGAGGTCGCCGAAGTATTCATCGACCAGCGTGATCGATCGATGGCTCGACGACTGCACGCCCTTTGTCAGGATGGGTATGACGTCGTCGCCGTCATCGGCGCGGGCCACCACACCGGCATCCTCCGTCACCTCGAGGACCTCAAAGCGCACGACAACGGTTCGGAGGAAACCGATGGACAACCCAGTGAGGACGGTGTCGATGTCGTCCACGAGGGGACGATCAGCGACGAGGAGGTAACCGTTCCCGTCCGGTACCCATCCCGGCGTGTCACGCGGATCCCGATCGAGTAAGACGACAGGAACGATCGGCGGTGGACGCCACTCCGACACCCTAAAGCGCCCGGACTCTGTGGTTCGGATATGGAGTATCACGAGGCGGCGGATTTCCTCTTTCGTCTGCGGCGGTTTCGGCCCAAACCGGGGACGGAGTCGACGGCCCGACTGCTCGCCTCGGTCGGGAATCCCCACGAAACCCTAGAGTGTGTCCAGATCGCCGGCTCAAACGGCAAGGGCTCGACGGCACGGATGCTCGAGCGGTCGCTTCGGGAGGCGGGATATTCGGTGGGGCTGTACACCTCTCCGCATCTCGAGGACGTTCGCGAGCGGATTCGGGTCGACGGCCGGAAAATCTCCCGGGCAGGGGTTTGTGAATACGTCGAGGCCGTCCGCGAGTATATCGCCGACCGCGGTGCAGACGGCGAGTCGCCAACCTTTTTCGAGACGATGACCGCGCTGTCGCTGTGGTATTTCGACCGTGAGGACGTCGATATCGCTATCCTCGAGGTCGGCATCGGTGGGAGGTACGATGCCACGAGTGTGGTCGATCCAATCGCGAGTACGGTCACGAACGTCACCTTAGAGCATACGGGCATTCTCGGCGAGACGGAAGCCGAAATCGCCACGGACAAAGCCCACGTCGCGCCCGGAGATGCGCCACTGGTTACGGGTGTCACGGGCGACGCCCTCGAGGCGGTTCGGGAGGTCGCAGGCGAGGTCGTGACGGTCGCCGATTCGAGTGCCGAGTGGGCCGACACCGCAGACGTCCGCGTCGAGTACGGTGGCCGAACGAACCACGCCGAAGCCGCCGTCTCCATCGACGCCGACGACTGGTCACTCGAGACACAGATCCCGCATCTGGGGCCCCATCAGGCGACAAACGCCGGTATCGCGGCTACCCTCGCCAGACAGATCGGGGGAGTTTCCGATACCGACCTCGCCCGCGGCCTTCGAAACGCCCACTGGCCGGGTCGGTTCGAGGTGATGGAAACCGAGCCGCTTGTCGTCTTAGACGGCGCGCACAATCCCGGTGCCTGTAGGCCACTCGCTGCAACACTCGAGAGCTACGAGTACGACGACCTCCATCTCGTCTTCGGCGCAATGTACGACAAAGCCCACCGCGAGATGGCCGCTGCGTTGCCGACGCCGGCGTCCGTCGTCGCGACGAAACCCGACCTCCAGCGCGCCGAGGATCCAGCAGTGCTCGCGGCGGTGTTCGACGACGCCGGAGCCGGCGAGGTTACCACGACAGCCAGCGTCGAGGACGCGCTCACGACTGCCATAGAGCGGGCCGAGGACGACGATTGTGTACTCGTCACCGGCTCGCTGTTCGTCGTCGCCGACGCCCGTTCACGGTGGACGACGACGGGCATCCCGAAACGGATTCGCTCGCGTGCAGACGCAAAGAAGGCCCTCGAGGGCACAAACGCCCCCACCTCGAACGACCGACATCGGCGAGGCGACGCCGTCCACCACGTTCTCAAGACGACCGTCCAGCCACGACAGGCAGCCACGCTCAAGACGGCGCTGCTCCGGCTAGGTGGGGAGTGTACGGTCGCCGACTATCGGGAGGCAGACGAACGAGTCGAGACACTGCTTATGGGGACTCAGGGACAGTTCGAGCGACTCATCGCCACCCTCGAAAAGCGCAGAGACGTCAAGTCTGTCGCCGAAGAGCTTCGGTCGGTGCTCGATTCCGACACCGAACCGACAGCTGGTGCCCAAACGCGGTTGCCCTGGCACGACCGAACGGCAGTCATGGGCATTCTCAATATCACCCCCGATAGCTTTCACGATGGCGGCGAGTACGACGCCGTAGACGACGCCATCTCACGCGCCGAGGCGATGGTCGACGCCGGTGTCGACATCCTCGACGTCGGCGGCGAGTCCACCCGCCCCGGGGCCGATCCGGTCTCCATCGACGAAGAGATCGACCGCGTCGTTCCCGTCATCGAGCGGCTTTCGGACCTCGAGGTCCCGATATCGATCGATACCCGAAAGGCCCCAGTCGCAGACGCCGCCCTCGAGGCTGGCGCAGATATCGTCAACGACGTCTCCGGACTCGAGGATCCGGAGATGCGCTTTGTCGTCGCTGACCACGATGCGGCCTTAATCGTCATGCACAGCATCGACACACCGGTCGTTCCCGGTCGAGACATCGAGTACGACGACGTCGTCGAAGACGTCATCGACCAGCTTACAGAACGCCTTTTGCTCGCCGAGAAGGCCGGTATCGACCGCGAGAAACTCGTCGTCGATCCCGGACTCGGCTTTGGCAAATCCGCCCGCGAGAGTTTCGAACTGCTAGGTCGACTCGAGGAGTTTGCTGCACTCGGCTGTCCTGTCCTCGTCGGCCACTCACACAAGTCCATGTTCGGCCACGTCGACCGTGACGCCGACGACCGCCTCGAGGCGACCGTTGCGGCGACGGCTATCGCAGCCGACCGCGGTGCGGATATCGTCCGCGTCCACGACGTTCCTGAAAACGTCGCCGCCGTCCGCACCGCGCTTGCGGCTCGTGATCCGGACCAATTCGAGTGGTAAGGGACGAACCCAGCTAACTGCTATCATTTTCAGGATACTGTCCGGAAACGAAGCTTCTTGTATCCGGTCGGACTACGACCGGCTATGGGTCTGTTCGATCGATTGCGGGGCGATGGCGATCCCCGAGTCGCATTTATTGGCGTCGACGGTGTGCCGTACAGTCTCCTCTCGGAAAACGAGGAACTGTTCCCGAATCTTGCAGCAATCGCCAACGCAGGGTCAGCCGGCGAAATCTCGAGTATCGTGCCACCGGAATCGAGTGCCTGCTGGCCGTCGTTGACCACCGGCGTCAACCCCGGCGAGACGGGTGTTTACGGCTTTCAAGACCGCGAAGTCGGCACCTACGATACGTACGTCCCGATGGGACGTGAAGTCCAGGCCGAACGCGTCTGGGACCGGGTCACCGAGGCCGGCCGCACGGCGACCGTGATGAACGTCCCCGTAACCTTCCCACCCCAGCGAACCGTCCAGCGGATGGTCTCTGGCTTTCTTTCTCCGGGACTCGAGAAGGCAGCCTATCCCGACGACGTCCGTGAGACGCTCGAGGAACTGGCCTATCGGATCGACGTCGATCCCAAACTTGGTCACAACGAGGACAAGGCGGCGTTCATCGAAGACGCCCACGAGACCATCGACGCCCGCTTCGAGGCCTTTAAACACTATATCGAGGCCGACGACTGGGATCTATTTTTCGGCGTTTTCATGACGACCGACCGGGTCAATCACTTCCTGTTCAAAGATTACGAACACGACGGCGAGTACGCCCAAGAGTTCCTCGAGTTTTATCAAAAAGTCGACGATTACGTTGGCCGCCTCCGAGAGGCTCTCCCGGAGGACGTAACGCTGATCGTCGCCTCCGACCACGGCTTTACCAGCCTCGATTATGAGGTTCACTGCAACCAGTGGCTCATCGAGGAAGGCTGGCTTTCCTTCGAGACCGACGAGCCAACCGAACTCAACGATATCGCCGAGGAGACGAGAGCCTACTCGTTTATTCCCGGTCGATTCTATCTCAACCTCGAGGGCCGAGAACCCCGCGGTTCGGTCCCACAGGAGGCCTACGACGAGGTCCGTGATGAACTCAAAGCTGCATTGCTCGACCTCGAGGCACCCGATGGACGGCAGGTCGTCGACCGCGTCGTCGAGAAAGAAGACGCCTTCCGGGGCGACCACGACGATATTGCACCCGATCTGGTCGTGATTCCGACCAAGGGCTTCGATCTCAAATCCGGGTTCAAAGCCGACTCCGAAGTGTTTGACACCGGTCCGCGAAACGGCATGCACAGCTTCGACGACACCGCACTCTATATCGACCACCCCGAGGCGACGATCACCGACGCCGATCTCTTCGATATCACGCCGACGATCCTCGATCTGATGGACATCGAGTACGGCCGCGGTGAGTTCGACGGCGCGAGTCTGGTCTAGTGCTTTGGCAAGCCTGAACTGATGAGTCGAACCAGTCGGCGGGTATCGGTTCGACCCATCAGTCGACGCTTGGCGGAGTACTAGGACTGGTATAACGGTCCGGATTCACGATCGTTTTCCGCGCCGAACCGAATCCTCGAGTATGGAGGAAGTGATTCACGCCCGTGGCCACGAACACGTCAGTGCGGCGCATACGAGCACGTTCGAAGTGACGACCGACGACTATCTTACCCCCGCTGGTGACTGTATCCTCGCTATCGAGGCCGACCGCGCCCCCGCCGACTTCGATCCCGCGTTCGTCGAGGCTTGCCAGGATAGCGAGGCGCAGGTTACGGTCGAAATCGAAGCCGACGGACATCGTGACACCGTGGTCGGTCGCGGCGATCCAGCCCTCGAGTTTTCGAACGATCGGAGTGCGGTCGGCCGGACCAGCGAGTACGTCGACGACCGAACGATCGTCCTCGAGGCCGACCACGCCGCGTCCGGATTTGACCGCCAGCTAGTCGAGACGCTGGCAGCAGGGGCCGAGGTGAGGGTTACGATTCGCGTCGACGCGTGATTGTGGGGGAAACGTTGACTTCGAGCGACTCCCGAATGTGGATATGCCAGAAGATCCCGAGCCATCGACGAACATCAGCGGTGGCGTCGGCGGTGGCGGCGAACCGGCGGCGTTCGATCCAGCAGCCGCCGACACACGAGCCGAACGCGTCGTCGACCGACTCGGTGAAATATACTGGCAAAAGAGCTACGGCGGCCAGGACGCATTTACCTGTCTCGTCCGCACCATCCTGAGCCAGAACACAAGCGACGTTGCGAGCCAGCCGGCTCACGACGCGCTCGTCGACCGGTATGGCGGTCGTCCAGAAATCGATGGCGGGAAACCCGGCGACCTCGCGGCTGCACTCGCGGCGGCCGACCAGCCGACGCTCGCCGAAACCATCTCCTCGGCCGGTTTATACAATCAGAAATCCACAGTCATCATCGAGGCCGCCGAGTGGGTTGTCTCGGAGTTTGGCTCTGGGCCAGCGTTCGACGAGTTCGTCAAATCGGAGTCCCCGAAGACGGTCCGGGAGACACTGCTGTCGGTTCGCGGTGTCGGTCCGAAGACGGCCGACTGCGTGTTACTGTTCGCCGGCGGCCGCGTGGGCGTCTTTCCCGTCGACACGCACGTCCACCGTATTTTTCGCCGACTCGGAATCGCACCGCCGGATGCAGACCACGAGGCAGTCCGGGCCGTCCTCGAGCGGGCGGTCCCGGCGGCGAAATGTGGCTTTGGCCATACGGCGACGATCCAGTTCGGTCGCGAGTACTGTCGGGCTCGCAACCCGGCCTGTCTCGAGGATCCCGACGCTTGCCCGATGGGCGATCTCTGTGCGCAGGTTGGCGTCTATCCGGCGACCGACGAGGTCGTCGATCCGGCAGAGGTGGACTGATCGTCGGGAAAACCAGCTGCTGGCGGGCCTGTGGGAATAACGGGTCTCACAGCTTAAAGACGGCAGCCGCCCATCAGCTAGAGAAACCGGAACGTCTCGAGATTTTTGGGTGCGAACGTTCGCATGTTGTACTCGTGGTAGAGTGCCGAGGAGAGATCCTGTGTCGAGCGTTCGTCGCCGTGGACACAGAGGACCTTCTCGGGGCGGGGATTCATCGTCTTGACGAAGTTCTCTAGGCCGGCGCGGTCGGCGTGGCCGGAGAAGCCATCGACCGTTTCGACGTCCATGTTAAGCGAGAGGGTTCCGCGACCGCTGGTGCCGGCAGCGCCAATCTCGCTCGTCGGGATTTCGTCCCAGCCGGTCTGGATGCGCCGACCGAGCGTTCCCTGGGCCTGATAGCCAACGAAGACGAGTGTCGAATCCGGATCGGGGCCAAGATGGCCCAGCCAGGACATGATGGGGCCGCCAGTGACCATTCCTGAGGTCGAGAGGATAATTGCAGGACCGCCATCGGTAACCTCCTGGCGTTCTTCTTCACCGGCATCGATGTGGTTGAACTCCTCGGCGAGGAAGGGGTTTTCGTCGTCGTGGAAGATCCGATCCCGGAGGTCATCGCGGAGATACTCCGGATAAGTGGTATGAATCGCCGTCGCCTCCCAGATCATTCCATCGAGATGAACCGGCATCGAGGGAATCTCACCGTTTCGCATCGCTTCTTCGATCACCAGCATGATCTCCTGGGAGCGACCGACTGCGAACGCGGGAATCAACACCTTACCACCCTTCTCGTGGGTATCGTTGATGAGCTGTTTGAGCTTTTCCTCGGAGTCTTTCTGGTCGGTCTGGTAGTCGTTACGGCCGCCGTATGTCGACTCTAAGACCAGCGTCTCGACCCGTGGGAAGTCGTTGACCGCGCCGTTGAACAGCCGCGTATCTTCATAATGGATGTCGCCGGAGAAACAGACGTTGTAGAGCCCATCGCCGATATGGAAGTGACTCACTGCAGAGCCAAGGATGTGGCCTGCGTTGTGGAACGTGAGTTTCACATCGGGTGCGATGTCGGTCACGTCGCCGTACTCGAGTGGGATACAGTGTTTGATCGCCTCACGAACCTGCTCGCTTTCATACGGTGGGGCTCGCCCTTCTTTGGCGGCGACGTCGAGATAATCGAGCGTGAGCAGTCCCATCAGATCCCGGGTGGGTTCGGTACAGTAGATCGGGCCGTCGTAGCCGTATTTGAACAACAACGGGATCAGCGCGGAGTGATCGAGGTGCGCGTGTGTGAGGACGACCGCGTCGATATTTTGTGGGCCAGCGCCAAGCGCTTCCGGTGCGTGAAGGTATGGCACCTCGCCTTCAGCGCCGGGTTTGTCGCCACAGTCGATGAGAATGCGTGTCTCGGGCGTCGAGAGAATAAAGGCTGCGCGGCCGACCTCACGACAACAGCCAAGCGTCGAGATCCGGACGTACTCGTCATCTGACATCTCCTCGCGGTGGATCTGTCGGCCGACCTTCTCTAGGATATCCCGGCGTTCGTCGCGTTCCTGTTTGAGAAAGCTTCGAACGTTCGAAACGGTCGAGGATTCGATCGGTGGCGTCCGGACGACTTCAGGCGTCCAGCCGACGTTTTTCGTGATATCCCGAAGCGTCGAGCCGTGACGGCCGATCACCATCCCGGGTTTTGCAGCCTCGATGACGACCTCGCCAGTGTCGGCGTGGAAATCGAGGTCGGTAACGCCGGCTTCCTCCGGGATGACGTCCATGATCTCCTCGCGAGCTTTTTCAGGCCGTGAGAGAACGCTCGGGTCGGGTCGGACGGTGATCCGCTTTCGAAGCTTACTTGCGAGTTTCCGGATGAGATCGCCCTGCCGGGCGAACTTCTTGGGGTCGCGTGTGTAGACGACAAGTTCCGGGCCTTCGTATTTCACCGAGGAGACCGAGATATCGCTCGGAAGCTCGCTCGTGATCTCTGCTTTCAGATCGTCAAGTTGCTGCTCTACAGTGCTCATAGGTCGCCAAATTGGCTTGCGTGTACTCGCTTTCCTGGGGCGTCGGCAACCTGCCGATCGTCGACCGGAAACGCATCGACTGACGTCGACTGTCTCCCCGCTTGACATCGGTTCGATCGCGTCAGATGGTGGATGACGTCATACGTCTCGGTCTCAGGAGTCTCGTGACGAACACGCCCCCAGGTTCCTGGCTCGTGCGGGGAAGTTCCAGGGAGAACCCGCTTACCTCTCGCTATTTGTTGCGTCATATAAAAGCCTTCGCAAAAACAAGGAGCGCTGACGCCGTAGGGAGCGTATGAAGTTGACACCAGATCGTGTCGTCGCCGAACGCGACTGGGTCGCAGCCCGCGCCCCGGTCGTCGTCCCGATCATCAACACCGTCCGTGCGGAACTCGGAGCGATTTTCGACACCAATGTCGACTCCGTCACCGAAACGCAGTACCTGGCGGCGGTCGATGCCGTCTTCGCCGACGGCGACCTTGCAGTCAACGTCGCGACACTGGTCGCGATTTTACGTGACCTCGACGTCGACGGCGACTATCCGGGCTTTATTGTCGACGAAATTCTCGGCCGCGAACTGGCCGCAACGATCGCCGACGGTCAGCCGCTCCGGACACTCGGTGAAGCGACCTTCCATTATGCGGACCTGCAGGTCCACGGTGACAGCAACGAAAATGCGGGTGTCGACGATCTAGAGGCGGCGCTCGCGGCTGGATTTCAAGAACGAATTCCAGGGTGGGAGTGGACCGAACGGGAGAGTCCCTTCGCGGTCGACCCCAACCTCGAGTAGTGGACGGTTAGTCCTCTTCGGGCTCGTCGCCGCCTTCTTCCATCTGTTCTTGCATCTGCTCTTCGATTTCCTCTAATTCTTCTTCGTCGATTTCTTCGCCGCCTTCTGCTGGCGGTTCTTCGCCGCCTTCTGCTGGTGGCTGTTGTTGCTGTTGTTGCTGGGCGATCTGATCGAACAGTTGAGGAGTTCCGAGAACCGATATGTCGCCTCCTCGAAGCGCATCGATCAGAACCTCCGAGGAGCCATCGACGAGGTACAGCCCAAAGTCCGACTCGTCGTCTTCGATCCGCAGATCGTCGTCTGACTCGCCTTCGACCAGACTCTCGAAGTTTTCGATCGCATCCTCGAAGAGTTCCTCTTGGCGCTGCATTGCCTCTTCCTGAGGGACCTCTCCGGATTCGACATCCTCCTGAAGTTCTTCCATCGCGGTCATATCGGGCTCGATAACGGCCGTGAGTTCGCCGCTGGCACCGGCTCCGCCGGCGGATTCCTCATCGTCGCCGACATTGAGGTCTGCACAGCCAGCGATGGACGCTGCGACGCCTGTTCCCGCAAGTTGCAGGACGCGACGACGCTGCTTAAAATCTGACATCGTACGTTTGTCCGGGAGCACTCATTAAGTATAAGCCTTTATGATTGACCGATGACCAGCCCCATCGTCTGTCGGTATCCGCCGCCCACCGCCGGCAGCCGACGCCGTGGCCCTTTTGTCTGCAGGCTTGCTACGCTCTTTCAGTGACAGACGCCGACGTAGCCGACGTCGAAACGCTCGAGGCTCCCACACTCGAGGCTGCCGTCGACGTCATCACAGCGGGCCTCGAACGCGAGACACTGGTGACCGTCTTCGGTCGCTGTACTGTCGAGTACGATGGCCGCACAGCGAGTCACCTCGAGGCGGGCAATCGCCATCTCATGCTCAAACCCGACGGCACGGCGCTGGTCCACACCCAGAGCGGGCAAAAACCGGTCAACTGGCAGCCCCCAGGCTGTTCACATCAGGTACAGTACGCCGACGAGACGCTGGTGGTCTGTACCAGCCGCTCGAGTCCAAAAGAGCGTCTGCAGGTGTGTTTCGAGCGTATCCTGCAGCTATCGGCGTACGGCGGCGGCGACGAGTCCGAACGCACGGTCGAAGGGACGGAAGCCGACCTCAAAACACGCATCCTCGAGCGCCCTGACCTGCTCGAGCCCGGTTTTCGGCCGCTTGCGACCGAACGGCAGACTACAGCCGGTGCAATCGACATCTACGGTGCCGACGATGCCGGACGAACGGTTGTCGTCGAACTCAAACGCCGGCGTGTCGGCCCCGATGCGGTGAGTCAGCTCCGCCGGTACGTCGACGCCACAGAACGAGACCTCCACGCCGACGCCCGTGTTCGTGGGATTCTGGTTGCACCCTCGGTGACCGACCGCGCCGACCGGCTGCTCGCCGACCACGGCCTCGAGTTCGTCGCACTCGAGCCTGCTGTCGACACGTAATCGCTCGTGGCGATCACTCCTCGAGCAATCGCTGCAATCGATCCAGCTCCGTCAGCGCCTCGACGGGCGTGAGATGGGCGAGATCGAGCGCGCGAAGCTCGGCCGCCACGTCGGCTGGCACGTCGCCGCCGTCTGCAGTCGCCGTCGGCGCTGTCTCCTCACCACAGCCCACTCCGTTCTGGTTTTCCTCAACCGCCTCCGTGACCAACTCCCGTGACCGTTCGACGACGGATTCGGGGACTCCGGCGACCGTTGCGACTTCGACGCCGTAGGAACCGGTCGCTGCGCCGGGGGAAATCTCGTGGTGGAAGATTACGTCATCACCGTCTTGGTCGACATCGAAATGAAGCGTAAACGCGGCCTCGAGGTCCGATGCGAGGTCGGTCAGCGGGTGGTGGTGGGTCGCAAAGAGCGTCGTCGCGCCGACCTCGTCGTGGAGGTGTTCGGTAATCGCCTGTGCGATGGCGAGACCGTCGGCCGTGGAGGTGCCCCGGCCAACTTCGTCCAGTAAGACGAGCGAGCGCTCGTCGGCCTCCCGGAGAATCGTTGCGAGTTCGTCCATCTCGACCATGAACGTCGAACGGCCACCGGCGATATCGTCGCTTGCGCCGACACGGGTGAAGATGCGTTCGACCGGTGTGAGTTGCGCCGACTGAGCTGGGACGAAACTGCCGATCTGGGCGAGTATGACCGTACAGGCGACCTGTCGCATGTACGTCGATTTGCCCGACATATTCGGCCCCGTGATGATCGCAAACCACCGTTCGGGATGGAGGTGAGCAGGATTTGGGACGAACGACTCCTGGGTGCGCTCGACGACGGGATGACGGCCGCCCTCGATATCGATCTCGAGTCGATCTTTCGAGAGGAGGTCGGGTCGACAGTAATCGTATTGGGCGGCGACGGTCGCAAGCGAGACGAGCACGTCGAGGGTGGCGACGGCGTCGGCAAGCGTCTGGACACGCTCGACTGCCTCGCCAATCCGTCGGCGAACCGCACAGAACAGCTCATACTCGAGGTCCTCGGCGCGCTCTTGGGCGCTGATGATCTCGTCTTCGCGACGTTTGAGTTCGGGCGTGACGTAGCGTTCTGAATTCTTGAGCGTCTGGCGGCGCTCGTAGTCGTCTGGGACGGCCTCGAGGTTTGGATTCGTCACCTCGATGTAGTAGCCATGGACCTGGTTGAAGCCGACTTTCAGCGAGTCGATCCCGGTGCGCTTTCGCTCGTCGGCCTCGAGGTCGTCGATCCACTGCTTGCCGTCTCGGGCGGTCCGTCGAAGGCAGTCGAGATCGTCGTCGTAGCCGTCGGCGATGATCCCACCCTCGGTGATCTCGATCGGCGGGTCGGTGACGATTGCGTCATCGATGAGTTCCCGGACGTCCTCGAGAGGGTTGAGATGTTCCCGGAGATCACACAGACGCACACAGTCGGCGTCGGCGAGTTCCCCACGCAGGTCAGGGACGACCGCGAGAGTATCACGCAACGAGCGCAGATCGCGGGCATTTGCCCGCTCGCGTGAGATTCGACCGATGAGTCGTTCCAGATCGTAGACGTCCCGTAACAGTTCGTGTAACGTCTCTCGACTCTGAACGGACCCTGTCAACTCAGAGACGGCGTCGAGTCTGGCCTCGATCCGATCCGGCTCGAGTAGGGGCCGTCGGAGCCAGTCTCTGAGCCGGCGACCACCGAGAGCGCTTGCGGTTTCGTCGAGAACGCCGACCAGGGTTGCGTCGTCGTTACCGTCGACGGTTCGGGGTTCGAACACTTCGAGACTGCGGAGTGCAACGGCATCGAGCAACAGGTACTCGCGGGGATCATAGCGGGTGAGCTGGGTGATATACTCGAGACGACCGCCCGCATCTCCGGCGTCGTCGGTTGCAGTTGGCTCACGCTCTCGGTCATCTCTGTCGCCACGTTCACCCTCGTGGTCGCCGCCACGGACGTACTCTGCGTAAGAGAGAACTGCCCCGCAGGCGCGGATTTCGACGGCACTCGAGAGTAACGCATCCGGGTTTCGAACGTACCCAGCCAGTTTCTCGCCCGCTCGCTCGCGGTCGAACGCTCGAGGGTCATAGGGCGTTACCATACAGTCGTCGGGAACCAGTTCGTCTGGAG